>Ga0222714_10003804_pt1 | contig 15142 bp, 12 predicted proteins | sample C33_3DmetaG_FD_165048 | JGI IMG/M metagenome (GOLD analysis project Ga0222714, IMG submission 165048) | Estuarine water microbial communities from San Francisco Bay, California, United States - C33_3D | ecosystem: Environmental > Aquatic > Marine > Unclassified | place: USA: California... | reverse complement strand
GAAAATTCATACAATTCAGCATATACAAAGTATTTAGGAAGGACTAACTGGCCGGTTTGAAGCTCTGTTCCAGCTACTCCGATACCGGCATCAGATAGATCCCATTGATCTAACATCTTATTTAAAATCTCTTCTTTTTCTTCTGTATACTTAAAGTACCCTGTTTCTTCAAAATTTTCTAGAATACGGTTAGTTAATCCTAAACCTACTCTCTTATCTGCTAATCCTGGGTATTGGTTAACAATATCCTTGGTAACAGAAATATTCATTACTTGAATAGGTGTTCTTTCTCCGGTATTATAATCTATGTCATATATAGATTTTTGTGCTTCACTTTCAGTAACGTATTTTTCTACTGTAACCGAAGAGGCACAACCAGACAAAATAATAAAGGAGAGTAAAAATAATTTTTTCATAAATGTTAGTTATTAGATTTGTTTCTATTTAGTAATCTATCTCTTGCTGAAGGTGGAGCAGGAGGTGGAGCTACTACCGTATCTTTTTTAGTTTCTACAGGAACTTCTCGTATGATAGTTTGTGTAGAAGGTTTCTGTTCCGGTATGTTTATAATTACACTCTGATTATTTGATTGACTTTGAGCAGGAGCTGATTGTTCTGTGTCATCCTCTATGCCCATTATTTTTTCAAATTGTGTAGTTACGTACCCTCCGACAGCGGTTACCATAGTTACTACAACTCCTATAATTGTATTTTTTACTGTAGAACCAACTGATTCTTTTTCTTCTGATTCGCTCATATTTTTAGTTATTTTATTATTGTCATTTTTTTAGTTTCTACACCGTGCTGTGTTCTTAGTCTATATAAATATATTCCAGACGGCATATCAGTAGCATCAAAATTAATTACATGTCTACCCGTATTTACAAGTTTATTAAAGGCAGTAGTAACATACCTACCGTCTATGGTAAAGATTTCCAAAGTTACTACTTGAGGGTTAATTATAGAGAACCCTATTTGAGTACTTGGATTAAATGGATTGGGGTAGTTTTGCTCTAGCTCAAAGCCTCTTGGTAACTGGCCTGGATCAATATTAGATGAGATTACGTGAAGATATACTTTTCCATTTACAACTTTTGTCGGTAGGTCGTCTCCGTTACTATCTCCGGTGTTATTCTTTTCCCCAAATTCAATAGGTGTTTCTCCCACTCCTGTTACCGAAAGAGCTCTAAATTTAAATTCTAAAATAGGTTCTAAAGTGTCTGTACGTATTGGAAAACGTCCAGGGCTAGCATCCATTCCTCCATACTTTATAATACCTGTACTATCTGAATTAAAAAATAGCATCCATGCATTAGGAAGGTACGGGGTAGAAGCATCAAGAAATTCTAATACTTCCGGGTCGTAGTCTAAATTAAAATTAAAGGAATGAACGTCAATTTCTCCTGTATTAAGTTGTAACTGTACTGTAAAGATGTCTCCAGTAGCTACTTCTTGGTCAGGTAATTTAGCTATAATAGACGTTTCTATCTGATCTTGTGCAATAATCTCCTGAGGGTATATGGCTTTACCTTGACTAGGAATACTTCCTCCAAGAGAGGTTAAATTTACGTCCCCCATTATAACTACGTAGAAGTTTTCAGTAAGGTCTGTGATCCCGTTATAAGCATTAAGGTCATATGTCCAGTTAGTTTCTTGTGGAGAAATCCCTAAAGGACCTGTACCTACTCCAGTTACTACGGAGGTACTATCGGCGTTTAAGTACCTTATTTGCTCAGGCTTTATAATCATTACATCACGGTACCCTCCGGCTCCAAACCCTAACCAGTTATTATATGCACCTGCAGCGTAACTATAGAGTGTGTACGAATCAGCAATAGTATTTGTATGGGAGTGGTTTACGTCTCCTGCTAATTTTTGATATGCATTTAAACCTCCTTGATTATTCGCCCATAAAAGCATTTTATAGGCATCTGCAGTAGAAAGTGCATTATCACTATCTAGTAGTTCTGTTTTGAAAAGAAAGTCAAAATCAGTAGTGTTATTGTCGATTGCTCCGTAAAAATGTTCATAATAAACCATCTCGTAATAACCTGTAGTAGTGGTCTTGGTCGGATTACCTCCTAATACTGTTGTAATTAAAGAGTTTCCACGGTATAATTGATATTCTAAATTAGGAATACCTTTCCCTGTTCCATAATCAAAAACGTAGCCACTAAACTTACGATGAGGTATGTTAATTGCCCCGCCGTGAGAAAATGTTCCTACAGAAATATCTGTACCATTAGAATTGGAACCTTGAGGAGTATATCCTGCAAAAGTAAAAGCAGTAAGGTTCTGTTCATTACTGTAGATTAATTTTACGGGTATATTATCAAATTTTAGAGTTACTATACTTCCATCTGGTATAGTTGTTGTTGTAGACCCTCCTGTATATACTATGCTGATAAGTACGTTGTTAGCAGTAGTATTTTCATTATAAGTCATTACGTAGTCTGAGGATAGGTTGCTTTCAATAGTGTAGAGACTGTCAAAAGCTGTTCCATCGTAGGCTACCTTAAACTGTACTGCGGTTACATATCCGGCTGAATAAGAGCTGCCATCGAAGTAGATATCAACTAAAGTTGTATCATTAAACGGAGATGTATCGTATTCGTCAGTAAGTACGAGCCAGGGAATACTACCTCCGTTTCCGGAGGTTTGTGCAAAGGAAAAAAGTGGAGCTACTACTAGTAGCAAAGCTAAAAAATACTTTCTCATGTATGGGGGAATTTTATTAATATACTAATAAATATTCACTAGCCCCAGTATCCAACATTTTTATAAAAGTGCTTCTTTTGATTTGTTAAATACTTATAAAAATTAACTATAAGGTGTTTTGCAAAACCTAAGTAACCTATTTTCTTAAATCTTCTATCATCCATCATAATTTTATAATCTAAGATATAAAATTCCTTGGATTTATAGTGTTGCGAAAACAAAAAATCTTCTGAATTATCTACTAATGTGTCGAAGGTTCCGAATCTCCTAAAAGATTCTGTATCTACTAAAAAGAAAGCTCCAATTGCAAATGGATATTTTTTTGTAAGTAGTCTGTGAGCTACATTATAAATTTTATAGGAAGCTTCGCATTTCCAGTCTAAGGCATAAGATCCGAGTGATGATGTAACTAGCGCTCTTCCTCTTTTCTCAACTATTCCTCTGGCCTTTAGATAGGCTTCGATTAGATGAAATGTATGAGGTAACCTAACATCAGCGTCTAAGAAAAGTGTAAAAGGGGTTTTAACTAACCTAGCTCCGTTATTTCTAGCTTCTGAGACTCTACCTCCTTGTACTATTTCAATATCTAAAAAATCAAAATATCTAATTTTGAATTCATTTACTACTTCTAAAGTACTATCATCAGAAGAATCGGCTATTATTATTTTCGTCCCTTTTATGTCATACTGTTGTGCAATGTCGTGTAAAAGGTGACTTATATATCCCTGTTCATTTTTACAAGGAATTACTATAGTGAGTCGCTCTGAAAGCATAATTGAAAATGGTCTTGTTCTGTATGTAGTATGTATGAGTTATTTTCTATCCAATCCCCGCAATTTAGATATCTAATCTCATCAATAATTTTGTCGCAGGGTTTGTGTATATGTCCGCAGATAACCCCTTTCGCTCGTCTTTCTTTAGCCTGTCTTATTAGTTCGGTTTCAAACCTAGTAATAAAACTTACAGCTTCTTTTACTTTAGTTTTTAGAAACTTACTTAAAGAAACTCTAAAACCTAATTTTTTAAGAAACCTATCCATCTGTATGGCTAGTTCATAACCTCTTCCTCCAAGTTTACCTAACCAGTGTAGGTTTACTATTCCGTCATACTTGTCCCCGTGTACTATAAAATAATCGTTATAAAAATACTCATCTACTATTTCTATGTTTCCTAAAGTTTCATTAGTATACTCTCTTAGGAATTCATCATGATTACCGGTAACTAAAATTACTTTAGTCCCTTTTTTACTCATTTTTAAAATTTTTTGTACGACGTTAGTATGAGATTGTGGCCAAAACATTCTCTTTTTTAAAAGCCATCCGTCAATAAAATCTCCTACTATAAAAAGATGTTTAGGATTATACTTTTTAAGTATAGAAAGAAGTTCTTTGTCGTTACTACCTTTAGATCCTAAGTGGACATCTGATATGAAAAGTGCTTGAATCTTCATTAATATAAATAGTCAATTCTATGCTCCTTGTAGGTTAAAGAATTTTCTAGTTATATCACTAAAAGATGCATTATTATCTGCATTCATAAGCTCATGATCTACTTCATTCTCTACTTCAATATGTCCGTTATTAGTATCCATCTTAACATTGTATGTCATACCGTCTCTTCCATATCTATTTTTCATAATATGGAAACGTCCTGTGCCTAATACCTTATCTTCTTTCTTACGGGAAAGAGATAAACAAATATCCGCTACCATCATTTTATCATATGAACCTGCGGCTTTATCTCCTTCAATAATATCATCTTTAGCTCCCATACGGTTTACCTGAGATGGGGTTAAAATAGGGACTTTTAGTTCTTTAGCTAATGCTTTGGCGCCGATAAAAACATCATCAATTTCATCCTTACGTTCGGCAAACTTTTTAGAAGGTGCTTTTAAATAATCTACGTAATCAATAATAATTAAATCCGGTCTATGATCATCATCAATACACTTTTGTATATGAGCCTTTATAGTACTGATAGAAGCAGACTTAGGAGGGTATTCTTTTACTATAAGATTTCCTTTTAATCTTTGTACAGCACCTTCAACTTCAGGTCTATGTTGGTTAATTTCATCAATACTATATCCAGTATAGTAGCAATCGAACCGTTTACCTACATAATCTTCTCCTAGCTCTAAAGTATAGTAGTTAACTTTGTATCCAAGTTTAACTGCATGAGCAGCAGCGGCTACCATAACCCATGACTTTCCTCCTCCAGGGTTCCCAAATACGATAGTTAAGTCCCCTGGTCCCCATCCTCCTTGAATCTCTTTATTTAAAACCGGCCATGGGGTAGGAATGGTTGGTCTATAATCTTTTCTATATCTAGTTTCAATATCTTTAATATATTCGTGTCCTAGATTTTTATCTATTCCTGCTTTTAGAGCTGCTTCAATTTTACTTTGTATAGCGTCGTAATCTCCGCTTTGAAGAAGATCAGCAGATTCTAGGATAGCTTTTTTCATTTTTTGGTTCTTACAGAATTTAGAAAATTCTTCCTGAACGTATTCTAAATCTTCTTTTGTAGCTTCGTAAGAATTTCTAAGCTCTTCTTTTACTGCTACTTTTAAAACTTCGTTTTCTACTTTTTGTAATTCTACTTTAAGAACTTCTAAGGTTATAACAGTATGGTATTTATCAAAATAATCTAAAAGAGTTCTTATTATCCATTTATGTGAATCGGAATCAAAATACTCTTCCGAAACAGTATCACGGACGGTAAGTAAAAAATTTCTATCTGTTAAAAGAGAACCAAGTACTTTCAGCTGGAAAGGTTTTCCAAACTGAGAGAGCTTATTTAATGTTGTCATTCAAAACCTAATTTGTGAGGGTTAATGGTCTAAAAGTTTCTAACCAAGCTTCCGTATTCGTGGTAATGCCTTCTATTCTATCTTGATCTAGATATCTTAAAAAAGTACCTGTATTCAAAAAGCTTTGGTTTTTATTCATATCTTCTAATATAGTATTTTTTTCATCTAAGCTCAACCTGGGATCTCTAATATTCATTAGATCGTAATTTTTTTCTACTTTTTCCCACTCATATACTATTTTAGAAAAGATCTTTTTTGTACCTTTTAGATTTTTTTCACATTCATCTAGAATGTATTGCAGATCTTTTTCAGGAGTATGAACTAATTCAGGAAATAGCTTTACTATGCTCTTTAGACCTAGTCCTTTTATTCCTGCAAGATTATCAGATAAATCTCCTTGTAATGCTTTGGCTATAAGGTAATTAGAAGGATGCATTCCTAAAGAGTCAAAAATATTATTTGAGTCTATTAATTTCTTTTTTATAGGTGCATATACATTTATATTCTCATTTACTATTTGTAAAAAATCTTTATCTGAGGATACTATGGTGACTTTTGAACCTTTTTTACTCTTTTCCTGAGCTATATAAGATATAACATCATCTGCTTCAATTTTTTCATACATAAGAACGGTTACAGGTAGTACTTCTAAGTAATCCATTAACCGGTTTATTTGAGCTGACATAGATTCTTTTTCTTCATCCTTAGTATCAAACATTCCCCAATGTGTAATTTTAACATTGTCTCTGTTTGCTTTATAATTTGAATCTACGTTTTTTCTATTGATAGACGAACCTTTACCATCAAAAACACAAATAAGTCTCGTTGGTTCTAAGACTCTTACTAAAAACCCTAAGGAACGTAAAAACCCCAAGAGACCTCCTATATGGTGGCCTCCGGGGTTCATGGACTTCAACGTTGTAAAATTACGAATAAAAGTATTTAAAGAGTCGACTATTACTATGTTGTCGTCTTTTTTAGGTAAAGGTTTTTCCTCTAACTTATTTAAAATATCTAAATACTTATTCATCATGTAAGCCAATGTCGGCAAGGTTCTCCGACATATCACCTTCTTCTATAAGATCAAAATCTACAGATCCGAGTAAACTTAGCCAGTGATCTTTATGTGTGTTCTTATATCCATCAATAGCTTTTGCTGTATCCTCGATAAATCCATGCTGAGTCATAACAATACGTCCTCTTGTTGTTACTCCTGAGATGTGATTTTTTTCTATCTGTATATTTGTTCTTTTAGCAAACTCAACCTGTTTACCGTTCTTAATTGCCTTAATTTTAGAAGTACCAGGGTTAGTGATATTCCCAAAAGTAATAACCATCGTAGCGTCATACCACATAGACATGCCTCCTTTGTTCTGAAGCTTAGGCTGTCCCATTGGACTTTCTGGTTTCATAGTCCAGACTTTATTGATAGCTACTAAAGTATTGGTATATTTCGAACCTTCTTTTCGGGAGAGAAGAATTCTCTGGTTAAGGTTGTTGCCGAATTGAGTGGACATCGCACCTGCGTTCCATTCATTATTATTTTTGTTGGATCGTACAGACAGTTCACAAGGAACTGAGCCGATACTGTCCCAGAAGAAGCATAAATCATGTGGTAGGTTTCCTTTATTCTGTTCATCTATAAGATCAGCTATAAAGACTGCTACATCTTCAATCGTATTTAGTTGACTACGATCGGCGTAAAGGAAGAAACCTCTGTAGTCTGTTATATTTCCTTGACTATCTGTAACAGGTTCAAACTCAAGTCCAATTTCTTTAGCATGCTCCCAAGACCATTTCATCTCAGTGATAATGAAAACTGGTAGAATTCCCATCTTTTGAGCACTGACTGCTGCTTCAAGAAGTGCAGTAGTTTTACCAGTATCAGAATGACCTCGTAATAATGTAATATGTCCTGTTGGAATACCTGGTATGGAGGTAATCTCTTGAAAAGCCGGAGAAAGGGGTATCCAACCTTGCTCTTTGAACTTTACAGAAGTACCTGCAAAGCCTTTTTTAAGTTTAAAATTATCTAAACTAAAATTAGACTTTACAGATTCTTCAGCAGCTTTTTTAAGAGTTTCAGTTCTCTTTGCCATAATTAACTGAACAAGTCGTCAAATTGAGTAACTACATCAGCCTTTGCTTCTGTTGCTTTAGCAGTATTATGTTCAGTAAAAATGGCCTCTTGTTTTTGTACAGGTGCACTAGACTGAGTTGTTGCAGGTGCTGGAGTAGCTTCTTCCTCGCTATCAGGGTCTAGGTATTTCTGTAATTGCTTCTTAACAAACTCATAATCATACTGAGTGAATGAGTCTTGTGGTCTAGGTTGTTCCTTCATCCAAGTCTCTACTAAATCAGTATTTTCATGAAGAGGTGTTTGTTTAGGTTTGATGCGTACGGTAGTTTCGGGATATGGATTACCTTGTACCTGTTCTACAATAAGATCCCAACCGTTTACTACGTCGGTGTAGTCTCCTACATCTTCATCTTCAGCAAGTGCTAATAAGGCTTTGTAAATTGTTTTACCGAAGCCCCATAGGCGTACTCCCATTTCTTCTTCTCCTCTTACAATAACAGGAGCAAAAATACGTGTTTTAGGAGTAAGTTTACCTGCTAATGACCAATTTTCCTTATCGGATGTTTTGCGTAATTCTTTACAAAACTCTTCAATAGGATCTTGTTTACCGAAGTTAGAAAGAGCAATCATAGGGTACTTCCCAACTCCATAGTGAAACTTTAATTCAGTATAAGGAAATCCCGGATCATATGCAGACGGAACGATTCTTACCTGATGTTTACCAACTGTAGGTCGCCAAAATACCTTTTCATAATCGATCTTCTCTCTATCAGAGGAATTATCGTTAGAGTTGATTTCGGCTAATTTTGCTTTAATAGCACTTAGGTCCATGATATATAACTTGTTTTTGGGTTGTTGTTTTATGAACGTTCTATAATATACGAACGTATTGCTTTGAAGGCAACTAGATTTCTAAAACTTTATAAAGTGTAGTTTTAAGCTTTTTTAACTTATTACCTTTAGTTAGCAATATTGTATTTCGATAATCATTCCATTTAATCTGGAAGTTCTTATCTAATCTTCCTCTATTTAGCTCCATAATAAGTTCATTTAGAGCATTAATAGTGTAAAGGGTGTTGGATTCCTTTTTTCTATGTACTAGAATAGTGTTTTCAGGAAAACTTTTTAAGTTTACCGGATCAATATTATATGTAACTATGTATTCGTTTTGCTCTTTTGCTTCTAAAACAAAAATCTTATTATACACTATAGCATAAGATTTCTTTATGTACTCTAATGTATTATCTAATTCTTGAAGATCTGTAAATGTACAGAACAGTTTATGACTCATATCTAAATTATTATACGATTCTAAAAAATCGTATTTCTGACTTGTAAATTTTATTGCAGTGTCTAACATAAATAAATATGAGTTAATTTTATAAAACCAGGTTTTTAGAGTATTTGAACTTTACAGGATACTTGTTGTTTTCGCTAAGTATGTTTTCTAAGTCGTTTAAAGTCTGTTTTTCGTCGCTTTTGCTGAAGTCTAGTAGTACTGAGTCGTAGGTGTAAAGGGCTATTTTAGTTTTCTTATCTTTAAGGTATTTTAACACATCTCTAAGTATAAGAATATTTCTAGAAGTTTCCAACGATTGAATCAAATAATTAAAAAGTTTTTTTGGATGCATCTCTTCTAACGTACTATCGAATCGTTTCTTAGAAATAGGAGCATTTACATAGCCCTGTTCTTGGTAAGTACCCCATAATCCGTTAATGTACTTTTCGATTAACTTAAATAAACTAAATTCTTTAAATTGTTCAGGTACGTTTCCGTAGACAGCTTGAAAGTTTATTTGCTTTGCATAATCATACTCTTCTTGTGTAAGTTCTACTTTATTAAGGTACTGTTGAGCTAATTGTTTATGGGCTGAATCTGGTGTTAGAGTATAGCCTATTTCATTAGCTATTAAACGGAGGTGGTATCCGTCAAAATCAAATTCTACGAAATAGTCATTTTGAGGTAAAAAGCATTTTCTGTACTCTTCCTTTTTAGGTATTGCAGCGTAGTTGACGCTATTAAATGCATTAGTAGGTCTAGAAGTTATATTATTTAAATTATAGTTAGTATACGTAACGTTATCCTTAATGTTAAACTCCGGAAGGGCTGGTTTGAATAGCTCAATAAATTCAGAATAAGTTATCTTTAGCCCGTGTTGTTCTATTAAGTAAAATACTCCGGTTGCTATATCATTGTAAAAACTAAAATGCTCAGGTGGATTAAAATTCTCTATCTTTTTAATTAAAGGCTTTGTATGTTCAGTATAGATTTCTAGAAGCTTTACTAGAGGTACTATTTTATTTACCTCTGGTAAAGAGTTGAACTTTCCGTTTACCCATGTTAGGTAGGGATGAGAAGGTTTTTCTAACTGTAATTGATTATAGGCTAATCTTAAATCTTTTACAGATGGAACTGCAAAGTAGTAAAGAAATTCTTTTTTATCAGGTACTATGACTTCTGGATGCTCCCTTAGTAGGTTTTCTATAATATTCTTATGAATGCTTAGGCCTTCTGGGTGATCTATTGGTACGATGTAAGAGGTATCGTTAGCATAAACATATAAGGCTACTACCTTATTTAGTTTAGGGTGGTAGTAGTCTGAAGCAGGTATAGGATGAACGTATACCTTATTAGCTGTAATAACTTTTTTAAATGATTCTAAACTTTCTATAACCATTTTACTCTGTTTACTGCATTTTATACTTAGCTAGTAAATTAAATAGTTTCCAAGAAAATGTAGGAATTCTACCTAGAACAGAACCACGAAACTCTATGGCAGTTTGACTATCCATTTCTTCTTTAAATAAATCAAAAAAGTATAAATCTTCTACTCTATAATCTTTCGGTACCAAGGTACCTCCTTTTCCTAACATTAAAGGGATTAAAAAAGGATGTATCTGTGAAGAGTAAATATAAGAATACTCTTTACATAATTCCATAAAGGTTTCTAAATCTACGAATTCCTCTGGAAATTGTTCAGCAAACATATTTTTAGCAACCTTTACTCCTTTTTCCCCTTCCGGTATACTATATAATTCGGAATAAGCGTCTCTAATGTATAGGGTTTTTCCGTTTCCTTTAGATAAAGGGTCCGGTGATATTAGAGAGAAGAGCTGTAATACATCACCTACAGGGTCTTCGCATTTTACTCCTTTTTGTTCAAGTATTTCGTAAGTTTTATCCCCTCTTGGGTATACTGTAAGTTCCATTGGTATCTGAGCTCTAGCTTCTCTTTCGCTACTTACTCCTACTCCGAACATTTCTACCTTTTTTACCTTCTTACCTAGTCTTTCATTCAACGCATTTCCTACGTGATCAAAAATACTACCACCGAAGAAAAATAAATTTTCGGAATCTTCATTAAATTCTATAAATGGAAATACTTTTTTAAAGATATAATCTGTAGCTACATCTCCTAAATTGTCTTGATATCTCCAATGGTACTTATATAGATCAACTTTGGTAGAAGGTAGTATACCTTCTTGAAGAGCTTTAAGTTTTTGTTCTGGATTTAGCATGGTCTTAAAGTAACAGTAGTATAGGTGTCTTAATCCATACCAATAACTACCTCTCTGTTGTCCCATAAGATCCCAAGAGCTTTTAGGATGGTTATGAAAATAAGTGCGTCCAAGGATAGTACCTATTTTACCAAGTTTATTTTCTAATAAAGCCATACCTACTAAATCATCTTCTGCCCCCCATCCTTCTCTTTCAAAAGGGTAAAATGTTGGAAAAGGTATCATTTCTAAAATACTCTTTCTAAACATACCGTACTGGGTAAGTGGAATTTCTTGAGTATCGGTTACTTGGTGTTTTCTAATACCTTCTTCAAACTTAGTTACTTTATTTAGATCTGTGGTGTGTTTCATGTAATCGTACCCAAGTACAACATACTCCGGGTTTTCAATCATAAATTTGTACATTTCTTCTATAGAATTTTCTATAGGTACAATATCACCGTCCACAAAGAGAATGTAGTCGTATTTTGCTACTTCGACCATTTTATTTCTTGATAGAGAGTTTCCTACGTTCTGAGGACTGTAGATTCCCTTAATGTTATCGCTTTCAATACTTTTTAAATATTCTACAGATCCATCAGTAGAATTTTGATCAAAAACAATTAGTTCATATGGTATTTTTAATCTTTTTACGACCTCAGCGGTCATTTTTATTTCGCCCAGCCTATTCCAGTTTAAAACACAAACACTTACCATAATTAATTCTCTCTTCTTTCTTCAGGTTTATAATGTGCAATACGTTCATGCCAAACAGGAGAGGCTAAAAGAATTGCTGGTTTGATATTTCCTTTTACTGTTTCCTGGAAAATATGAGACATCCAAATATATTCAAACGGGTTTTTCCATTTAACATCAATAAACATTTTTTTATTACCTTCTTTAGAGACTATCATTGGCCAATTAGAGTAGCATACTTCACCAGAAATATAAGAAAGATTTTCGATAGAATCAATACGTTCAAAAAGCGTTCTAGGTGCATTAGGGTCAGGAATTACTTCAGGGGGGGCTTGGTGTTCCGGCCAAAGTTCAATTCTTACATCTTCCGGTACTGTATACCAGCTGGTTTGTATATTATTGTCCCAATAAACTTCAGAAAAGGAAAGCTTTAAAAAATCAAAACCTTCTCTTAACATTATCTTATGAACTATGTCATACAAATTGGGTATATACCTTCTAAAACCATTTCTACAAAAATCACCTTCGTACTCTTCTGGGTTAATAAGCATATCGTCTTCAAAGAAGAACATAAAATCTGCATCTGATTTATCAAAATGTTCAGCAGCATATTGACGTCCACCGCAAATTCCAATATTATCACCTAAACTTATGTACTCAAAACCATTTTCTAAAGCTATTTTTTTATTTTTAACTTTAGCTTTTTTATTAGTAGAATTATCTAATAAGTATAAGTTCGGTTTTTCCAACCATTCCTGTGTTAGTTTAAAGTTATTAACGGTATGTTCTAACTGTTCGGGAAAATTAAAAGTTAATATATAAAGATTAGTTTTAATATTATCAGAAACTTCTTCTTTTGACATAGTTTTTTTCTTAAAGTTAAATCCTGTTTGTTCAAAATACTCTTCTACTGTTCTTATTTTTCCAAATCCAAAGCGTCCAAACTCTTCTTCAACGTATTTTTCTTTTCCTATACTAAAAAGTTTTCTATACCTAAGAAAGCTATTTTCGTCTCTTTCTATCCAATCATTATCATTCCAGTGTTTATTCTTTTTTTCTCTAGAATACTCATGCCACCCTACAACTCTATGAGGATGAAATAAATCATACCCCCAGGTAAACGCCCTTGCCCCTATAGAAGGCTCTTCCCCGTGGAAATATATTTCTGGGTCGTGAGGTACTTCCTTACAAAACTTTCCTAAAGTAAAAGCAAAATGAGCAGAATATAAGCTAGCTTTAATAGGGGTTTTTAGTTTATTAAAATTTTCTATTCTTTCAGGAACTGGAAAGGCTGGTCCTTCAGGTAGGTACCGTTGTACGGTAAGACTCCAGGGCGTATCATCTTTTTCTTCTGTTGATGGATCAAAACTAGGCAGGTAAGATGTTATAAGCGGTTTATCGTATCCTTGCCTTTGTAACCTATTAAACATCTTAATTAAAACCACATCCCAGTTTTTTGTAAATCTATGATGAGAATCAATTTGTAAGGTAAATTTTTCGTCTTTATATAGCTTTTGTATCAAGTTTCTAGCCCAACAAACTCCTTTAGATTCTCTATAAGGTATTTCTAAAACTACAATTCTACCATCGTTTTTAAATTCCTCTAAAGACTCAGTATTATCCTTTTGCCAAGCTAAACCTACTCTTAATAGTTCTGGGTGTTTAGCATTAGAAAAAAGAGATCTTAATGTGGGTACTAATTCAGGGTCTCTATAACTAGCTATCTGTACAAAAATTGTGTCTTTCATTTAATATAACCAATTTACTGTTATGTCTTAAATTAACACTTTTTTTTATTAGTTTCAACTACTTAATTTATATCCGCATGAGTATCGGTGTGGGAATCCGTATGTGGAATGTCACTATGAGCATCTGAGTGACTTGTATCGGTATGAGCATCTGTATGAGAATTAACACAGGCTATATCAGTATGTGCATCAGCATGAGTATCGCTGTGTGTAATGTCGGTATGAGCATCACTATGAGAAATTGCAGAAGCTATATCTCCGTGAGCTATATCAGAGTGTAAATCCCCATGTACAATATCAGTATGGGCATCTCCATGGGTAACTTGAGAGGCTATGTCCGTGTGAGCTATGTCACTATGAGAGCTAGCAGAAGCTATATCCGTGTGAGCTATGTCACTATGGGAGCTAGCAGAAGCTATATCCGAGTGGGAATCTGTATGGACAATATCAGTATGAGTATCACTATGAGAGCTAGCAGAAGCTATATCAGAATGGGAGTCGGTATGTGCTATGTCCGTATGAGCGTCTGAATGGGAACTTGCACAAGCTATATCTCCGTGAGAGCTAGCAGAAGCTATATCAGAATGGGAGTCGGTATGTGCTATGTCCGTATGAGCGTCTGAATGGGAGCTAGCAGAAGCTATATCTCCGTGAGAGCTAGCAGAAGCTATATCAGAGTGAGAATCGGTGTGTGCTATATCGGTGTGAGCATCGTTATGAGAGCTTGCAGAAGCTATATCTCCGTGAGAGCTAGCAGAAGCTATATCAGAGTGAGAATCGGTGTGTGCTATGTCCGTATGAGCGTCTGAATGAGAGATCGACTCAGCTATATCAGAGTGAGAAATCTGGGAAGCTATATCAGAATGGGAATCTGTATGAGCGTCACTATGTGCTATATCCGTATGGGTGTCACTATGAGAGCTAGCAGAAGCTATGTCTGAGTGGGAATCACTATGTGAAATATCAGTATGAGCATCAGTATGAGAACTTGCACAAGCTATATCAGAATGGGAATCTGTATGAGCTATATCGGTATGCGTATCGGAATGAGATAAAGACTGGGCTATATCAGAATGGGAATCTGTATGGGTATCTGTATGAGCTATATCCGTATGGGTGTCACTATGAGAGCTAGCAGAAGCTATATCGGAGTGAGAATCGGTATGGGTATCTGTATGAGCTATATCCGTATGAGTATCAGAATGGGAACTTGCAGAAGCTATATCAGAATGGGAGTCACTATGTGAAATATCAGTATGAGCATCAGCATGGGAACTTGCAGAAGCTATGTCCGAATGCGAATCGGTATGAGCTATATCGGTATGCGTATCGGAGTGAGATAGAGACTGGGCTATATCAGAATGGGAATCTGTATGGGTATCAGTATGAGCTATATCAGTATGAGTATCAGCATGAGAACTTGCAGAAGCTATATCAGAGTGAGAATCGGTATGGGTATCTGTATGAGCTATATCAGTATGAGTATCAGCATGAGAACTTGCAGAAGCTATATCTGAATGAGAATCACTATGTGCAATATCGGTATGAGCATCAGCATGAGAACTTGCAGAAGCTATGTCCGAATGCGAATCG
>Ga0222714_10003803_pt1 | contig 15143 bp, 12 predicted proteins | sample C33_3DmetaG_FD_165048 | JGI IMG/M metagenome (GOLD analysis project Ga0222714, IMG submission 165048) | Estuarine water microbial communities from San Francisco Bay, California, United States - C33_3D | ecosystem: Environmental > Aquatic > Marine > Unclassified | place: USA: California... | reverse complement strand
CAGCAAGATGGTGATTGACATTTTGCGTTCTCTGCCTGAGCAGCCCGTGACCTTCAATGTGGACCCTGCCACCCACGGCATCGAAGTCGTGAACAACAACGGTCGATACAAAATGGCCGGTCAAGATGGAATTGATTACCCCAGTCTTCCTGAGAAGAGCGGCGACGGTTCCTTTACAGTTCCCGCGAATGTGTTGTTGCGCGCCATTTCAAAGACCTTGTTCGCCGCTGGAAGCGACGAGCTTCGTTTGAATTTGACGGGCTTGTTCGTGGAGATGAAAGGGGATTCTGTGAATTTTGTGGCCACCGATGCTAACAAATTGGTTCGTTTTACCCGCAATGACCTGAAACCAGGTGTTGAGCACAACTTCATCATTCCCAAAAAGCCTTTGAACTTATTGAAGACGGCTTTGCCCAATGACGAGACTCCCGTTGTTGTCGATTACAACAATACCAATGTTTTCTTTAGCTTCGGTGATACCCAATTGATCTGCCGCTTGTTGGATGAGCGCTACCCTGAATATGGAGCAGTTATTCCCGAGCAAAATCCACATGTCTTGACTATTTCTCGCATGGATTTCTTGAGCTCCATCAACCGTATCTCCATTTTTGCGAGCAAAACCACTCACCAGGTTCGCTTGAAAATCACGGGTTCTGAGTTGACCATTTCTGCCGAAGACATTGAAATGGCCAACGAAGCCCAAGAAGTGGTTCATTGCGAATACGATGGAGACGATATGGAAATTGGATTCAATGCCAAATTCTTGAAAGAAATGTTGGCCGCTCTCGATAGCGATACCGTTCAATTGAAATTGTCTCAGCCCAATCGCGCAGGCTTGATTTTGCCAACCGACAACGACAACGACGAAAACATCACCATGTTGATCATGCCGATGATGTTGAATAACTACTAAATCTAAATTTACCTGTAAGTGTATTGAGTCCCGGGTTCTTTTGAGCTCGGGACTTTTTTATAAACTTGGTGCTACTGCCTTGCCCAGTCGCTGCCTTCGCAACGGAATATGGCTGGCCATTCCTGGGCTAAGTGCCCCAAGTCTAGGGTCAAGTAAAAACGGCCTCTTCGTTCGGAAGGGCTTGCAAGCGGCCATGCGCAGCTGGACTGCTCCAAGCCTAGGATCAAGCAAAAACGGCCGACCCTACTCGAACCAAATTACTGCCCTCTTCTATGGCCCAAGCATAGTCTCCACTCATTCCCATTGACAGAGTATCAAAGCTTGAACTCATGTTCTTTTTGCACTCGACGTACAGCTGCTTAGCCCTACGAAATTCTCCTTTTACCAGTTTTTCATCGTCGCTAAAGGTGGCCATGGCCATCAGACCTTTCCATTCCGTGTTGGGGTAGCTGCCCGCTAAAACGGCTTCTTGGAAGGAGGGGAAATCGGCTAGGCTGATGCCAAACTTGCTCTCTTCTTGAGCCACGTGCAACTGCGCCAAAAACGGAATCACTCGCCCGTGTTTTTCGGCTTCCTTTTGAATCGTCTCGAGCAATTTGATGCTGTCGACCGAGTGAATCAAATGAACGAAGGGAGCGATGTACTTGACTTTGTTGGATTGCAGATGCCCAATCAAATGCCAGTGAATATCTTGGGGAAGGGCCTCGGCTCTTTCCAACAAGGCTTGAACCCGATTTTCAGCAAAGTGCCTTTGACCGGCATCGTAGGCCGCCTGAATCTCTTCAATGCTTCTGTATTTGCTGACCACCACCAAGGTGGCTTTGTCGTCAATGTTTGATTTCAAGCGGTTTAGGTTCTCTTCAATGCGATTCATTTTTGGCTACCTTTGAAAGTCAGTGGGAACACTCAAAAATACGGCCTTTCTTTTGCTTTGCTTCTTGGCTTCCTGCCAACAAGGCCCCAGCTTGTCTTCAGACGAAATGAAGAAGGTTTTGGTTGATGCCGTATTGTTGGAAGCGGGTCAGCAACAGCAGTACAATTTTGGAGTATTGCCTGACTCTGCTTGGCTGCGCGATTATCGATTTGTATTGGCCAAACATGGATTGGATACGGGACAATTTTATCCGGCGCTTCGCTGGTTCAAAGCGCACCCTGATCAATACGCAAAGGTCTGGGAAGGAGTGATAACGGAATTGCAAAAACAAGAGCTCGAACGCCGAGAAAAACATCCGTGAAGTATCCGCAGAATTTCGAACAGACATTGGGCTTTGACCGCATACGCGAGTCGCTGGTCGAACTCTGTCGCTATCAGGTTTCCCGAAACAAGGTCGCGGAAATGGAGATGGCCACTCAGGAAGATGAATTGACCTTTCGATTGGATGCTCTGGGCGAAGCCATTCACATTCAAGACCAGATTCCTTCGTTTTTCCTGTTTGCCGAAACCGACGATATCGGGCCTTATTTGCCGCACCTGGCCATTGAGAATTTTGCACTAGAGGAAATGGCATTGTTTCGAATTGCCAAGGTGGCAGAAGCCCATTTGAAGGCTCACCGAACTTTGTCGACTCGAAGCGAAGAGTTCCCCTTGACCTTGGCTTTGTTCCCCGCCATGCCGAGTATGAAAGACGTGGCTTTGGGGATTTTAGCCGCCATCGATGAAAAGGCGCAACTCAAGCCGCAGGCCTCTCCTTTGTACGCCAAGTTGAGTGGAGAGATCAATCGGTTGGAACGGGAAGGCCGCACACGAATGCGTCAGTTGTACCGTCAGTACAAGGAGCTGGGGTATACCGCCGAAACAGAAATTACCGTTCGCGAGGAGCGTTTGGTATTGCCCATTATTGCTGAGCACAAGCGCAAGGTCAAAGGCTTTGTGAAAGACATATCGGCAACAGGAAAGGTCTTGTACATCGAGCCTGGAGAGTTGTTGGAATTGAATAACCACCTGAAGGAATTGTTCGCCGAGCGCCGTCGAGAGCGCGATCGCATTCTGCGCAGCTTGACCAAGGCGTTGGCCCCTTACACAGACGATTTGCTTCAGGCCATGCACGGTTTGGGCGAGGCCGATTTTCGCAGGGCCAAGGCTGATTGGGTTCGTCAGCAGAGTGCTGAGAGGCCAGAATTGGATCCTAGCAATCAAGGCTTGAAATGGATTGACGCCGTTCACCCTGGAATGCGCAGCGAGTTGCAGCGTCAAAACAATGCCGTGATTCCATTGAATTTGGACATGGGAGAGTCTCGCTTGCTGGTCGTATCAGGGCCTAATGCCGGTGGTAAAAGCGTGGTTTTGAAAACCATACTGCTCCTTCAGTACATGTTGCAATGCGGCTTGTATGTGACGGCTCGTTCCAATTCGCGGTTGGGCTTGTTTGATGTCTTGGCCATTGATTGTGGAGATGGTCAGAGTTTGGAGGAGGGTCTGAGTACCTTTTCGGCTCATTTGCAGAACCTCAATGCCATGTTGGGGGCCGCTTCATCCAAAGCCATGTTGGGATTTGATGAGGTAGGAGCGGGAACCGATCCTCGATTTGGTGCACCCATTGCTCAGGCCGTGATGGAAACCCTTTCCGAGAAGGGGGCCTTTGCCATCGCTACTACCCACTTTAGCCAGCTGCGCGAATGGGGCATGGATCAGCCACAGGTTCTTCAGGCAAGTATGGCCTATGATGCCCGCGAGTTAAAGCCCTTGTATCGATTGATCAGTGGCAAGCCGGGTTCATCCTTCGCCTTGGAATTGATGCGCAAAACCGGATTTGATTCCCGCTGGATGAAGCGCATCGAGCAGCTCTCCGGCACGCAAATGGGACGTACGGAAGACTTGATGTTGCAAGTGGAACGCCAAACCCAAGAGTTAGAGGAGCGTCTGAATTCTGTTCGCAAAAAGGAAGAGGATTTGGAGCTGTTGCAAGCCGAATACTTGGCTCTTAAGAACAAGCTTCAAGACAAGCGTCGCGATGTATTGGCACAAGCCAAGGCCGATGCTCAGCGACTGATGTCAGAAGCCAATCAGCAAATTGAACAGACCATCCGAGTCATTCGCGAGCACGGGGCCGATAAACAGAAGACCCAAAAGGCGCGCAATGAATTGAACTCCTTCAAAGCCAAGGTGGAGACTCAGAGCCAAAAACGACTTCAGTTGCTTCCTTCTGCCGAGGTAAAAGAAGAAAAACCCCAACCCATTGATACCAAAAAACTCATGCCCGGCCTGATCGTGCGCAGTTTGAAGAGCGACCAAGAGGGAGAGTTGTTGGAACTGGGCAAAGACAAAGCACTGGTGGCTTTTGGATTGTTGAAAATGTGGGTTCCCAAAACGGAATTGGGGCATGCGCAGTCCAATCGACAGAAGAAAAAACAAGCTCGGGGAACAAGCGGATACAATTGGGTAGAAAAACAGCAGCAATTCTCTGAAGTCCTGGACGTGAGAGGCCTGAGGCAAGACGAAACCTTGGCCCGAGTCAAGTTGTGGTTGGATGAAGCGTATACCTTGGGCAACCGCTCATTGAAGGTGGTTCATGGCCGCGGCACAGGGGCTTTGAAAAAGGCCTTGAGGGAGCTGTTCAAAACCCTATCGTACATCAAGAGTTTTGAGCACGAGAGCGAACAATTTGGCGGCGACGGAGTGACCCGCATTGAATTGCTCTGATTGCGTATTTTTGCCTCATGCCGCAAATACTGAGTGGAAAAGAGGTTTCCCTAAGCCTGAATGAGAAAATTGCAGCCCGTGTGGCTGAGCTGAAAGCCCAAACAGGCCGTGTGCCTCATTTGGTTGCTATTTTGGTAGGAAACGATGGCGCCAGTCAAACCTATGTTGGGGCTAAAGAGAAAGCTTGTGAAACCGTAGGCTTTGATTCGAGCATCATGCGCTTTGATGCCGGCATTAGCCAAGAGGAATTGCTGAAAGAAATTGATCGCATCAACAGCGATGATCAGTACGACGGCTTGATCGTTCAATTGCCTTTGCCTAAGCACATTGACGAAGAAGTGGTGACTCACGCCATTCATCCGGACATGGATGTCGATGGGTTTCACGATATCAATATGGGCAAATTGGCCAAAGGAAATCCAGGTGTTAAACCTGCTACCCCTTATGGAATCACTTTGATGTTGAAGCATTATGGCATTGAAACCAGTGGCAAACACGTCGTTGTTCTGGGCCGAAGCAACATCGTGGGTAGACCCATGAGCTTGCTATTGAGCGATAGTTCAGATACCGGAAATGCGACGGTGACCCTCTGCCACAGCCGAACTCGAAATCTGGCTGAGTATACCCGCCAAGCCGATATTTTGGTCGTTGCCTTGGGCAAGCCCGAGTTCGTTGGCGCCGATTTGGTGAAGCCCGGAGCGGTCGTGATTGATGTAGGAACCACCCGAGTGGACGATGCTTCTCGCGAGCGCGGATGGCGTTTGACGGGTGATGTCAACTATGCAGAGGTAAGCCCCATCGCAGCAGCCATTACCCCCGTGCCAGGAGGAGTAGGCCCCATGACCATTTCTGGGTTGATGATGAATACCCTCCAAGCTTTCGAGCGAAAGGTTCAAAACGCCTGATGAACATGGCCTTGGACTTGCCCTTGATGGAGGCCTTCTACACCGTTCAAGGTGAGGGAGTGCACGCGGGAAAAGCGGCCTATTTCATTCGTTTGGCAGGTTGTGATGTGGGCTGTGTTTGGTGCGACGTGAAAGAGAGCTGGGACGCCAGTGGCTATCCCCGCGTTTCGGTTGCACAAATGGCCGAAGATGCGCAGGCCTCAGGTGCGAATTTGGTCGTCATAACTGGAGGGGAGCCGGCAATGTATGATTTGACTGCCTTGTGCGAGGCCTTGCATGATCGAGGAATGGCGGTTCACATAGAAACTTCGGCGGCCCATGAAATTCGGGGCCAATTTGATTGGGTGACCTTGTCTCCCAAGAAATTCAAGGCGCCCTTGCCCACTGAGTTGTCGAAAGCCGATGAATTGAAAATCATTGTCTTCAACAAGAGCGATTTCGAATGGGCCGAAACCTATGCGGGTCAGGTATCCAACGACTGTGTTTTGTTGTTGCAACCCGAGTGGGACAAACGGGACAGTATGGCGCCCTTGTTGGTGGACTATGCAAAGGCCCATCCACAATGGCGTATATCACTTCAAACTCATAAAATCCTTAATGTGCCGTAATGTATTTTGTGGATTTATCGTGTTAGTAAGTTCGGCTTAGGCAGACGTTTTTCGTATTTTTGACGGAATGAGATGGGTATTTGTGCTATTGTTGATCGTTTCATCAAGTTTATTCTTTGTTGCGGCATCATCCCCGGTTAAAGACAATGTTGATTCAGATACTACAACGTCTGTAGGCCAAGATTTTCATTTTGCTCCGCCGTTAAATGAAGTAACCAAAAATAGAATTGATTCGTTTTTCTCGGAAAAGTACAAACACGGGAAATTTAATGGCACATACTTGTTCTTTCGAAACGATAGTTTAGTGTCTGGCGCTTTGGGGTATAGTAATTTTTCGACGCGCAGACCCAATAATCCTGATGATTTGTTTCAATTAGCTTCTGTCAGCAAAACATTTACAGGTGTTAGTTTCTTAAAGATGCAACAAGAGGGTTTGTTGAATATTCGTGATTCTGTTCACTGGCACCTGCCTGATTTTAAAAGAAAAAATTTAACCATTTGGAATCTTCTCACCCATAGTAGTGGCCTTCCCGATTATTTTAATCTCCCCGTTCCCAATGGTATTTCACCCAATCAACACATGTACAACGAAGATGTGCTGAAACTTATGAATTCTCTTTCGTACAAAAGCTTTGCAAGTCCGGGTAGTTATAAGTACAGTAATACGAATTATGTGTTATTGGCTTTAATTATTGAGAGAAAGACGGGCATCGGATTTCGTAAATATGTGACAAATGTTATTTTCAAACCTGCGGGAATGTTGAATAGTCATATTTGTGATTTTGATTCCAATTCATTGAAAACATATCCTGTTCAGGGATATATGAACGGAAAGGTATATACGGATTTGCCTCATAATGGAACAACAGGAGATAAGGGTGTTTATAGCAGTGTTTTTGAAATGTTGAAATACGACAGAGCCCTTCGCTCAGAGTTGATTTTGAATTCAACATCCAAAGAATTAATGTATTCACCTCAAGTAGATACCGATAACAACGGTGCATCTTACGGCCTTGGTTGGAGGATGAAGGTTATTGATGGCCATAAGTGGGTCTATCACAATGGATGGTGGAAGGGATTTCGAACTTATTTCTGGCGATCTCTTGAAGAAAATAAAATGTATTGTGTGCTCACCAATGACATAAATGATTGGTTGCCAACGGCTGTAATGGTGAGCTTGCTTAATTGACGCTTTGAACGATAAAACGATGGCTACTGCCATTGGTACTCAGGAAAATATATATCCCGTTTTTCAGTTCAGGCAAGCGCCAAAAGTTTTGGATGTCAGCTTTTTCCCTAATAAGCAAGCCGGCAGGTGTAAATAAGTAGCCCGATTGAGCTGGACAATTCAATAATGTGTGAGTTGCTGTATTGTAATAACAATGGGATTCGGTTCGTTGAAATCTGAGGGATAAGGTATTATTTATCACTCCAACAGCATCCAAGTCGAATCCGGAACTGGGAAAGGGAGAGGGCCAAGGGTCGTTAATGAGTCGGCCTTTTGAGTCTCGACTTCCCCAAGCAGAATCGATACTTCCCACCACATCGATGATGCGCACGTAGGGAATCCAAGAAAGGTCCAGGACTAGGCTGTCTTTGAGTTCTTCTAAATCGAAGGGTGTGCCATAGGGGCTGCGGTATTTTCCGGCTAAATGGTGAATGCGCTCGGGCCGAGTAAAGCCAAAGGCGCCGGTTTGAACATCAGTTGAACTCAAGGATTCGCTGGGAAAGCGAACCCAATCGATTCCATTGCTGCTTACCTCCACATGAGCCAGCTCCAGGAAGCTATCGTTGAAGGCGTTTTCGAAAACGGCAAAATCAAACCCAGGGCCGTTGCTGATGGGAGGGTCGAAGGTCAAGGTGGCTGTGCCCGCATCGCCCAAACTGACCAATCCATTGCCGAAAGGACCGGTGGCGTTTTCTGGATCGCCAACCGATGCAGTTCCTGAGTCAGGCCAATTGATTTGTTTCAAGCCTCTATCAATCTGGGCTTCCAGGGCCCAGCTTTTAAAACAAGTGCTATCGGCTTTGATGGCCGTGCTGCCTGGCTGTCCTGCTGCAGGGGCAAATTGGCCCTGGACTTTGGCCAGAACCATTCCCAAAAAGATCAAAAGCAGGCGTTTGAACATGCTTATTTGCGCAAATCGGCTTCGATGCCCAATACAATGGCATCGCAGGCTTCATGGTTCTTCTTCAAGAGGGCTTCGGCTTCACTCACGATTCGTTCGGCAAAGGCTTTGTCTTTCAAGCCAGGAGCGTTGATGAGTACATTCAACCAAGCGCCGCGAACAGCTGTTTTGACGCAGAGAGCACCTACGGCCACATCGCTCGCTGCATTCGGATTGCCCTTTTCTTTCATGGCGGCCAAAACCTCTAAACAGGCATAAGCGGCTTTCATGGTTCTGAAGGGGACTTCGGTGGCATACTGATTGGCCGCCTCTATGGCCGCGCTGCGCGCGGTCTTCTGTTCTTCGTTGTCTTTGGGCAGACCATAGGCATTCATGATTCCATCGAATGCACGGGTGTCCTCGTCAATCAAAAACAACAAATCATCTTTGATTTGTTGGCCTTTTTCAGCCCAGGGGCTGAATTCTTCGATTCGCTCTTCCCAGCCGCGTTTGTTGGCGCTTCCGTTGGCGACCATAACACCTAAAGCGGCACCCATGGCACCTACTAATGCGGAAACGCTTCCTCCGCCAGGAGCGAGGCTTTCGCTGGCAGTTTCGTTGGCGAAGTCCTTAACGCTTAACGAAGCCAGTTTTTCTTGCTTGGGGTCGCGCAACAGGTATTCGATGATCTTTTTATTGGGGTCAAAGGGGGCTAATTCATCGAGTCCTAAGCTGCGAATGGCCGTATGCACCAATTCAGCCTCGCTGACTCCGGTGCTGATTCCTTGCTTTTGAAGGAAGTAGCGACCGGCATCCAACATGGGCTTCAAGGGAACAAGCCCGACCAATTCCGAACCTGTGACTCTGGCTCCGCGCTCCTCCGCGCTCTTGCAAGTCTCATCAAAAGCCACGTGCAGGGGAGTTTCCAAGTAATTGGTCAAATTCATCGAGATCTGAGCCATGTTGTATTCTTCGATGTACCATCCGACGGCTTTTACGTGCTTCAATTTCCCTGGTACGCGAACAGGTTCGCCTTGTTCGTCCAAAACGGGTTTGCCACTAATGGGATTGCCCTCGCGCAAAATGCGACCGGCTTCGCGTACGTCAAAGGCAATGCGGTTAGCGATGCGGGTCGAACGGGTATTCAAGTTGACGTTGTAGGCAATCAAAAAGTCGCGGGCACCGATGACCGTAGCGCCAGATCCGGCTGGGAACTCAGAGGGACCAAAATCAGGTTGCCATTCGGGCAGTTTGATTTTATCGAAATAGCCTTCGTATTCGCCGCTGCGTATCACAGAAAGATTGCTGCGTTTTTTATTGGGTTGCGCCGCTTCGTAGAGGTAGGTGGGAATGTTCAATTCTTCCCCAACGCGTCGGGCGAGTTTTTGGGCGTAATCAGCCGTTTCTTCCATGCTGATGCCGCTCACGGGGATAAAGGGGCAAACGTCGGTTGCTCCCATTCGAGCATGTTCTCCACTGTGTTGACTCATGTCGATCAACTCAGCTGCTTTGGCAATTCCTCTGAAGGCTGCTTCTACCACTGAATCGGGATCGCCTACAAAGGTTACCACGGTGCGATTGGTCGCCTTTCCAGGGTCTACATCCAGAAGCTTTACGGTTTCAACCGTTTCAATGGCTTGGGTAATGGCTTTGATAATCTCGGGCTTGCGGCCTTCTGAGAAATTGGGAACACACTCGATGAGTTTTTGCATATGGCAAAGGTAACAGGGGGCATCCAACTGTGAAATAATGCGGTATTTTCACTTGAAAACTAAATTGGGTCTGCCCGTCATTGCTTACTTTTGCCACCCATTTTATGACGTTAATCAAGTCCATTTCAGGCATTCGCGGCACCATTGGTGGAAACACCGATGAAAACCTTACTCCCATTGATGTTGTCAAATTCGCTTCGGCGTTTGGTACTTGGATTTTGCAACGCGGTAAGGGGAATGAAGTTGTATTGGGTCGCGATGCGCGTATTAGCGGCCCCATGGTTTATGAGTTGATCGCCCAAACTTTGGTGGGATTGGGATTGAATGTGGTGGATTTGGGATTGTCTACGACACCAACGGTCGAAATGGCCGTGGCCGATGAGAAGGCGGCGGGAGGCATCATCGTCACCGCGAGTCACAATCCCAAACAGTGGAATGCTCTAAAGCTGCTCAACGAAAAAGGGGAATTCATCAGTGGGGAAGACGGGGAAGCCGTTTTGGCCCTGGCTGAATCTCCTGATCTTCAGTTTGCCGCGGTCGATCAATTGGGTACTCGTCGTTGTTTGGATTACTTGCCCACCCACATCGAGAAAATATTGACCCTGCCTTTGGTGAACAAAGAGGCCATTGCCGAAAAGAAATTCAAAATTGCCGTTGACGCGGTCAACAGTGTGGGGGGCGTTGCCGTTCCTGCATTGCTCAAAGCCTTGGGCGTTGACGAAATCGTCGAATTGAACTGCGAGCCAACGGGTCACTTTGCCCACAATCCTGAGCCTCTGGCCGAACATTTGGGCGAGATTTCTTCGTTGGTCAAATCCCAGAAATGTCATTTGGGTATCGTGGTCGATCCCGATGTAGATCGCTTGGCGTTGATTCAAGACGATGGGGAGATGTTCGGAGAGGAGTACACCCTGGTGGCTTGTTCTGACTATGTGTTGAAACATACTCCTGGACCGACCGTCAGCAATTTGTCTAGTACACGTGCTTTGCGCGAATTGACGGAAAAGGCCGGACAGGTGTATACAGCCAGTGCCGTTGGAGAAGTCAATGTGGTTGTCGCCATGAAAGAAACGGGCGCGGTGATTGGTGGCGAGGGCAATGGTGGTATCATTTACCCTGAGTTGCATTACGGTCGTGACGCCTTGGTCGGAATTGCCTTGTTCTTGACGCACTTGGCTCAGTCAGGCATAAAAACTTCCGCGTTGAGAGCGCAGTATCCGCAGTATGTCATGTCCAAAAACAAAGCAGAACTGCAGGCCGGTACAGACGTAGATGCCTTGTTGCAAAAGCTGCAAGAGAAATACAAAAAGCATCCCATCAATACCGTTGATGGAGTGAAAATCGATTTTGACGGAGATTGGGTTCATTTGCGAAAGAGCAACACGGAGCCCATCATTCGCATTTACGCGGAAAGTGGAAGCCAAACCATGGCCGATAATTTGACCCGTAAAATTCTCCAAGACATTGGGGATTTATTAAACCTCTAAATTAGAAACACATGTCATTGCAGTGCGGTATTGTGGGCTTGCCCAACGTGGGAAAATCAACCCTGTTCAACGCAGTATCATCGGCCAAAGCCCAAAGTGCCAATTTCCCATTTTGCACCATCGAGCCCAATGTAGGAACCATTACGGTTCCCGATGTGCGAATGAACAAATTGGCCGATTTGGTCAATCCTCAGAACTTGGTGCCTACCACCATCGAAATTGTCGACATCGCCGGTTTGGTGAAAGGCGCGAGTAAGGGCGACGGTTTGGGAAATCAGTTCCTGGGCAACATTCGTTCTACCCATGCCATCTTGCATGTTTTGCGCTGCTTCGATGACGACAACATCATTCACGTAGACGGTTCTGTCGATCCCGTTCGCGATAAGGAAATCATCGATACCGAATTGCAGTTGAAAGATTTGGAGACGCTTGAACATAAGATTTCACGCATAGCCAAAGTTGCCCGAACCGGTGGCGATAAAGATGCGGCTCGCATGCTCGAAGTCTGCGAGGCATTTCGCGGGCACCTCATGCAAGGGAAAAACGCTCGTTCGCTGGAGATGGACAAAGAAAAGCGCCGCTTGATTCACGATCTTCAACTTTTGACCGATAAGCCTGTTTTGTACGTCTGCAATGTGGACCCTGAAAGCGTCAATAACGGAAATGCATACGTTGATCGTGTTCGTGAACTCATCAAAGATGAACAAGCAGGATTGTTGATGATTTCGGCAGCGATCGAAGCCGAGATTGCCGAACTCGAATCGTTTGAAGACCGTCAAATGTTCTTGAGCGAAATGGGATTGGAGCAGAGCGGAGTAGAGAAGCTCATTCACGGGGCCTACGATCTTTTGAATTACATCACCTACTTCACTGTGGGTGTCAAAGAAGTTCGAGCTTGGACCATCACAAAAGGCACCAAAGCTCCTCAAGCGGCAGGTGTGATTCACACCGACTTTGAAAAAGGATTCATTCGCGCAGAAGTGATTGCCTACAAAGACTTCATTGAATTGGGTAGCGAAGCAGCCTGCCGTGATACAGGCAAATTGAGAGTGGAAGGAAAAGAGTACACCGTCGCCGATGGCGATTGCATGCACTTCCGTTTCAACGTCTAATAGTTCAGCAGTTCCTTCAACTTGGATTCCAATCGGGACCAAGGCAAGAAAGCATCTTCCAAGTTTTTGGCTAGGGGAATGGGTGTGTCCAAGCTGCCCAGCCTCAGAATGGGGGCATCCAAGTATTCAAAGGCGTTTTCGGCAATCCAAGCCGCGATATCGCTCATCAAGGATCCGGTTTCGGTCGCTTCGCCAAGCAGGAGTACTTTGCCACAGTTGCGCACCGCAGCGAGCACTGATTCTTTGTCCCAAGGTTGCAAGGTTCGCAGGTCCAGAACTTGCACAGCCCATTTGTTTTTTTGAACGGTTTCGAGGGCTTGGTGAACGCCCCAGCCATAGGTAATGACGCAGGCTTCTGTACCAAAGTCGTGCAGGGCCGCACGACCTTCTTCCAAGCTGTAATACCCAACAGGAACATTGCCGCTCAAGCTTCTATACAAATACTTGTGCTCAAAAAACAACACGGGGTTGGGGTCTTCAAAGGCTCGGGTCAATAAACCTTTGGCGTCGGCAGGGTTGGAGGGGTAGTAGATCTTCAAACCCGGTATGTGGTAGAACCATGATTCCGTGCTCTGGGAGTGGAAGGGGCCGGCTTGTACCCCTGCACCTGTTGGCATGCGAACAACCACATCGGCGGCTTGACCCCAACGGTAATGGCTCTTGGCCAGATTGTTGGCAATTTGGTTAAAGGCGCAACTGACGAAATCAGAAAACTGCATTTCGACCATGGCTTTGTATCCGGAAATGGCCAGTCCATAGCCGGCTCCTACAATGGAACTTTCGGTAATGGGGGTATTGCGTACGCGCATAGGGCCGAATTCTTCCAAAAAGCCTTCGGTGATTTTAAATACTCCTCCGTATTCGGCAATGTCTTGGCCCATGAGTACGAGGTTGTCATGCTTGAGCATGGCTTCTCTAAGGCCCTCTTGGACGGCATCCACTAAGCGCAATTCGCGTGTTTCGGTTGAGGCAGGGGTAGCGGGTGTGGTAACAGGTGCGTAAACATCAGAAAGTTCAAGCTCCTCTTGGGCTGTAGGTTCGGATTCTAAGAATACGGCTTCAATCGCCTCGTTTAACTCCACCAATATATCGGACTCCCATTGTTGAAGTTCTTCTTCTTTCGCAATCTGCTCGTCAATCAAATATTGACGGTAACAACGCAAGGGGTCTTTTTCGGCCCACAGCTCAAATAAATGCGGCGGTACATATTTAGTGCCCGAGGCCTCTTCATGGCCCCGCATTCGGAATGTAAGGCACTCCAGCATCACGGGCCTGGGGTTTTGGCGCATGGACTCAGTGAGTTCGCAGGCCTTATGGTAAACATCTAGGATGTTATTGCCATCGACTTGATGGGCTTCCATGCCATAGCCTATGCCCTTGTCAATGAATTGAGCACATTTGAATTGTTCTTGGCTGGGTGTGCTCAATCCATAGCCGTTGTTTTCAACCACAAACAGCACAGGTAAATCCCAAACCGCAGCCGTGTTGAGGGCTTCATGGAAGTCGCCTTCCGAAGCCCCGCCATCACCCGAAAATGCCACGGAGACCTGAGGTTTTTGTTTCAGTTTAGCGGCCAAAGCCGTACCATTGGCAACCCCCAACATGGCTCCCAAATGGCTGATCATTCCCACAATGTGGAATTCTTGGGTGCCGAAGTGGAAACTGCGATCTCGGCCTTTGGTAAAGCCCGATTCTTTGCCTTGCCACTGGGCAAATAGCTTTTGATAGGGGATGCCGCGCGTAGTGAAAACCCCAAGGTTGCGGTGCAGCGGCATGATGTATTCTTCGGGGTCTAAGGCGCAGGTAATGCCAACCGAAATGGCCTCCTGGCCAATGCCCGAAAACCATTTGCCGATTTTGCCCTGGCGCAGAAGAACCAGCATGCGCTCTTCTATTACCCTTGGTTTGACCAGGGCTCGATAAAGTTGCAACAACTCTTCGTTGGCCAAATCTTTGCGATGGAACTGCATGAGTCAAGCCAAAAATAATGTTCGAAATATGGGCATTGTGCATGTTTTCTTCGAGAACGGCATTTTTTTTTGTAACCTTTACGACTTTCTGCGTCATTAATCCGAAACCCCTTGATCAGCAACGATGTTCTCATAGCTGAGTGTATCAAAGGCGATCGACAATTCCAAAAAGCTTTGTACGATCGTTTTGCCCCGAAAATGTATGGACATTGCCTGCGTTATTCCGGGAATAAGGATGATGCGCAAGATTTGCTACAAGACGGTTTCATCAAGGTCTTTGACAGCATTTCTGCCCTGAAAAATCCCCAACAATTGGAGGGATGGATGACCCGGGTTTTCATAAACCTGGCGTTGAGCCGATTCCGACAAGCCAAACGCGGTCCCCAATTTCAAGAGCTTCCCGAATCCGATCAATTAGCGGAGGAGTCAGAAGCTGAAGATTTTCCGCCCTTGGCTCTGTCAGAAGTTCTCGCGTGTTTGCATGCGCTTCCACCTGTCTATGCGACGGTTCTCAACTTGTACGCCATTGATCAGCTGCCCCACCGGGAAATTGCCGAATTGATGGATACTAGCGAGGGAAACGCCAAAACATTGTTGAGTAGGGCTAGAAAAATGCTGAGAGAAGAACTAAAGAAACGAAAGAAATGAACCGCGACAATTCGCATATCGATGAATGGTTGAAGCAGCA
>Ga0222714_10003801_pt1 | contig 15146 bp, 11 predicted proteins | sample C33_3DmetaG_FD_165048 | JGI IMG/M metagenome (GOLD analysis project Ga0222714, IMG submission 165048) | Estuarine water microbial communities from San Francisco Bay, California, United States - C33_3D | ecosystem: Environmental > Aquatic > Marine > Unclassified | place: USA: California... | reverse complement strand
TTATGAATCCCTAAAGAGACACGCATTAGCATGTGCTGAGGCCGCTCCGCAATTTCCCCTTCAAGCTTCATTAAATATGACCGGGTAAGTGTTTTAAACCCGAAATAATCATACCTAAAATCCCGATCATATATAATGCTTGAATCTAATAATTCTCGGTGGTTAATCACAATTTGATAGACCTCTTCAGAAAGTAATGCCGCATTTTGTCCGGTTTTTGGGTCGAGGTATTCATAAAGGTCGGTCATTACTTCAGAAAATGATTTCTTAGTCTCTTTGTGAAGATTTGATACCGCAATTCTAGAGGCTAAAAGGGCATAATCCGGATGCTCGGTTGTTTTTGCCGCGGCCACTTCTGCGGCTAAATTATCAAGGTCAGTAGTTGAAACACCATCGTACAACCCCTCAATAACCTTTATAGCTACAGCTTCGGGAGAAACCATAGGATCTAAGCCATAACACATCTTTATCACCCTGGCCGTGATTTTATCGAATTTAACAGCCTCTTTTCTTCCGTCTCTTTTAACTACGTACATTGCTTTCTATTTTATCTAAAATTAAAATTCTTCATCTAGTGTAAATCGTTGAGATTCTTTATCAGACATGACGCTTGCCTTTTGGTATTCTCCAACGCGTTTCTCAAAGAAATTAGTTTTTCCTTGAATGGATATCATTTCCATAAAATCAAATGGATTGGTTGTGTTGTATACACGCTCATTCCCAAGCTCTACCAATAAGCGGTCTGCAACAAATTCGATATATTGGCTCATTAAATCACTATTCATACCGATGAGCTTAACAGGGAGGGCGTCGGTAACAAATTCTTTTTCAATTTCAACAGCATCCATAATAATTTCACGAACCTGGTCTTTAGATAGCTTGTTAATTAGGTGTCTCGTGTAGAGTAAGCATGCAAAATCACAATGTAAGCCTTCGTCTCGAGAGATTAATTCGTTGGAGAATGATAATCCCGGCATAAGACCGCGTTTCTTCAGCCAAAATATGGAACAAAAAGATCCAGAGAAGAAAATACCTTCCACTGCCGCGAAAGCAATCAGGCGTTCTGCAAAGGAGCCTTTGTCAATCCACCGGAGAGCCCAGTCTGCTTTTTTCCGAACACAGTCTAGGGTTTCAATGGCGTTAAAAAGCCCGGATTTTTCGACAGAATCCTTTATGTAAGTGTCGATAAGCAGGGAATAGGTTTCTGAATGAATATTTTCTGCAGCTACTTGAAATCCATAGAAAAATTTTGCCTCGGTGTATTGTACTTCTGATAAAAAGTGTTCGGCTAAGTTTTCGTTAACAATACCATCAGACGCAGCAAAAAAAGCAAGCACGTGCTTAATGAAATGCCGTTCGTCGTTCGTCAATCGCTCCCAATCTACCAAATCTTGTGATAAATCAATTTCTTCAGCTGTCCAAAAACTTGCTTCCGCCTTTTTATAAAAACTCCAAATATCGTTGTGTTCAATAGGGAAAAGTACAAATCTGTTCTTGTTTTCTGCTAAAATGGGCTCGTAGTTCATAGTATTATTAATTTCATTTTTTTAAGTGATAGCTTCTATTACAACCGACGGTCCTCGATTCGAATTTGCTAACAAAAACAATGTTTCCTTTTTACCTCCGAAAGCAATAAAACTGCTGTTTTAAAGTTGTTAAAAAGGCATACAAATTTTGTCAAAAAAAACATTCCTCACAATGCAGTTTTTTTCTGTTTTATATTTTGTCCCTACCACTTCAACCGCTATCCCTTATTAGCACTTTGCTGTATGATTTATCAACAACTTTTAAAAGTTATTAATACGCAGTTCCCGAAAAAGGCACACTAAACAAAGTTTGTATTCAATTGCTCAAAGCTTGGGGTAAACATAATGCTTTTCCTCTGGCGGATATTGTTTTATTAAATTCATTTTCAACACGATTATGTTCAATTCTAATGGGCTCGAATACAGTAATGGAATAACGCTTTATAATTCTTTTTTACATCTATTTTTCCCCTATCGTTGCCTAGATTGTAAGATAGAATTATTGCCTAATGAACCGGGTATCTGCGTGTTTTGTCAAGCGGGAATAGAAGTGGTTCATTTACCCATTGAGCCTCCGCCACACTTAACAGTTGATGATGTAGAGATTTATGCGTTTTTTTATTATAAGAAACAAGGTGTTTCTCAATCGTTGCTTCATGCTTTGAAGTACATACAAAGACGGTCATTATGTGTATATTGGGGAAGGTCTTTCGCGCGGCAACTAAGCCCTAATATAATAGGCTCTTTAGAGTGCTTAATCCCCGTTCCTCTTCACCGCAAGAAAAAATTAATACGCGGGTATAATCAAAGCGAGTTGATTGCGAAAGGAATCCTTACTGAATTTCCGCACGTGCATTTAAACACGAGTTGCATTAAAAGAGTTAAGCATACTAAAAGCCAAACAAAGAAAAAACGAAATGATAGATTAAGTGATTCATCTGAGGTATTTGATTTGCTCCCATTTGACATAGGCAGCTATAAACACGTAGGCATCGTAGATGATGTAATCACTACCGGTGCCACACTAATGGGCATAATCAGTTTAATCCGAGCAAGGGTTCCTCATATACGAATCACTATCTTTGTCCTGGCCGTAACAAAATAAAATGCAAAAAAGAACTTTAATTATTGGCGGAGGCGTAGCGGGCTTATGCCTTGCCCATCACTTCACAAGAAGAAACGAAGCATTCTGCTTGGTTGACGATGGAAAGAATGCATCTTCGGTTGTGGCGGCAGGGATTGTTCACCCCATGTCGTTTAGACGAACGCTGCTTTCTTGGAATGCGACGCCGTTTTATAAAGAGGCTCAAGCTTTTTACAAAGAGATTGAAATCACTCTAAAAAAGAAATTTTATCACCCATTAAAGGTTCGTAGAATCTTTTCTTCCAAAGAAGAGTCTTTAACTTGGCAACAACGGAGGAATGATAAATCATTTGAGCCTTTTTTACACGAATTTTCACCGGAAGATGAGAGCTTTGGGCCGTATGGTTCAGGATGCGTTAAAGGATTTTGGATTGATTCAAAGGTGTTTATTACAGAAAGTTTAAACGATTTGCATGCGCGCAAGCTCCTATTTTCAGATACTGTTACAGGAGACAATTTTAATCCAAAATCTTTAGAATATAAGGGAACAAAATACGATGCTGTAGTATTGGCCCTCGGTTATAAACACAAGGAGTTCCCGTGGTTTTCAAAAGCACCTGTAAATGCAACTAAAGGACAACTTCTAACGGTGAAATGGGATAATCCCGAACTACACACCTCCTTGCACCGTAAAGCATTTGCATTACCCATTTCAGAGAACACATTTAAGATTGGGTCAACTTATGAGTGGAACAATACTACCCTAGGCCCAACAGAAAAGGGGAGGGAGCTTATTTTGAAAAATGTAACATCCATTACCTCTGATTCTCTTGAAGTATTAAGCCACACAGCCGGGATACGGCCAACAACAAATGATAGAAGGCCTTTAGTCGCCCAACACTTGAGGCACAGGCAACTATTTATTTTTAATGGGTTGGGAACAAGGGGATATATGCTGGCGCCTTCGTTAGCACAACATCTTAGTGAGGCAATCATAGAGAACAAACCCTTATCGGAAGAACTAAATCCAAGTAGGTTTTATTCCTAAGCAACTTTCGATACCTTTGCGATTATGATAAAAAGCCAAGACAAGAAAGCAAGGTATGACAGGGCTTATTTACGCCTCGCTCAAAATTGGTCAATGTTGTCTCATTGTACCCGTAAAAAAGTTGGAGCAATTATAGTAAAAGATCGAATGATCATTTCAGACGGGTATAATGGTACACCATCCGGGTTTCCTAATTCATGCGAAAATGAATCTGGGGAAACACATTGGTATGTGTTACACGCAGAAGCCAACGCAATTCTTAAAGTTGCAAAATCAACAAATAATACCGAGGGGTCAACCCTATACTTAACGCACTCTCCATGCAAGGATTGCAGCAAGTTAATTCTTCAGTCTGGTATCCAGCGATTGGTATTTATTGAGGCCTACAAAGACACTAGCGGATTGACTTTTTTACAAAATGCAGGAGTGGAAATTATTCAAATTAAAACCGTTGATCATGTATGACAACAAACGATTTTTATTACCAATTATTGCTTCTATTTTAGTTGTAATGGGTTTCGGATTGGGATATATCTTACACCCAGATGTAGACTCAAAACGGGCGTCTAAATTTGAGGAGATATTAGAAGCACTGGATAATAATTATGTGGATTCAATTGATAAAAACAGGATTTTTGATAATGCAATAAATGACATGTTGCATAAACTTGACCCACATTCTAGATATATTTCTGCCGCGGCTTTAAAAGAAGAGCAAGAATCCATGAAAGGGAGTTTTGGAGGAATAGGAGTGCGGTTTCAGCTAATTAAAGATACGGTTTGTGTAATTAAAGCAATTCCAAATGCTCCTGCTTTTTTTGCCGGGGTGAGAAGCGGGGATCAATTTATTGCAATTAATGGAAAGCCCTTCACCGGACACAAAGTGAATACAGAGAAGGTTATGTCTTTGCTGCGTGGTGAAGTGGGTACGGATGTAGAAGTGACGGTACTCAGAAATGGGGTAAAAAAACGCATTAAAATTCATCGAGGAGAAATACCTATTGAAACCATATCAACAGCCTTTATGATAGATAGAACCACAGGATTTTTACGTATAGACCAGTTTTCTGTTCCCACGCATCAGGAATTTATTGATGCCGCTGATAAATTATTGAGTCAAGGAATGAAAAAATTAGTGCTTGATTTACGAGGAAATCCCGGAGGCGTCATGGACGCAGCCATTCGAATTGCGGATGAATTTTTACCCAAAGGCGACGTGATAGTATCAACTAAAAGCAAAAATCAAGATGCAAAAGTTGAAAGAGCGGAGACGGGAGGAAAACTTGAAAAGATTGAATTAGCTGTATTAATTGATGAAAACACGGCTTCTGCTGCAGAGATTTTAGCGGGGGCACTACAAGACAACGATCGTGGAGTTTTAATTGGACGCAGAACGTATGGTAAAGGATTGGTTCAACAAGATCAAATATTAAAAGATGGTAGCAGCGTACGTATGACCGTTTCAAGATACTATATGCCTTCGGGAAGATCTATACAGCGATCATACTTCGGAGATTATAAAGCATACATGCTTGATGAGGCACGTTATCTTAAGGGTGAGTTGTTTAGCAAAGACTCAATTTTTTTAGATAAATCAAAAGTCTACAAAACAAAAAAAGGCCGCCGAGTTTTTGGTGGCGGGGGGGTTGTTCCAGATGTATTTGTTGCTTTAGATACATCTGGATCTTCTTTTTATTTAACCGAACTTAATCTTAATCAAGCGTTTAGCGCTTATGTCTTTAATTCGTTACAGATAAATCGGATGAAATGGAAAACGGCTAGTGAATTAGGCTCCTATACATTTACGTCTGCTGATCTCAAAGTATTCACTGATTTTGTTAAAAGCACTTATAAAATAAACGGGAATGAGGTGCTTTCTAGTTCAGCACAAGCACGTATAATCCAACAATTGAAAATAGAGTTTGCAAGACAATTATGGGACGAATCGGGGGTATATCAAGTGAATGCTGCAGGGGATAATGAACTACAGTCCGCACTACGGAAATTAAATTAATTTACAGGACTATTCGATTTTAATTTTATCTAGGTCGTAGTCAATGTCCTCGTTAAAAATTTCAAAATAAGGTTCTTTATAAGATTGAGAGGTAATCCATTTTTCATAGGTTAATACCAGTGCAGGAAGCAGGATTAGGTTTGTAAACATTCCCACTAATACGGTTATGGAAATTAATAGGCCAAGCGCTTGAGTTCCCCCAAATTGAGAAAAAACGAACATGATGAACCCAAAAAATAGCACAATCGAGGTATAGGCCATTCCAAGGGCGCTCTCTCGTAAGGCATTGATCATTAGTTCATTGCCTGATAAATGCGGATAGCGTTTCATTTGTTGTTTAAATTTCGCCATTAATAAAATAGCATCATTGATAGTTATACCTAGGGCTATGCCAAAAACCATTAATGTAGATGGTTTTAGAGGGATTTCAAAAATCCCCATAATTCCTGCGGTAATTATTAAAGGAACAAGATTCGGAATCATTGCTGCAATTACGATAGGAAAGGATTTAAATAAAAAATATATAAGCAAGGATATAATTATTATTGCGAAAATAAGGCTTTGAACCAGATTAGTGACTAGATACTTGGTTCCTTCCGACACCACCACCGAAACACCAGTAAAATGTATATCCAAGAGTTCTTGTTCTATCGATTTAGTGAGTATTGATGCTGTATTTTTTTTGGTTTTATAATCTTGTAGCTTTTCGGGATAAACATTAAATTCTAGGGCTAATTCAGGGTTGTTTTGACAGAGAATATCAATGAAATTATTAGCGATCTTTGGCTCAGAAATTAAACTGTCAAAATAGGTTGTTTTACCAAGTTTATATTGCTCTAAAAATAAAGTCCATTGACTTTTTTCTGGATTAAACGTGTTGTCGACTAAAATTTTCAACCCATCAACTTTCTGTGCAACTTGGTAAGACCCTAAATCTTTCATTTGAGAACGAATTCTAATTCTCCGATTGGTTGTGTCTACTAAATCTTTCATCGTGAGCCTTCCGTTGTTTAAACTTGAAAAATCAAATGTGTTTAGGTAGTCTTTTAATTTTAACAAAGAACGTTTATTTGGTATTTTATAATAGGTAGAATCACCATGATGATAAGACATGTTGATTACCTTAAGTAAATCTACATAAGAGATGCTTTTTGAAAATAAGGTGTCTTTTCCCAAAATCTCTTGCGTGGATTGAATTTTCTCTAATAATTCTTGATTTAGTAAACCCATGCCGTCTTTATAGGTAATGATAATTTCAAAAGGAATCGAACCGCCGAAATTTCGTTCTAGATATTTTAAGTCTTTCGCGATGGGGTCCTTAGCCGGAATATCCCCGGTGACATTTCCTGTGGCAACAATGTTAAATGCCCCTATTATTCCTATAATAGATAATACTGCATGGATAAAATATATCTTGGCCCGATGAGTCATCACGACCTTTAATAACCAATCGACTAGTATTTGCGAGGATTTTTTTACGAGGTGTTTGAGGTGTTTTTGTGAAGGCCTGTCAAAGTAACTTGAAAGAATTGGAATGAGCGTAAGGGAAAGAAAAAAAACAACCATAACATTTATGCTTGCAATAATTCCAAACTCCGCAAGCCGGTCACTACTCGTAAAGGTGATAAAGCCTACAGATGTTGTTAAGTTTGTCATAAATGTAATAGGGCCTATATGTCTTATAGTCACAAAAAGGGCCTTGGTTTTATTATTCAAGGCTAAAAAATCCTGATGATAGCGAGTAATGATATAGATACAGTTTGGGATTCCTATGACCACTAAAAGCGGGGGAATTAAAGCCATCATCGCAGTGAGGGGGTAGTTTAAAAGCGAGGCCATTCCTAAGGCCCAGGTAATAGATAAAAGCACTACAAACCCGCTCATGAAAAGAATTCTAAAGGATCGATAGAAGTAGTACAATAGTAGGAATGAAGCAATCAAAGAAAGGGTTAAAAAGAAATACATTTCACTCATTATTCGCTTTGCAATCATGACACGAATGTGCGGCAGCCCGGAAAAATGCAATTCGCCAAAAACGGATTCATACGGTTTCGTAAGTGCTTCAATTTCTAAAACCACTTCAGACTTTTTCTTATCCTCTAAGACCTTTTCGTTTAACCCAATCAACATTAAAGAAACATGGCTAGAGTCATTATATAACATGCCATTATAGGCTGGATTATTTTTTATTATTGTGCGGATTGCATGGATACTTTTTTCTTTATATGTGGTGTCAAAAAAGATTCGATGTACTGCAAATTTTTGTGCTGCTGTGTCGTTTACAAGATTAAACAAAGTGGCTTCAGAAATTACCGTTTCAACCCCCGGCTTGGTTAGAATTTTATCACCGAGGGTTTTCCAAGCATTGAATTTTTTTTCAGTGTAAAGATCTTTTGAAGGTATTGCAATTACAAGGGTTGCGCCGTCTTCTCCAAATTGTTTTTTAAATTTTACATAGTTTTTCTGGACAGGATGGTCTTTCGGTAATAAAATGCCATAACGGTTATCTACGCGCAAATCAGTTACTAAGAAATAACCAAAAAACAAGGTTATCATTAAGAGTATGGTTAAAATATATAACCGATTTCTTAAAATAATACTTGCTATTTTACTCCACATTCTTCTTAATTACCTTGATAATCAAACAAAGGTACAAATTTCAAGTGGTTCAATATGAGATTAAGAAAGGCGATGGTTTTTGAAGGATGGAATGTTACCGTCAAAAGGGAACTAATTCACTATAAAAAAAACCCGAATATTTCGGGTTTTTTTGTACTCGAGGCGGGACTTGAACCCGCACGGGCTAATGCCCACAGGATTTTAAGTCCGGCGTGTCTACCAATTCCACCACTCGAGCAATCCTGAGCGAGAAACGGGATTCGAACCCGCGACTTCAACCTTGGCAAGGTTGCGCTCTACCAACTGAGCTATTCTCGCTTGTGTAACAAATAACGATTTGTTAACCGCATCTGCATTGCAAATGTACAAAAAACAATTTTTTATCCAAAAAGGAAATTAACCCCCGATGAGTTTTTTGATTTCGTGTAGTTTCATTAACGCTTCAACAGGAGTTAACACATTGATATCTATTGCAATTAGCTTTTCATGAATTTGTTCCAACACAGGGTCGTTGAGTTGAAAAAAACTGAGTTGCATGGGTTTTACTCCCTTGTATTTGTTGGTTTTCTCGGGCAAGTGGTGGTTCGTTTGCCCCACTTGTTGATGCGAATTTTCCAAATCTTTAAGTACATGTTCGGCTCGTACAACCACCCAATCGGGCATCCCCGCTAATCGCGCTACATGTATACCAAACGAATGCTCACTCCCTCCCGCAACCAACTTTCTTAAAAACAATATGTTTTTTCCTATTTCCTTAACTGCAATTGAATAGTTTTTAATGCGCTCGAATCTCCCTGCCATTTCATTTAATTCATGGTAGTGTGTTGCGAAAAGCGTTTTCGGCCGATATTTATTGTTTTCATGAAGGTATTCTGTGATCGACCATGCAATTGATATTCCATCATAGGTGCTAGTGCCTCTCCCAATTTCATCAAGAATTACCAAGCTGCGCTCTGAAAGATTATTTAATATGCTTGCCGTTTCATTCATTTCAACCATAAATGTGGATTCTCCAGTAGATAAATTATCTGAAGCCCCAACTCGAGTAAAGACTTTATCAATTAGTCCAATAGTTGCCCGCTTTGCCGGTACAAAAGACCCAATTTGAGCGAGGATTACGATTAATGCTGTCTGCCTTAACACGGCGCTTTTCCCACTCATATTCGGCCCAGTAATCATCATGATTTGTTGGTCTGCATTAGATAAATACAAATCATTAGCGACGTAAAGTTCTCCTTCTTTTAGTTGTTTTTCAATAACGGCATGACGGCCTTCTTCAATGTGAATCTCTAAAGACTCATTAACTTCCGGCATGCAATAGTGATGTTCTTTTGCTAAAATAGCAAAACTACTGAGAACATCTAAACGAGCTAAGGTTGCGGCATTTTGTTGAATTACCTCAATGTGTGCTGCCATGGAAACCAACAAATCCGAATATAATTGTTGTTCAAGTGCAATGATTTTTGATTCAGCACTTAGTATTTTTTCTTCGTACTCCTTTAATTCCTCCGTGATATATCTTTCTGCATTAACTAGGGTTTGGCGCCTTATCCACTCGGCGGGAACCTTGTCTTTGTATGTGTTTCTCACTTCAATATAATATCCAAAAACATTATTGAAGGCAATTTTCAAACTTGTTATTCCTGTTTTTTCCGCTTCACGGTTTTGCAATTCTTCTAAGTATAGCTTACCGTTGTTTTTAATGTTCCGTAATTCATCAAGCTCTTTGCTAACCCCTGTTTTTATAACTTCACCCTTGCCAATAGAAAGAGCGGGAGTAGCATCGATGGTTTCATCTATTTGATGGAGCAATTCACCACAGGCTTTAAAAGAGCTATAGAGCCCTCTGATCATATTATTTGAGACGCCTTGTTGAAGTATTATTTGTATTGGTTCAATTAACGCGAGGCTTTTGTGAACATGTCTAATTTCTCGAGGATTTACCTTCCCTACCGCGACTTTTGAAATGAGTCGTTCAAGGTCTCCACAGGAGGACAAATAATCCCTAATAGCAACGGTTGGTTGTTCATTTGTATAGAACCACTCTACCGCTCCGTTTCTTGTTTGAATTTGTTGGAGATTGGTTAGCGGTAAAAGTAGCCAACGCTTTAATAAGCGCCCGCCCATAGCGGTTAACGTAAAATCAATAACATCAAGCAGGGTTGTTGCTCGTTCTTGTTGTGGGTAAACTAACTCTAAGTTTTTTATCGTAAATCGGTCAAGCCAAAGATGTTCGGTTTCTTCAATACGGGAGATAGAGCGTATGTGATGCAACGTTTGTAGTTGATTTTCCTTTACGTAATGAAGCGCAGCAGAGGCAGCAATGATACCATGGGCATACTCCGAAATACCAAATCCAGATAAGTTTTTAGTTCCAAAATGGGAGGTTAAATGATCATCAGCAAAATCAGGTGTAAAAATCCAATCATCCAAGCGATAAAAACAATCAATTGTGAAATGTAACGCTTGAAAGTCTTCTTGCTTTTGTTTTTGATAAACTATTTCTGCCGGATTGAAAAGAGACAATAATTTTTCAATTCGATGAATATTTCCCTCACCTAACAGAAACTCCCCCGTAGAAACGTCTAAAAATGCAATCCCAACAAGTTGCTTTCCAAAATGAACAGATGCTAGAAAATTATTACTTTTTTGCGTGAGGACTTGGTCGTTAAATGCCACTCCAGGTGTGACCAATTCCGTTACTCCCCGCTTTACGATGGTTTTGGTCATTTTGGGATCTTCTAATTGGTCGCAAACAGCAACCCGTTGTCCGGCTCGAACTAGTTTGGGCAGATAGGTTTCCAATGAGTGATGGGGAAATCCCGCCAAGTCAATTTCTGCAGCAGCACCGTTTTTCCGTTTTGTTAATACTATCCCGAGGATTCGTGACGTTTTTACGGCATCCTCGCCAAAGGTTTCATAGAAATCGCCAACTCGAAAAAGTAATAATGCACCTGGGTGTTTGGCTTTAATTTGATGATATTGTTTCATCAATGGGGTTTCTTCGCTAGAGTTAGATTTCGCCAAATGAGTTAGATTTCGGAATTTAGCAACTAAATTAGGAGGACTTACTCGAAAATCAAAATTAAGCACTCAGGACTTATCAACATGAACAAAAAACTAAAACTATGGGAATTAAAAAGGTGTTCTCCTGAAGAATTTTCAACTCAAAAGAAATTGCCCGTGGTGGTGGTCTTGGACAATATACGATCTTTCGAAAATGTAGGATCTGTATTCAGAACATCAGACGCCTTTAATATACAAGAAATAATATTGTGTGGAATCACACCCGTACCCCCACATCGAGAAATCCATCGCACCGCATTAGGCGCAACAGAAACGGTTTCTTGGAGCTACGCTTCCCAAACTCTAGACGCGATAATTAACTTACAGGCCTCCGGTTATACGATTTATGCCCTAGAACAGGCAGAGAAAACTATTTTCCTTCAACATTTAAAAAAACGCGCAGACACAAGAATTGCCTTTGTTTTTGGTAATGAGGTAAATGGGGTAAATCAGGCGGTAATAGACCAGTGTGATGGAGTGCTTGAAATCCCTCAGTTTGGAACTAAACACAGTTTAAATATAAGTGTATGTGTTGGCGTGGTTTTATGGGAGTGTACAAACTTGTTAAATCCTGCAGTAATTTCAGATTAGCGATAAAACCCCATTTCTTTAATCATACGTTCTACGTTTTCCGGCACGAGATATTTAATGCTTTTTTGACGTTTAATCAATGCTCTTATTTGGCTGGAGGACAATTCTAAGAAAGGTAAATCGGACAAATACTCAATGTTATTATTCGATAATCTCTCTGCCAAAGCATTAGCCTCATTCGCCTGAACACTTCTTGGATATACTAAGATTCTAAAATTGGATAGAATAAAATCGGAGTTATACCATGCCTTAATACTCCTTAAATTATCTTCACCAATTATTAATGAAAAGGTGTGTTCAGGGTTTTTATCAATTAAATGCGTTAACGTAATAGCCGTATAGTTAGGTTGGCTGAGGTGGAATTCAATATCAGAAGCCCGAAACTTCAGGTTTTCGTGGATAGCATCTCTAACCATATTTAATCGGTGATGATCCGCTAATAAATTACTTTTTTTTTTCGTTGGGTTGTGAGGTGTAATGATAAACCAAATTTGATTTAAATCCGTTTGATTGATAATCCCTTCTGCTAACATAAGATGACCTAAATGAATAGGGTTGAACGAACCAAAGAACAATCCTATTTTCATTGTGCGATAAAGTTTTTGATTTGCGTTTTTGCGACGGAAACCGCGTTTTCCAAGTTTTCATTTAAAATGCAAACATCAAATGCCCCAGCTTGTGAAAGCTCCCAAGTTGATTTTTCAATTCTTAGTGCAATGCGTTCTTCGCTTTCAGTTTCTCTTGCGCGGAGTCTTTTTTCAAGAATGTCAACACTAGGGGGCTTTATAAAAATAGATAATGCTTGCTCGTTGAAGATTGCTTTCAAATTTAGGCCCCCAACCACATCAACATCAAAAATAATCACCCGGCCTTCATCCCATAAGCGCTGAATTTCTCGCTTTAATGTACCATAGAAGTGATCAGGGTACACCTCTTCCCACTCAATAAACTCCTGGTTATCAATGGCTTTTTTAAAGTCCTCAACCCCCAAAAAATAATAATCCCGGCCCTCTTGTTCTTTAGGTCTAGCGCTTCTAGAGCATGCTGAAATGGAGAAGGATAAAGAGGGGATTTCCCTCATTAACCGATGAACTATGGTTGTTTTTCCTGCGCCAGAAGGCGCAGATACAATTATTGACTTCCCTTGACGTAATGAATCAGAGGACATTTTGAACTTGTTCTTTAATTTTTTCCAAGTGATTTTTCATTTCCACAATCATACGCTGCATCATTGAATGATTGCTTTTACTTCCTAGGGTGTTAATTTCTCTTCCCATCTCCTGAACAATAAAACCGAGTTTTTTTCCACAGGATTCTTGCGTTGACATGGTTTCTCGAAAATAATTAATATGACTCTGCAGTCTAATTTTTTCTTCTGAGACATCAAGTTTATCTATGTAGAACAAAAGCTCCTGCTCTAAACGGGTTTGAATGTCTTGATTTTCTATTTCTTTTACTGCTTGTTTTAGTCGTAATCGCGCGGTAACTATACGTTCTTTTTCAAAGGGACTAAGCTGTTCAAGAAGGGTTTCAATTTGAATTAATGAAGCTTCTAAATCACTTTTCAATATCGTACCTTCTGCCATTCGAAATTTTATTGCAGATTGAATGGCCTCTTCCAACAACTTGAGAATAAACTCTTGTTCGTCAATGGTAATTTGTTCCGAGGGTTGTTTTATAACTCCTGGCATCCCTGTAAGCGCCCCAACCCATTCGGAGGGCTCGAGCGACTCTTCCTTTAATAAAATCTTAATATCTGCTATAAATGCTTTTGCGAGGTCAATATCTACATGATTGATTTTCGAGTTTAGTCCATCTTCAAGGTATAGTCCCACATCAATTTTACCACGCTCAAGAGATTGTCCAATTTTAGTTCTAATCATCGGCTCAACACCGCGATAAGATAATGGAACTTTTACGGCTAGGTCAAGCCCTTTTCCATTTAACGAGCGTATTTCAATAGATCGTTTTTTGCCCTCAAATACTCCACTACTTTTTCCGAATCCCGTCATCGACCACATGCTCTTTTTTTTCTTCAAAGGTAGGAATTAGAATATATATGCTATTCATCCGCCTGGAGTAATTTTAACAATAAACGTTCTGTTTCCGCTTTTAAATCATTAAAGTAAGTTCCCGTGGCGGGCCCATCGAAGCCAGAATTAACTTGTACAATTCGGCCTTTTTTATCGAGAAAAACAGTGGTTGGAAACGAAAAAACCCCATTTAGTTGAATAAATAAAGTATGCGCATCTTTAGTGGAAGCACCTCCACCTAAATATAGGGGATATGTAAAACCCATTTTTTTCCCATAATTGTTTAACCGCCTCAATCGGTCTTTATCTGAACTACCATTTTCAAAGCCAATCCCAATGAAACGAATGTCTCGGAAGGATTCTTGTTTGCTTAGTTCAATAAAATATTTGCTTTCATCTAGGCAGTTCGGACACCATGACCCCATTAGTTGAATCACAGTTGGTTTTCCGTAAAAAAAATCAGTGTCTAGGGTCTTTTCTTTTCTTGGTTTAGTTTTTACGGTAATTCTCAGGGCTGCCAAAGGCTCAGTAGACCAACTAATATTGTTTGCTTCTTTTTGTTTGGCATTCAGATTTAGTTTTCCGTACCATGTGGCGTGATACTTACTTCCTGAATAGAAGTCACCAAATATTACAGAAGAATCTTTTGAATCTTTGGTTGCTTCAAATAAAAAGGTATGCACTCCGTCAAAACAACTGAGTTTCATGATGCCATCGTAAATCCCGCCGGATAAATATCTGTAATCGCCAGTTTCCGTCCGAAACGTTCCTTCTAATTTACTGCCTTGTTGTTTAATTATTCCTATGGCCGAACTACTGCCTTCTGTGTCTGTGAAAACAACGTCGTAGATGCCTTCAAATGATGGTGCATTAAGATCGAGCATCGCATCAAATCGAGCATCAATACCTTGTGCAACGGGATAAAATTTAAAAGGATATGACGTAGCATTCAATTTATTCAAATTCATCCAGCGCCCGCTTAAAGAGGTTTTATGAAAGATGATTTTTCCTGCAATTTCTGGGAATTCCATATAAATGGAATCTTTTTTTTCAAATAAAAAACACAATTTGATGAGTTCCTCTCCATTGTGTATACATAATTGGGGTTGTTTACCCGAAACATAAGAAACCTCGAACGGAATGGATCTTCTATCATTAAGCTGTA
>Ga0222714_10003800_pt1 | contig 15146 bp, 10 predicted proteins | sample C33_3DmetaG_FD_165048 | JGI IMG/M metagenome (GOLD analysis project Ga0222714, IMG submission 165048) | Estuarine water microbial communities from San Francisco Bay, California, United States - C33_3D | ecosystem: Environmental > Aquatic > Marine > Unclassified | place: USA: California... | reverse complement strand
CTATTTATTTCCTTTAAAAGTTTCTGTTTTTCTTCTTGTAAATTTGCTCTATTATTCTGATAACGTCTTAATTCATTTTTCATTTTATCACTTTCAGTCTGTTTTCTACTTGTATCAACTAGTGATAACATAACCGCTTGAACACCTAATAAGAAAACAATATATATTAATCCAAATACAAATAAATGCCAGTTATATTCAAATGTCATTTTTGTCTTCTTTCTCAAATAGAAATCTACATTCTTTAATACAAATTCCATACCTTGTCTTGCCATAGGAAATACAATAATAAATAATATTATTCCATAAACAACAGCACGAGACATATTAGCACTATCATTTTGTGCGTATGAAATTACTTGCCATAAAATTCCAAATAACGCAAAAAGATTAATGAAATTTGTGGAAACGAATGATACAAAATTCTTTGGCTGTAAATCATAAAGATTTCCGAATAACTTTTCGTGTCCTGATAATGATAACATATGTGCGAATGCGACCATTAATGGCATATAGTATTTAAGAATTTGAAGACTTGAATTTGCGATAAGAATATAGGGAATTAATACTATAAAAAACAAGAAGTATAGTAATATTCCTAAGTTTGGAATACGTAAACAAAGATTTAACAAGTTCATTAATATATAATAACAATTTTTTTTGATACATAAAGGTATTTTTTATAGTATTAAACAGATAAATATTAGTATGTTTTTAAAAGATATTATAATACCCGATTCAATAAATAAATTTATTATTAATAAAAAAGAAGCAGAAAAAATATCAAAATATTATATAATCGATTTCATACCGAATTTATATATATATGGCACACCTGGTTCCGGTAAATATACATTATTTATTAAACATTTAGCCAAATTAGTTGATGAAAAGGAAATAAAAATAACACAAAAATCTATAAATATATCAAATCAATGGGCCCAAATAAAAGATATGATTTTACCTTCCTCCGACTACCATTTTGAAATAAATTTATCAAAGTATTCTAATAATAGAAATAATCTATTTTCTATTATAGATACACTAACCGAATCAAGAGAAATAAATAGTAAACTTGGTTATAAAATTATACTTATAAGAAATATTCATTGTGCTACAATAGAATTTATTAAATATATAAAGCAAAAATCGGAGTCATTAATAGAATTTGTAAGATTTGTCGTAATTGGAAACACTTGCTCAAATAATTTATCTATATTAAATGGATGCTTTTTCACATTAAGAGTTGCTGCCCCAAATAAAGACGAAATTAAGAATGTGTTAATTAATTTAAAACAGAATAAGCAGTTCACTTATTCGAAACGAGATTTTAATAAGATTAATTTAGACCTTTTAATTAATGATAACAATAATAATCTAAGTTTAATTATAAATAAATTAGAAATGTTATTATTAAATAATAATTTCTACAAAACACGACTTGATATAATAAGTGAAAAATTATGTAAACTTTTAATTGAAAAAAAATTATCAAATCTTGCTGAAATACGAGAAATACTTTATGAATATCAAACAAATAATGAAGACCTTAATAGTTTATTAATAAAAATTCAAAATTATTTTACTATTGATAGTGAATTATTATGTGAAAATAAAAAAATTAAATTGGTAAAGCTATTAGCCGATTCAAATAAAAATCTTCAAAATAGCTATAAAGAAATAGTTCATATTGAAAGCATATTATTTAATATATTTTCAATAATTCATACGTAAAATCACATAATTGTGCAACACCTACTTTTTATATCAATATCTTCTTTTACTTCATCATCCAATTTTCTTATATCTTTTGGAAATAATTCATCTCCTTTACTAAATACACTTACTCCATTTAAATTACAGGGAATAACTAATTCATGGTTTATATTAAATATTATTGTTTTTACTAGTGTTTGAAATATTTTGTCAATATTATTATTATCCTTAGCACTAACTTCTAAATAATACCCACCTAATTTACTTACATATTCATCGGCCTCTTTATACGATATTGTCCTAGATGATTTTAAATCTGCTTTATTTCCAACTACAACAAATGGAAAATATGCGTGCGCATCTTTATCGAGATGATTAAATAAACTTTTGTGCCATTTTTCTATTTCTCTAAAAGTATCATAGTTTGATAAATCAAACACAAATACGGCACATGTAACATTTCTATAATAAGCTGTTGTTATAAATGTAAATTTTTCTTGTCCACTTGTATCCCAAATTGAAAGATTATAGTTTATTTCATCTTTAGGTGTGCTTTTTAATAATGAATGATATTTTTTAAATAACTTATTCTTAGGTTTAAAATTAGGTATTATTTTTTCGCGTGTTATTTCATAAGATGCTAGATTATCATCTAAAATAACACTATCATTAAATATATCTAAATTGTTATATGTTTTTCTAAAGTAATCAACACCTATTGTCGATAAATAGTGGTCGTAAAACGCTTCGCCATTAATTCTTTTTAATATAGATGTTTTACCACAAGAATACTCTCCTAACAATATTACCTTGAATCTATATTCCATATATATTATAATCGCTGTTTTTTTAAATATTTATTTAATATTCACTCAATTATTATATTGTTTGTTGACTATATAATCTACAATTAAGTATTGGTCATCACTAGACGTATTGTCATAATTATCAACAGCGGTCAAGGTTTTAATAAATAATTGTTTTTCAATTGATATTATTTTAAAATCCTCAAATTCTAGACAATCCCTACATAAATATTAATAATTATATTGATATTGTGTAAATATTATATTAATTTTTTTATTTCCTATACAAATATTTATTGTTGCATCTACATCTGTTTCTTTTTCACCACCAAGTAAATTTAAATAAGATTTGTATTTTATTTTTAATATTTCCCAGTCTTCTTTAGATACAATTATATCATATTCATTTTCTGATTCACGAATACCATAATATTCAAGAACTAGTCCACCTATAATTAATGGTTTATTTATGAATTTACAATCTATTAATCTTAAAACTCCTAAAATCTTTTTTATAATATTATCATTATTACAATCATAAATATTATCATTAAAATCATATATACCATCATTATTATTCATTTTAGTTTAATATCTATTTTATTTATTATTTATTTCGATTAATAATCTTATATCTCGTTATTAAATTATTTATTCCAATAAATAATCTTATATCTCGTTATTAAATTTTAATATTTGTTTTAATAATTCTAGATGTCAATATTAAATATATAAAATTTACTTAAAATCTTACAGGTATTTTTAAATATATTATGGAATACTATCCTAAATACACCCCTGAACTTTCAACACAAGAAGGCGCAATATGCTTTCAAAATGGTGATTATTATTTAAATGAAACAAATGATAAAGTAGAAGAATCCAAACCTAAATCCAAACCAATAATTATAATTAATAATCGCGCTATAAATGGTGATATTGTTTTAGTATCCGATAACAAGGTTGTTGGTATTAAGCAACGTTTAAAAGAACATATTGTAGGTATACTTCATCTTAATCTTAATCAAAAATATGGGTTTACAAAACGTGGTGTTCCAATCATTAAATTTATGCCACTTTCAAATAAATATCCTACATTTATGGTTCCAAGTAAATCTAGAGCTCGTATTGCACAACTATGTATTATTAGTTTTAATAAATGGGATACAACACAAAAACATCCAACTGGTCAGATTGAACAAATCATCGGTCCAGTTGGTGAATTTAATAACGAAACCCAAGCTATCCTCTATAAAAATCATATGTGTCCTCTTGAAAAATCACAACAGAGAAAACCTCACCATATACTATCCGATGAACAGATTTTGAAACATCCATGGATTAAATCAAATGGAAATAATGATGTTGAATATAATACTATAAGCATTGACCCCGAAGGATGTAAAGATATTGATGATGCTCTTCACGCAAAACATTTGGATGATAATATAGTTGAGATTGGTATTCATATTGCGGATGTAGCAAGTCGGCTTGATTTGGAAAAACTAAAATTCAAGTTTTTCTCGAGTATTTATTTCGATGGTGAAAAACAAGAAAATATGCTAAATGATAACTTTACATTTAATACAGCTTCTCTTGGAAATGATGAAGTTAAAAGAGCAGTATCACTAATTATTAAGTTTAAAACAAATTTTAAAGAAAATATAGCTATAATTAACTCCTTCATATTTAAATCTACTATTGTAAAAAATAGGGCATTGAGTTATAGTGAAGCCGACACATTAATTTCCAAAGAATATAATAAAGGTGATACACAAAATACTGAAAATTATACACAAAAATCACTTAAACTTTTAAATAAATTGGCTAATATTTTGATAAATGGTTCTACAAAACAAGACAACACCATTAATCATATTCCTGCTACAAAAATGGTAGAACACTTTATGTTAATGTATAATAGTATTAGTGCCGAGACTCTTTATAATTTTAACAGCAATACTATTTTAAGAAGTCATCAAAAAGCACCTAAAAATCTTATTAATACTAATACTGATACTGATATTTATACTGATACCTGTCCCTCTGAACTAACTAAATTTATTGAAAGAATATCGCAAAATGCTGCTAAATATGTAATAGATTACAAAGGTGACAAAGAATCAATTATTCACGAAAGTTTAGAATTTGCTTATTATACACATTCGACATCACCTATTCGTAGATATGTTGATATTATTAATCAGATAAATTTACTTAGATATATTTCTTGTCTAACACCTTTTAATATATCACAAGAACAAGTAGATTCTATTAATATATTTAATAAGAATCTTCGTAAGTTTTATAATAATTATAAAAAACTAAAAATAATATTTAATAGTGAAATAAATAATGAAGAATTTAGCGCATATATTATTCAAATTAAAACAAATAAAATAAAAGTGTATATTCCTACCTTAGATATAGAACATAATTGTCAAATATTGTCACATAAACTAAATTCTTTAGATAGAATTCGATATAGTGAAGATTTACAAAATGATTCATATAATTCGATTTATGTTGATGATATAAAATTATCACTTTATGATAATATAAAAATAAGTATAACAACTTTACCAAAGGAGTTGTTCTTTAATAAAAAATTATATTGTAAAATTATTGAACCAGAAATTAGTGTATTTTAATTAAAATTTATTTAAAATTTCATTAAAAATTTATTAAAATTTATTAAAATTTATTAAAATTTATTAAAATTTATTAAAATTTATTAAAATTTATTAAAAATTTATTAAAAATTTATTGTTTTGAAATATATAAAGATTCATTAGTTACTTGGTCACGAAGAAGAATATCATTAATACCTTCCAACTTTTTAAGAATTTTGGGTTGGTCACACATACTAGAAATATTTTTTATATTTTCTATCATATTTGTAATTCTTAGAATATTTCTAATAAATGTTCCTTCATATACATCTGGATATTCTACATAAATATCAAATATAGATTTACCTTGTGCCCAATCATAAGCGGGACCAATAAATGATAAATAGAGTTGCCAATCACTCTGGATTTCTATACCAGAATTATATTCATAAGAACCAAAATCGTTGGCAATATAACTTACATGTCCCAATACCGTTTTAACCTTTTCACTAACATTTAGCATTGATATTTGCGTAACATCATTAGCCTTTTCTTCAATAAATGCAGCCAATACTGCTACAATTTCAGCAGCTTCTAGCTCTTGAAAGAATTGATTAGTTACAATTTCTGTAAGAATTATTTCATTACACTCTGAGATTTGTGAGGCAATAATACCCTTTAATCCGAGTTTAATATCACTAGATTTAATATTATTTTCAGAATTATTTTTATTTGTAAGCTTAATTACTTGCTGTTCTCTAGGAAGCGAATTAAATGGTTCAGATAAGTCAATATAATGATTGTCATAGAGATAATTAAGCATTTTATTTATATCTTGATTTATGACTTCATTTATATATTCAATTTTAGCAGTAATATTTTTCACTTCTTCTTTAGCATCGAGATACTTTTTATATATTCCATTTATTTGCGCAAAATTCCGAATTTTCTTTTTAGAATCTTCAAGTTTTAAGTTTTCTCGTTTCCATTGATTTCCTCTAAGAATGTCAATATTAGTTTTTTGATTATAATATTCCTTAATAGCTTTAAGGTCTTCTGGTTTTAGAGTTGTATGAATTTCGGTTTGTTTTTTAGCTTTTTCCAATTCAACTTCTAATCTGACACTTTCACATTGTGTATCTTTTGCTAGCAAAGACATCTTCAAAAAATCCTGTAGATTATGAATAGGTGAGCTAATAATTTTAAGAATAAATTGATAGTTAAGCCTAAATTTTGATTGAATACTTGGACTCTTACCAACCATCATTTTTTTTAGAATATGATAATCAACTAGTTCATATGTAGGTAGAATAATAACAGTTCCAAACTTATCTAATCCACGACGTCCAGCACGACCAGCCATTTGAAGGTATTCATCTGTTCTCAAACTTCTGAATCCACCATTTGAATATTTAGATAGTTTAGGAAACACAACCGTTTTTGTAGGAGCATTCACGCCAACCGCGAAAGTTTCTGTGGCAAAAAGGAGCTTCAACAATCCTTTCTCAAATAGAATTTCAATCACCTCTTTAAGAATAGGAACTAGCCCAGAATGATGATAAGCAATTCCCTTTAGAAGTAGCTGTTCTATTTCAATATATTGTTTAGAACTCTCATATATTTTCTTATAATTACGCAATTCCCAACTAAATATTTTAGCAATCTCGGCAGATTCTTCTGTAGAAACAAGCCATTGTTGAACAGATTTTGCCAATCTCTCGGTTTCCTTCCTTGAAAAGACGAAGAAAAGTGCAGGAGTCATATTATGTTCTTTCATATAAGTTACGAGTTGATTTACTACTTTATGTGCGGGAATTTGTTCATAATATTTTTTTATCTCGTTATAATTTTGTAGAGTGCCCTTTGAATCTACAACTTTTATAAGTTCTTTACCTACATCAGTATACACATCTGGTAGAAAGAAATAATGTTCAAGTGGAACAACTCTCTTTTTAGTAGGAATAAGATTTGTAATTTTACCTTTTGTATTACCAACCCAACTAGCAAATTCATCAGCATGGTCAATTGTTGCGGATAGCATAACCATTGTAATATTCTTTGGCATAAGAATAATACACTCTTCCCAAACACGACCTCGGTCAGGGTCATTAATATAGTGAACTTCGTCAAAAATAACTTTATCTATATCAGCAATATCTACATGTTGTGATTCTTGTTGATAAAGGATATTTCTAAGAATTTCTGTAGTCATAATTACACATTGTGCATCAGGATTAAATTTGATATCTCCAGTAAGAATTCCTACATCAGGAAATTTTCTCTTTAGCTCAAAGAGTTTTTGGTTTGAAAGTGACTTAATTGGAGATGTGTATATTACCTTTTTATTTTTTTCTAGAGAGTCGGCAATTGCGAAAATCGCTGGAACGGTTTTACCCGAACCAGTATGAGCAGTAACTAAGACATTTTCACCACGTTTTATAGCAGATATAGCGTGTTTTTGAAAGGAATCAAGTTCAAATCCGAAATCGTGAGGTTCAGATGAAAAAGGCCCATCATGTTCTTCGTCATCATTATATGGTCTATCAAGAATACGAAGAAAAGATGATTGTGATGTTGAATGTAAGGTTGAATTCGACATTTTTAAAATATATAGAAATTAAATAAATATATGTCAGAAAACTTAAGTCAATTTTAAATTATTTTATTTTGTATTCATAGATGTATTTTCTTATTAGTTTTTATAGTTTTAACAAAAGTTGTTATGTTTTTTTGATTTTTGTATTTTTATTTTTTTTTATTTTTTTACTACGACCTAAAACTCTATGATAATATCTAGGACCATTTATTGCGCTTGTAGTGTTTCCAGCTCTAGATACCTTTTTAGACTTTACTATTTGTTTAACAGAATTTGGAACACTTGCTAATTTTTCTTTATTATTTACTTGAGATACTACTGATTTACTTTCTAAAGTATTAGTAGGCATTTCTTCATTAGACAATGTAAAACATGTTTTTTTAGGTCCACATAATTTAGGATGAATATATGTTCCAAACAAACGACATGAAAAAAGGTCTTGAAATATTGAATCAAGACCTCCCATACAATTTTTCTTTGAGCTTTTTCTTCCTGGGTCTTTTCTACAATATTTAAAATCTTCAAATGTCATAACAATTTCAACATAAGATAATTGAAATGGTTTTTTATCAAATTTATCTATTAAAATTGGTAATGATACTGTAGCGTTATAGCTATATTCCGAAGGCTCTGCTTTTAACTGCTTTGATGTATGGTTTTTTGTTTTATCTAATAATCTAGCTTTATTAGCAATGTGTTCAATCCATTGTTCGTGTGCTGTAATGAGTTTATCACGATGAGCTGTATAAAGTTCTTTAGTTTCAGAATTAATCTTCTCGAAACCAGAAAAAATGGCATCATATTCAACGCCGTTAAAGGTATTCGTTTTATTTGTTAATATTTTTGTCAATTCGGTTATCATATGTTTGTCTAAAACTCCCATTGCTAATAATTCTACAAATTTTGGATTTTTTTTGTCAAGAGTTGTATCTAATGTAGGATTCTTAAATTTTTGACGAGTTAATGCTATTTCAAAATAACTATTAGGTGAACTTAATGCTAAATTAGGTAATTTATTTGTGTTATTAGCAAAATTGCCATCAAATCCAAATGAATATGGTTCTTTATTATGCCAAATTACACAGGTTACATGCCATACGACACCTCTTTTATCTAATAATTTCCACATTTGAACAGTATTTCCTTCTGTTAAAACCTCTGATTTTAATTTGGGTTGTTTTGTAAAGGTGTTTGATTTAGCATCATATTCAAATTCAAATAAAGATTTTGTGAAATTATCGTGTATAGTTTCTGGAAAATTTTTGTCAAAAATCCTATATAAGTAGCTTTCACATTTTTCACCTGATGGTAATATGTGTTTACTTAATATTGTATCATAAATATCACCAGATAACCCCATTTTACGATTCCATAAATCTAAATCATCTTTCCAGTTTAAAAAATGTAATAAATTATCCCTCTTACATTTTTTACTATATTTTTTAGTTATTCTTCTTAATGTTCCCATACGAGTAGTTTTTTGGTATGGGGGTGGTTCAACAAATCGTTTGAAATTATTTGTTCTTATCAATTTGGTAATATCACTTTTACTTCTATCGTATTCTAAAGAAGATAATGTTTGTTCTTTTGTAATTTGAGATGGTAAAGGCTGATTTTGTTCAAAAATAGATAAAAATTCTGGCATTGGTTTAAAACTATTTGACATTTACTTATTAAAATAAAACAATAAATTTATTAAAATACTCATTAAATAAAATACTTATTAAATAAAAGAATTAGTAAATTAAGATATTTGGTTTAGTATAACTATTATTATTTTTATTATGACCAAAATTCCTGTTTTAAACCTACTGATGTAGCGTGTAAAAGAGCGGTTGATTTATATGGGTCTAATGATGAGGATGGTCTTCTATCTTCAAAATATCCGCAGTTAGCATCACGTGTAGCGTATGGAATTCTAATACTTGTATTTCTACCACCTACACTATATGAAAATTTATCTATTGAAGATGTTTCGTGATGTCCTGTAAGTCGTAAATGATTATCATCACCATAATGACGAATATGAAGTGTGTGTGCCGATTCTAAGTTTCGCAATGACGATTCAATATATTTAAATCCACCCTCTGCACGCATTAAATTAGTGCTATAATTAATATGACATCCTGAACAATTCCAATCTCCTAAAACTGGCTTAGCTATAATGTCCATTTGTAGCATATTTCTTTCAAGAACACGATTAATAATATATCTTACCAAAATAAGAGAATCAGCCGCATCTACCCCCGTCGAACATACTTGAAATTCCCATTGAGCTGGCGCTACTTCGGCATTTAATCCAGTAATAGGTAATTCAGCATAAATTAGTTTCTTTAAAATTTCTTCAATATAATTTCGACCATAAATGTTTGCCCCTCCAACACCACAATAATACTCACCTTGTGAACGAGGCATATTTTGATTATCTGGGAATGCTACTGGAACTAAGTTTCCACATGTTTGTCTAGAAATAAAAAATTCCTGTTCTAATCCAAACATAGGTTCGGTATGTTCTGATGACATATTAAAAATTTCTACTGCCTTACTTCTTGTATTATGAGCGTGTGGTGTTCCATCAGTATTAAAAATTTCACATAAAACTAAAAATGACGAATCAGACTCTCTAAAAGGGTCTTTTACCATTTTAACTGGGCGCAAAATTACCTCACTTTTTTCGGTAATAGCTTGATTTGTTGATGAACCGTCATAGTTCCATTCTGGTAATTCCGACAATGTATAAGGTGTATCTCTATTAACTACCTTTGTTTTTCCACGTGTATTATTCTCAGAATCTAACCAAATATATTCATATGTGTAAAAAGTCATTTTTATAAAATTTATTATTTATTTTTTAAGTGTTTTTAAATAATCTAAAAATTATGATAAATTTAAAAAATAATTATTAAATCTTAACCAAAAAAAGTAAAATTTAAAAAACTTACTAAACTAAATTATATCAAATCCTTTCCTTTTTAATTTATTCTTTATTATTTATTCTTTTGGAACAGATTTGTAGGTTAATAATCTAAATTCTTCAGGACGTAATGAAATATTACTACTCCATTTCAAATTTTCACCATCAATAGCAAAATCGCATGGTTTTAAAATAGACCAATCAGTTTTAGAATCAAGTATATCTATTTTAGTTAATACAAAACCAACAAATGCACTACACCAAGAAGAATTAGTATGCTGTGGATTTTTATCATTATTAAATAACGCACCTATCCAATCACGAGGATTAATATCATATGGTTTATCATAGACAATATTATGTATTTCTTTTAATTTTATATCTGTAAAAGGTGTATAATCATTGAATTTTCTAACAAAAAATTTTGCATTATCATAATTTTTTAATACATCATCAATATTTGTTAGTTGAACACCTAATTTTACTTTTCCGTCTTGTGGGTCAGGTGTGCCTTCATAACCTGATTCCCATAAAAATGTTCCTTCAAGAGGGTTTTCTAAAAAGTTAGGATTTTTTATTATAATACCTATGTGAACATAATCACTATGTGTTCCATAACGAATCATATCTAAAAATAAATTTAACCAACCCTTTTCATAATTACTAATTAAAATTATGTCTCCTGTTTGTAAATCACATATATCCATTTATAATATTAATACAAAAAGTATATTTATTACCTAAATTATAAAAATTGTTCTTTATTTTACTTTTTTACTTTAACAATTTACAGGTAGTCCTTTACATATACCGAAACTTTTTCTATGATATTTTGAAAGTCCCCATTTCTCTATACCATCGCGATGTTTTTGTGTACCATAACATACATTACTGCCCCAATCATATCGTTCATCTAGTTCAGGTTGTGCTTCAATATATTCTCTAATAATCTTATCATGATACTCTTTTGCTAATACACTGGCACACGCTATGTTAAAATATTCATTATCACCACCTATCACACATTTATAATCTACTAATTCATTATCATCATTATAATAGTCAGTAAAAGCATTACCATCTACAAGAATCATATCTGGTGTTAGACTCATCTCATTTAAAGCTCTATGCATTGCTTTATGTGAAGCTTTTAATATATTCATAGAATCTATTTCATCACTACTACAAACTCCTACTCCATAATCAATCGCAATTTCTTCAATATATTGACGACAAATATCGCGATTTTTCTTTGTCATTTTTTTTGAATCTTTAATTAGTCTTAGTGTATATAAATCATATTCACTTTCTTCTGGGTCTTCATCAAAATCGATAAGAGGCATAATAACTGCCCCAGCTACAACAGGACCAGCAAGACATCCTCGACCTGCCTCATCAATTCCAACTTCTAGCAAATCGACACTTGACTGTTTTAGCATTTTAGTAAAGTAAGTTAGTTAATTAATAATAATAATTATATTTTAAAAGCTTAAAATCAATTTTTAAATTAAAAGAGAAGATCACCAAATGGGTCCCATAAGTTGAGATGTATTGGTTTTTGTTTTAATATTTTAATTATTTTATTTGGAAGGTATTTTTTATGAACTGCTACAATATAACAATATTCTTCGAAATATTCATTAGTCATTACAATGTTTTCATCATTATCATTTTTACCCCAAGAATTTTCAACTAAATATTTAGTAATAGCATTATTTGATGTATATCGGGTTCGCGGACATACTTTCTTTTTTTGTGTTTTTTTACTACCACCAAACTGTTTCTTAGACTTAGATTTAGATTTATTAATCTTTTTTGTTTTCTTTTTAGATTTCGTTATTGATTTTTTTGATTTTATTGTTAATTTTTTATTTCTAATAGATTTTGATTTAGGAACTTTTTCAATTATTTCTTTACATATCTTTTTAGCTATAGTTTGATTATCATAACCACGTAATAACATAGCATGTGTAACATCACTAGTCATATATTCAAGACGAAATTTCTTATTTAGTGTTATATCAGTATTAAATACATTTCTATAATTTATCATATCTAAATCTAAAATACCGTTTGTTTTATCTAGGTATTTATCAACATCACAGCCGAACCATAATGGGTCATGACTATCAAGTGAAAGCTTAATAGCTTTTTTAATATCTTCTTTAGGAACATTTACATAGTTTATTATTTCACCATCTTTCATATTATTAAAATAGTCAATAGTAAAGTTTGTATATGGTTTTTGAAGAGGATTATCGGCTAAAAGTATATAATCATTTATTTTAAAAGGAACATGATTTTTATAAAATTCTTGTGGTGTAATATCTTGTATTAATTTATATTTATTATTACTCAAATATTCCCAAGATATTTTAGATGGAGGTTCTCCCATAAATATAACAAGTATTCTATAAACTTCTTTCATACATTTTTCAATAAATTTAGGTATTTCCTTATTTTCCATATTTCTAATAACAAACGCATAGTCGCGAAGTTTATTAGAAAGAAAATAATTTAAATAATATGTATTTTCTGTATTAAACGATTCATTAAAACTTGTTTTAGGAACAACCCCATATTTATTTATAAGATTAACTATCATATTCCAGTTTCCTCCATCACTAATAGGTAAACTTAATAAATAATAATTCATTCTTGAGGTAGTTTCTTCATCTTTAAATTTAGTTATTAAATGAAGAAAATGATTTGACTTTTCCAATATATTATAAAAAAAAAGATATGATTGACTTACTTCAAACTCGGCTGGTAATTTGTATTCTTCTATCATTTTTATCCTTATTAAATTACAGATAGCAAACAGCCAACATCTTCCTGATCTTTTTTGATTAGATGGAGATGTTTTTGTTTTTATTGTATTAGAAAATATACGATTATGCTTTTGTAATAGTTCTCTATTAATAATTATGTTATCTAATTTTGTAGCTGTAACCGCATCTCTTGCTAATTTGTTTTTTGTATCTTTATTAAATATTTTAGAAGCCTCATTTAAAAAATTGTTATCTATGTCCATTAATTATATATTATATTTTTTTGAAAATATAATTATTTATAAAATTATATATAGTTATATTATAAATGAATACTTGTAGCATAGATTTAAATTTTTTAGAATCAAATAGTGAATTAGTTATCAGAAATTTAGTATACATTAATCCTAAACAATTTGTTTCAACAGAGTATCAATGGTATAAAGGAAACCAAGGTAAATCATATGGTGGTTTTGTAAAAAAAATTATATCAGGTGAGCGTGTAGGATTAAAGGCATACATTCTTCCAAAGGCTACTAAACTTTACTTTGAAGAAAATAAAGATGTTGATGTAGAACCTAAATCATTAAACAAAAATAATCGCGAACGTATTCCTGGTAATTTAACACTTATAGGTGAAAATAAAAAATTATACTTTTTTGAAAAAAATAATGAAGGAGGAGACCGATTACTTACAAGTTTTAATCTTTGTGAGTCACAAATAGATGTTTCTCAGAGCACATTAGGTGATGTTCCTGAAGATGACACCGAAATAATTAATTTAGTAGCACCTATTGAATATCAAAACAATTCAGCAACGAATAATTCTATCATGAACAATTCTTTGATGTCTCAATCAGAAAGTGAACCACCAAATATGGCACCACAACCAGAACAGCTTCCTATGCTACCACAACCACCTGTTGAACAACCAGCCGCAGCATATAATATGGCACCACAAACACCTGTTGAACAAGCCGCAGCAAATATTATGATACCACAACCAGCCGGAGCAAATAATATGGCACCTGAACCAGAACAGCCTCCTATGCCACCACAACCACCTGTTGAACAACAAGCCGAAGCAAATAATATGCCACCACAACCACCTGTAGAACAGCCACAAGCTGGAGGCAATTTATTTTCAAAACTTAATTCAAAGGTAAACAATTTTATTAGTGCTATCGGATTAGGTGTTGGAACTACAAATAAAGGGGAACTTTTATTAAATGAACAAAAGGGTGGTTCAAAAAATAAATTAGCAGATGATGAATCAGATGAAGAAGTCGATAAAGAAGAAACAGAAGAAGATGAAGAAGATTCAGATAACGAAGAAGAAGATGAAGAAGATTCAGATAACGAAGAAGAAGATGAAGAAGATTCAGATAACGAAGAAGAAGATGAAGAAGATGAAGATTCTGATGAAGAAGAAGACACAGAGCAATCATTAAAGAAAAAACTTAATCAGTCATTCAAAAATCAAAATACCAAGCGATTAACACCTAATACTAAATCAAATGATGACCCTACAAATTATCCCCTAAAATCTATTACAAATTCTAATTTAGAATCAAGTTCAAATGAAGATCCTGAAGCATTACAAAATGAAATTAAAGAATTAAAGAGACGTTTATTAGAAACAACTCAAGAAATTAGCAAATTTTGTAGCGCAATGACAAAGGCTATGCCAAATACAAATGCTGTTAATCAACCTCAAATCAATGCTAACGC
>Ga0222714_10003799_pt1 | contig 15149 bp, 14 predicted proteins | sample C33_3DmetaG_FD_165048 | JGI IMG/M metagenome (GOLD analysis project Ga0222714, IMG submission 165048) | Estuarine water microbial communities from San Francisco Bay, California, United States - C33_3D | ecosystem: Environmental > Aquatic > Marine > Unclassified | place: USA: California... | reverse complement strand
GCTGAGCAGAACAGCGGCGGCAATGGAGGCTTGGGTCCGTTGCACTGAAGCGTGGATGTTCCTCCTGCTGGTTGCCGGTGGTGCCTGGGCTGCACCGGTGGTCCAGCGCGATGCCCGCGGTGTCGAAGTGCGACTGGAGCAGCCCGCGCGGCGCATTGTCACGCTGACCCCCCATCTGACCGAACTGGTATCTGCCGCCGGCGCCGGCGCCCATCTGGTCGGTGTGGCGCGTTTCAGCAATTACCCTCCCGAAGTCAGCAGCCTGCCGGTCATCAGCGACTCGGGGCAGTTTGATCTTGAGCGCATACTCGGACTGAAGCCCGACCTGGTGCTGGCGTGGCAGAGCGGTACGCCCCGCGATGCGGTAAGCCGGCTGGAGCGGCTGGGTCTGAAGCTGTTCGTGACTGATGCTGCGCGGCTGGAGGATATTCCGCGCAACCTGGAGGCCATAGCGGCGCTGGCCGGAACCCGCGCTGCGGGAGATTCGGCAAGCAGGCGCTTTGCCGGCGAATTGCAGTCACTGCGCGGGAGACAACGCTCCGCGCCCCCGGTCCGCGTGTTCTACGAGATCTGGCCGCGTCCGCTGATGACTGTCAACGGCGCACATATCATCAGCGACGTGATTCAGTTGTGCGGTGGCGTCAATGTCTTCGGCGACGTTGCTGCACTGACACCCGAGGTATCGCGCGAAGCACTGCTGGCCGTACGACCGGAAGCCGTGTTGGGAGGGGGGTCCGCTGACACTGCCGAAAGTTTTTCCGCGCGCTGGGCGACACAGGCACCGCCACTGAATGCACTCCCGGGGTTACACATCCCGCCCGACCTGATCCAGCGACCGACACCACGCCTGCTCACCGGCGCCCGCCTGGTCTGTGCTCATCTCGATGCCGTTCGAGCAGCGCGACGCTGACCGGGTCTGATCAGGTCCTGTTTCGGCCCTGCTGCCAGAGCACGTCGCCGGCGCCGGCCTGGTTGATCAGTCGTGCGATGACAAACAGCAGGTCTGACAGGCGGTTGAGATATTGCGTCGGCAGCGGCTGCAGTGTCTCGGCGCGGGACAGCGCGACCAGGGTGCGTTCGGCACGCCGGCAGACGGTGCGCGCCAGATGCGCCTGCGCGGCGGGGCGTGAACCCCCGGGGAGTACGAACTCCTTCAGCGGCGGCAGTCCGGCATTGAATTCTTCGATCAGCCGGTCGATCCGGGTGAGATGGCCGTCATTGATCAGCGTATGTCCGGGAAGGCTCAATTCGCCGCCGAGATCGAACAGGTCGTGTTGTATTCCCGACAGCGCGCTGCGCAGGTTTTCGGGCAGTATTTCGGCCAGCAGCACACCGATGCAGCTGTTCAGTTCATCGACATCACCCAGTGCAGCCACCCGCAATTGATCCTTGCCGATGCGCCCGCCTGAAGCGAGTCCGGTGGTGCCGTCATCCCCGGTGCGGGTGACTATTTTCGAGAGGCGGTTGGCCATGCGGAATATAAGCTTAACGATGACACATTATAGGCGCGATACTGCAAGACAAATCAGTGCGTGATAATCTCAAGGCAGCTGTTCTTGCGGGAAACCAACCTGTGGAGGTGCAGCATGTTCAAACATATTCTGATTTATACCGACGGTTCCAAGCTGTCGCGCAAGGCGCTGGTCACCGGAATCAAACTGGCGAAACTCTCGAAAGGTCGCGTGTCCCTGCTCTATGTGATGCCGCGTCTCGACCCGATGATTTTTGCCGAGGGTTATGTCCCGGAGCCTGACTGGATGGACAATTACGAGAGTTCCGCGCGCGAGAATGCCAAGGCCTATCTGGCGCGCGCCGAGGTGCAGGCGGCGAAATCGGGCGTGTCCTGCAGCACGCGCATGGCGACGGCTGATCGCCCCTACAAGGAAATTATCTCGACCGCCCGCTCACGCAACTGCGATGCGATCGTCATGCCTTCGCGAGGGCGCAAGGGGTTGACTGCCGTGTTGCTGGGCAGCGAGACCATGGAAGTCCTGACCCGTTGTACCCGGCCGGTTATCGTGGTCAGATAAAATCCAATAAAAACAGATGGTTGTAATTTACGGTGCAGCAGAGGATCGAGGCGTTCCGTCCGGCAGGGTGGTCTGGCATTCGCGGAAAATGCGCAATTTGCATTCCCGGCAGACGGCGACATCAAGCTTGGGGTAAATGGCACTGATCGCGTTGGTTTTGACCGGGAACAGGTTTTCTTCACCGATGTCGTGCAGGTAGCCGCCGCGCCGTAGCAGGCGCAATACCTCATCCTTGAGGCGGTAGAAGTAGAGACCGCCGCCAAACCGCCTTCTGCGCTTGGCTTCATGGGCGAACAGTTCGGCACCGGCCACGTCGACGAAATTGATGCCGCTGGCGGCGACGACCACATGTTTCTGCGGGGTGCGTTCGCCGATCTGTTGCAGCAACTGCTGGGTGTGGTCGACGGCGCCGAAGAAAATCGAGCCGTTGATGCGCACGCATTTGATCTGGGGGCAATCGGGCAGTCCGGTTTCAGCCGAGTAGTGATAGCTGCCCTCGGCCGGGTCCGGTTTGACGTCGAGTATCACTGGATGCGAAGTGCGTTTGAGATAGAGCATCAGCGACAGCAGTATCCCGGTGTAAATCGCAAATTCGAGCTGGACGAACAAAGTTGCCAGCAGCGTTACCGCGAGCACGGTGCTCTCGGACAGGCTGGTGCGGATGATGTTGCGGATCTGCGGGATGTCGATCAGGCCCCAGGCCACCATGAACAGGATGCCGGCCATCGTCGGTACCGGCAGGAACTGGACCAGCGGCGCGACCAGCAGCACGATGATCACCAGAAATACCGCGGAGAGTACGGCGGCCAGGGGGGTTCGCGCCCCGGCTTCGTAATTGACGCCGCTGCGGTTGAATGATCCGCTGGAGGCGTAGGCGGAAAAGAAGCTGCCGACCAGGTTCGACAGGCCCTGACCGATGAACTCCTGGTTGCCGTCGATGCGCTGTTCGGAGCGCACGGCGATGGCGCGCGCAATCGATACTGCCTCGGTCAGGCCGAGCATGGTGACGGCGACGGCGATGGAGGCGGTTTTGCGCAGCGCTTCCAGAGAGAAATCCGGTGCGGAAAAATGCGGGAAGATGCCGGACAGCGACTTGACCATGGCGATCTGGTCGCGGGCGTCCAGTTGCGGGATCAGGCCCAGCAGCGCTGCGTAGAGACTGCCGGCGATCATCGCGAAGATCATGTAGGGCAGTCGGCGGAAGCGGCGCTTGATCAGGATACCGACCAGCAAGGTGATCATGCCGACGGAGGTCACATACCAGTTGATTTCATTGAGGCCGGAGACCGTCTGGCGCAGGGTTTCCGCGAAAGAGATGCCGCGCGGCATCGGGATGCCGAAAAAATGGGTGATCTGGGTGCTGATGATCAGCAGGCCTGCGCCGGCGGTAAAGCCGAGCACTACGGTATGAGAGATGAAGTTGACCAGAGCTCCCATGCGTGCCAGGCCCATGGCGATCTGGAATATGCCGGTGAGGAAGGTCATCATCAGCACCAGCCGGATGTAATCCGGGGTTCCGGGCTCGGCAACGCCGCTCATCGTGGCGTAGATGACGATTGAAATTGCCGTGGTCGGTCCTGATACCAGGTGCCAGCTCGAGCCGAAGAGTGCGGCGATGATGGCGGGAATCATGGCCGCATAGAGCCCGTATTCGGGCGGCAGTCCGGCGATGGCGGCGAAAGCCACGCCCTGGGGCAGCACCACCACTGCTCCGGTGAGGCCGGCAATGGCGTCCGCGCGCAACGTCTCCCGGTTGACCATCGGCCACCATTGCAGGAACGGAAAAATCCGGCCCGCAACAGAGCGAAGCTGCTCGGGCGTGAGTCGCAGAGAAAACTTCAATGGGATTCCCGGAAAGACTGTTTTTATTATCGACCATAGGGCCGCTTCGGGGCAATCAGGCCTGTTTCGGGGGCAATCAGCAAAATTTTTAGGCTATAATCCGCGTCCTGCACAATCCAATCTGAAAGACCACCCTCATGAAGCGTTTATCTGCATTATGTGTCGGACTGGGCGTTGCGGGCCTGCTGTCGGGGGCCGCGGTTGCCGCGGAAGGCAATCCGGCGGCCGGCAAGGACAAGACTTCAATGTGTGCCGGCTGTCACGGCATCCCCGGCTACAAAACGGCTTTCCCGTCGACTTACAGCGTTCCCAAGCTGGGTGGCCAGCACGCGGCTTACATCGTCAAGGCGCTGCAGGGTTACAAGAACGGCGATCGCACTCATCCCTCGATGCGCGCGATTGCGGCAGGACTGACCGATCAGGACATGGCGGATCTTGGGGCTTACTATGCATCGACTGCGGTCCAGTCGGCGTCGAAATAACGGAATCCAGGGGATGGAAATGAACAAACTGTTTATGATCGCCGGCTGCGCAGCGCTGCTGGCTTGCGGCACGGCACTGGCCGCCAATCCGGAAGCGGGCAAGGAGAAAGCCAAAACCTGTGCGGCTTGTCATGGTGCCGACGGCAACAGCCAGAACCCCGAATTTCCCCGTCTTGCCGGCCAGAACCGCGATTATCTGGCCAAGGCCCTGGCTGATTACAAGGCGGGCGAGCGCAAGAATGCGATCATGGCGCCGCTGGCATCCGCGCTGACGCAACGGGATATCGATGACCTGGCTGCCTATTTCTCGCGCCAGACCGGCCTCACTGTCAAATATTGATCAGCTTTCCGCCCTGGTAAAACGCGCCGCGATCCGGCGCGTTTTTTATGTCTGGCGATCTTCAGGTTTTGCCGCGGAATTCGCAGAGGTCCCTGATCAGGCATGTATCACAGTGCGGGGAGCGCGCGGTACAGACATAACGGCCGTGCAGGATCAGCCAGTGGTGGGCGTGCAGCCGGAATTCCTCGGGTGTTGTTTTCAGCAGTTTCTGCTCCACAGCCAGGGGATCCTTGCCGGGAGCCAGCCCGGTGCGGTTGGAGATGCGGAAGATGTGCGTATCGACTGCGATGGTCGGTTCGCCGAATGCGATGTTGAGCACGACATTCGCGGTTTTCCTGCCCACGCCAGGCAGCGCTTCAAGTGCTGCACGATCCCGCGGCACTGCCCCGTCATGCTTTTCGAGCAGCAGTTTGCAGGTGCTGATGATGTTCCTGGCCTTGGTCCGGTACAGTCCGATACGCCGGATGAAAGTTTCGAGCCCGGCGATTCCCAGCTTGTGAATGGCCTGTGGTGTATTGGCCTTGCGGTAGAGCTCGCGGGTTGCCAGGTTGACGCTTTTGTCGGTGGCCTGTGCCGAGAGGATAACCGCGACCAGCAGCTCGAACGGGGTTGAATACTCGAGTTCGCCACGCGGTTCCGGATTGGCGTCGCGGAAGCGTTCAAATATGGCGAGTCGTTTGGACGGATTCATTGAGCGTGGGCGATATGTTGCGGAAATTGCGCTGTGATTATAATGGGCCGGTCATATTCACGGAGTCAGCGATGGCCCTGGTCAAGGCAGTATCCGGCGTCAGCTCGAGAATCGGGCGCAGTTGCGTCTTGTATTTCCTCCTGGCGCTGGTTGCCGCCGTGGCGCTGGCCGAACCGGTCAGGGTGGAGCGTGACAGCGTATTGCGTGCTGAGCCGCGCGCTGACGCCGCTGTGCTGGCAAAGCTGGCCGCCGGCACCGGTGCCGAGGCGCTGGTCCGGCAAGGCGCCTGGGTCCAGGTGAAATCGGGTGACGCCACCGGCTGGTTGTTTTCCTTCGATGTCCGCTTCGGCGGCAGCGGCCAGTCTGCAGAATCATCCGGTGGGGGGGCGGCGCTGGGCCGGGTTATCGGTTCGCGTCAGCCATTGAATGTCACCGCTACACTGGGAATCCGCGGACTGGGCGAAGAAGACCTCAAGCAGGCGCAGTTCGATGCCGGGCAAATGCGCCAGCTCGACGGGTTTGCAGCCAGCCGTGAACAGGCTGAGGCGCATGCTGCCCAGTCAGGGCTGACTGCCTCCCGCATCGAGTACCTGGGGTCGCAGGCAGCCGGTGCCGGTGAACCCGCCAAACAGCCATGAGACGACCACTGCTGAAAGGTTTTCTGGTTGCCTGCGCCACAATCGTTGTGGCCATGCCCGTGTTCGCACAGAGCATTGATCTGAACCGCCTGTTCAGTATCGGGCGCGATGCCGTAACCGCGGTATCCGGGGTCAGCGAACAGGAGGAGCTGGCAATAGGCAGGGAGATTGCCGGTCGCACGCTCGGTGCCGCACCCCTGGTCAACGATCCGGGCACGCAGGCGTACGTCAACCGTGTCGGACGCTGGTTGGCGGCGCAAAGCGAGCGGCCGGAGTTGCCCTGGCGGTTCGCGGTGATCGACACCGCGTCGATCAATGCCTTTGCTGCACCCGGCGGTTATGTGCTTTTGACCCGCGGGTTATATGAAATTCTCGACAACGAGGCGCAATTGGCGGGGGTGCTGGCCCACGAAATCGCGCATATCGTGAAGCAGCATCACGTGAAGCTGCTGCAACAAAGCGCAGCTCTTTCGGCCGGCGCCCAGCTTGCGCAGCGCGACAATCGCTCCGCTTTCGTCAACAACCTGATCGGCAGCGGGGCCGAGGTTTTTGCACGCGGCCTCGACAAAAGTGCCGAACACGAAGCGGACGCCATGGGTATCGTGCTGGCAGCGCGCGCGGGTTACAACCCCTTCGGCCTGATCGATGTTCTGCACAAGCTGGCGGCACGGAGTGCAGAGGACGGATCACTGACATTGTTGTTCAAGACGCATCCGCAGCCGGGGGAGCGGTTGAACGAACTGGGGGCATTGCTGAGGCCACACCTGGCGCGCTTGCCGCCGGGCATGGAACTGCAGATACGCAGAATTGCCGAGGGCGCTGGTCCCATGCGCGCTGCACAACCGCCCGCCCAAGGCAATACGGCTCAACCCAGGCCCGAACAGAAACCGCAGGGCGGCAGCATCGGGATTGATCCGGGGCAATTGCTGAGGGGGCTGTTCGGGCGCTGAGAGACGGCCGAATGGTCAGCGCTTGAGGGTCCCGAGGCGGTCGCGGGCTCTGGCCATCGCTCGGGCCACGGTTTCGCGTTTGCGCTTGGTGGCCGACAGGGCGCGCTGTTCCAGTTTTTCCCTGGCCCGTTCCTGCCGGCGCTGCTCGTGTGCCTGATGACGCTGCCGGAGTAGCCCCGCAGCTGAACGCTGGGCTGCGCGATCCCGTGTTTCCCCCGTTGCCACCAGCGCAATGCAGTCAACCGGACACGGCGGCAGGCACAAGGCGCATCCCGTGCATTCGGCTGCGATAACCGTGTGCATCCACTTGCTGGCTCCGACGATGGCGTCAACCGGGCAGGCTTCAAGGCACAACGCGCAGCCGATGCATGCCGTTTCATCAATGCGGGCGACTGCAGGTGGCGCTGCGGTTCCGCAGACAGTATCCGGCGGCAGCGGCGATACATCCAGCAACTCCGCCAATTCAGCGATCAATTCTTCACCGCCGGGAGGGCAGCGGTTGATGGCTGCACCCTGGACGGCAATGGCTTCGGCATAGGGTCTGCAGCCGGGATAACCGCAGAGACGGCATTGCGTCTGCGGCAGCAGGGCATCGATTTGCGCGGCCGACCGGACGGTCACGGCCGCATCATGCCGGGCGTGTTCCGGCAATGGCGTTTACGCATTGGGCGATCAGCCCGGGTCCGGAATAAATCAGCCCGGTATAGATCTGGATCAGACGGGCACCTGCGGCCATGCGCGCAGCGGCATCCGCACCCGTCATGATCCCGCCGACGCCGATTACCGGAATCGCGTCGCCCAGTGACGCCGCGAGGCGTGCGGTGACTGCCTGGGCCCGCGCGGTCAGCGGGGCGCCGCTGAGTCCTCCCGCCTCGCTGCCGTGCGGCAGATGCGCTACGGAATCCCGTGCGATGGTGGTATTGGTGGCAATCACGGCATCGATGCCGTACCTGACCAGCAGGTCGGCGATCCGGTCGATCTGCCCGTCGTCCAGGTCGGGTGCGATTTTGAGTGCCAGCGGCACGCGGCGGCCCTGACTGTCGGCAAGGCGTGCGCGTTCTTCTTTCAGGGCCGTCAGCAATGCCTCCAGTTCGTCGGACTGTTGCAACAGGCGCAGGTTCTTGGTGTTGGGGGAGGAGATGTTGACCGTGACATACCCGGCATGCTCATGCACTTTGCGCAGGCATTCCAGGTAGTCAGCGGCAGCGTTCTCCACCGGCGTGTCGAAATTCTTGCCGATGTTGATGCCGAGGACGCCCCGGTATTGCGCACGCCGCACATTGTTGATCAACGCGTCGACGCCGCGGTTGTTGAATCCCATGCGGTTGATGATCGCGGAGGCTGCCGGCAGGCGGAACAGGCGCGGTCGCGGATTGCCCGGCTGGGGGCGCGGGGTCACGGTGCCGATTTCGATGAAACCGAAACCCAGTGCGGCCAGCGCGTCGATGTAGTCCCCGTTCTTGTCGAGGCCTGCGGCAAGACCGACCGGATTGGGGAAATGCAGCCCCATGAGACTGCACGGCACCCTGGCGATTGTTGACCCGCAGGCCCCTGCCATGCCGGTCTTCGCTGCCAGGCGCAGGGATTCCAGGGTCAGGTGATGCGCGGATTCGGCATCCAGCGCGAACAATAGTGGCCGCAGCAGACTGTACATCCCGATATTGTACTGGCTGGAAGCCGCGGGGGTGTTATGACCGAATCAGGTCAGGATCCTCCGGGGGTGGATAGTGGCCCGGTTATCCGACGCGCAGGTAGCAACACAGCGGCATAAATGCCGACCATAACCATCCAGCACACCAGTCCTGACCACAAAACGTGCGACAGAAAATGGGCGCCCTGGGCGACACGTCCGATGCCCAGCAATACGCCTCCCAGCAATCCCGCTGCGAGTGCCATGTCTGAGTAAATCCGCTTGCGTTCATGATGCGCGGCGAAAAATAAAGCCAGCAGGGCGAAGCCGGTCGCCGCATGTCCCGCAGGAAAGCAGCGCCCGGGGGCATGATTCGGGCCTCGATGTTCAAAAAGATGGGTGTAGGGCGCCGTTCCTCCAAAATCGGCCAGATCCCATGGGCAGGGGCGATCCGTGAGTTCTTTCAGTATTGCCACTGACAAAGGCGCCAGACTCATTGCCAGTACCAGGAAGAGCAACAACCGGCGTCGGGGGCGTAACTCCTGGGCAAAAAAACTGAGGCACAGCAGCGTCGCAATCGATGCTATCAGCAGGAATACTGCATTTTTTGTCCAGTAATGCAGCACCGTATCCATCAGGAAGGTTTCGCGCAGCGGGAAGACATGGCTGGACTTGTCGTAAAACCAGTTGCTGACGTTGTAATCGATGGCAGTCAGTTCCATGCCTGGCAGCAGAACTAGAAGGATCAGGGGCGCTATCCACCAGGAACGGGGAAGTGCAGGGCGCGCAGGAACGGCTTGGTGCACCACCTCGACGTTCAAGTTTTTGTTTTTTAACATTTTATCGCTAGATTAAACTCCGAGATGATTTCCCGGACTGCGTAATCTAACGCGGCGGACGTCAAGCGCCTGTGAACAAGATGTCAACGCGCTGTGAAACGGATCGGAAAAGCCGTATCAGCCGAGGGTGAGCCGGAAGGCTGTGCCACCCCCTGGGGCGTCATCCACTTCTATTGTCCAGCCGCAGTGGTCGCAGACACGTTTGACTATGGCCAGTCCGAGGCCAAATCCTTCGCCCACGGCGGAGCCCCGATAATGCCGGTCGAACAACCGGGCGCGCTGTTCGGACGGAATGCCCGGGCCGCTGTCATTGATGGTCAGGACCGGCGCTTGCCACAGTACACGGATGCCGCCTTCGGCAGTGTAGCGGACTGCGTTGTGCAGCAGGTTGATGATCACCAGGCCGAGAGCATGGCGGTTGACGACGACTGTGGAGGCGGAGTCGACTTCGTTGCTGAAGTCTAGATTTTTGTGTTCGAGTTCGTTACGCAGGGGCGCCATCGCCTCTCTGACCAGTTCAGCAAGGGCAACCGTTTCCGGAGCTTCTACTGCCTGGGCACGTCCCAGAAACAGCAGCATTTCGACCTGCCGGGTCATGCGTTTTGCAGCGGAGGCGATGGCTGAGATGCGCGCGCGAGCGCGTTCAGGCAGTGACGCATCGGCTTCCAGCAATTCACAGCTGGTGCTGATCGCGGTCAGCGGGGTGCGTAATTCGTGGCTGGCGTTTCCGCTGAATTCCTTCTCGCGTTCGAGCAGTTCCAGAATCCGTCTCTGGTACTGGTCCAGCGCGCCGGCCAGTGCGGCGACTTCCGGATCCTGACCTGCACGCGTCAGCTGGGCGTGCGGCACCTCTGGATTCAGTCGGGCTACCCCGGCGGCAAGCTCGGTGATCTGGCGGGTGATCAGTCCCGCAAGCCAGTAGCCAAGCAGGGCGGCAACGACCATGGCAGTACCCAACGCGAGCAAAATGAGTTTCTTGAATTGCTGTTCGCGCACTTCATGCGGACCGGCATCATAGGCCACGATGTAGCGGGTTCCGCTGATAACCCGTACCGCCACATGCTGTTCTCCGATGCCGCTGCCGATTTCATGGGAGCCGGCGCCCAGTGAGCGCAGCGCGGCAGGAACCCGGTTTTCGTCCTGCGGGCTGCGTATCACGTAATACTGCAGGTTCGGTCCCGGCGGGCGTGCCACCTCCGGATGCTCCAGATCGTGCCGGATCAGGTAGTCCATTTCCTCGCTTACGATCTGTTCGACCAGTGTTTCTTCGAGTTCCTCCGATGCGGTATACAGCGTCAGTGCAAGCGCGCCGACCACCGCTATACAGGTGATGGCCACCGCGGCTGCTACCCGTGTTCGCAGGTTGCCGGACTTCATCGTGTTCCGGAGTTCAGGCGATAGCCGATGCCGTGGAGGGTTTCGACGGGATCGTAACCACCGGCCGCGGCCAGGGCTTTGCGCAGCATGTGCATGTGGCTGCGCAACGTGTCGCTGGTTTCCTGGCTTTCGCCCCATACCAGACGTTCGATTTCGTCGCGCGTGACGACACGTCCGGGATCGTTCATCAGCAATTCGAGTATGCGCAGGCATTTGGGGGGGAGCCGCACCTCATTACCCGAAAAATTCACGGACATGGTTTTCGGGTCGAATTTGAGAGGGCCGGCTTCCAGCATGCGACTGCTCATGCGCCCGCTGCTGCGTTTGTGCAGTGCGAGCAATCGGGCCTCGACCTCCCTGAGGGAGAACGGCTTGACCAGGTAATCGTCGGCGCCGCGGGCAAACCCTTCCAGTTTGTCATCGAGGGTATCGCGGGCAGTCAGCATCAGTATCGGCGTCTCCGACCGGGCTTCGTCGCGCAGCTTCCGCGCCAGGGTAAGGCCGTCCATTCCGGGCAAACCCAGATCAAGCACGATGGCATCAAAGGTCTGGGTGGTGGCGAGGTGCAGCCCCCCTGAGCCGTCGGCCGCTGCATCGACATGGTGGCCGTGGCCTTCCAGATAATCGTAGAGATTCGCCGCGATGGTCGCGTCGTCTTCGATGATCAGGATGCGCACTCGGATTCCGCAGTAGTTACTCCGCCAGCGGCTGCCAGCGCCCCTCGACCAGGCCTTCCATAGGCTGGAAGCGGATTTTGTATGCCATCTTGCGGCTTTGCGCGATCCAGTAACCCAGATAGAGATAACGCAGATCAAGCCTGCGGCAGAGGTCGATCTGCCAGAGGATGTTATAGGTGCCGAAGCTGGCGCCTGAAACGTCGGGGTCGAAAAACGTGTAGACCGAGGATATCCCGTCCTGCAGCCGGTCGAGGATGCTGACCATGCGCAGCGTGCCGTTTTCACGGAACTCCACCAGCTGCGAGTCGACATTGCTTTGCAGCAGGAAATGCCGGTACTGTTCGCGGCTGTCCTGATCCATGCCGCCGCCGGCGTGACGCTGTGCCTGGTAACGCAGATAAAGCGCGTAATGTTCCGGGTTGTACTTGAGATCGAGCAGGCGGGACTCAAGGCCGGTGTGCCGGTTCCAGGTCCGGCGCTGGGTGCGGGTGGGATGAAATTCCTCGGCAATGACCCGCACCGGCACGCAGGCACGGCAATGATCGCAATGCGGGCGATAGGTGAATGCGCCGCTGCGGCGGAATCCGGCGCGTACCAGTTCGCTGTAAATCGGACCGTCGATCAGGTGACTGGGTGTGGCGACCTGGGATCGCGCCATGCGCTCGGGCAGGTAGCTGCACGGATAGGGCGCCGTGGCGTAGAACTGCAGGACCGAGAGCGGTGATTCCGAGAGGTAAGTCAACGCTGGATCCCTACTGGTTCAGATCATCGTCAAATTGCCGGAAATCGGCAGGCGGAGGATAGTTTACCAATTCCGTCAGGAGTTGAGAGAATTTGTCACGCGGGATTTCGCGGGCGCCGAAACGTGCAAGATGTGCCGTCTTCATCTGGCAGTCTATGACACCGAAACCCCAGCGCTCGAGTTGCCTGACCAGGCAGACCAGCGCGATTTTCGAGGCATCGGCAACGCGCGCGAACATCGACTCGCCATAGAACATTCTTCCCAGCGCTATGCCGTAGAGCCCGCCGCAAAGTCGGCCGTCAATCCATGTTTCTACCGAGTGCGCATGTCCCAGGTGATGCAGTTCGCAATATGCCGCGATCATTTCAGCGGTGATCCAGGTGCCCGCGCCGTCTTCGCGCGGTTCGGCACAGGCATGCATGACCTCGCTGAAGGCGGTATCGATGCGGATTTCATAATCCCTGCGGCGCAGGCGTTTCGCCAGCGAGCGCGGCATTCGCAGCTCGGCAGGAAACAGGACCATTCTCGGATCGGGACTCCACCACAGCGGCGGTTCGCCCGGACCGTACCAGGGAAATATGCCGCGTCGGTAGGCGTCGAGCAGTCGATCGGGCGACAGAGCCCCGCCGGCGGCCAGCAGGCCGTTGGGTACAGTCAGTGCTTTTTCCAGGGGCGGAAAACCGTCACCTTCTTCCAGCCAAGGGATCATTTCCGCATTTTACGAGGACATTCAGCAGGATGTGTGTCGTGTTTGACTTGAGTCAAAGGGCGATAATGGGCGCAACTAGACAATTCGGGATGGGTTCTCCGGATGCAGTTTTCCCGGGGGAAAATGAATATCCAGGATGCCAAACGTTGCCTGTTGAATGAATAACCAGATGCCATATTCCAGGACCGATTCCGCTTTGCAGCCGGGATTGTGTTTTCATTGTGGCTTGCCGCTATCCCAGCCTTCATTTCCGGTGACGATCGACGGGGTTGCGCGCGATACCTGCTGTCGCGGCTGCCAGGCCGTGGCGCAGACCATCGTGGACAATGATCTGTCCGCCTATTACCGCAACCGCTCTGCGCCTGCACCTGCTGTCCCCGGCGATGATCCGGCGCTGGCACAGCTTGATCTCTATGATCTGCCTGAAGTGCAGAAAGCCTTCGTGCGCGAGGCCGATGCGGCAGGGCACGAAAAGGAAGCGCAACTGCTGATCGACGGCGTGACCTGTGCTGCCTGCGTATGGCTGATCGAGCAGAGGCTGATGAGGTTGCACGGCGTGCGCGCCGCCGCCCTCAATTTCGCTACCCGTCGTGCACGGGTGCGCTGGGATTCACGCGAAACCACGCTGGCTGCGATTCTGCGCGCGGTAGCGGCTCTGGGTTACGGTGCGCAGCCGTACGATGCTGGCCGTGCCGAGGAGCGGCTGACACGCGAGCGCCGGGTACTCTTGTGGCGATTATTCATTGCCGGGTTCGGCATGATGCAGGTGATGATGTATGCGATTCCGGCGTACATCGCAGAGGGCGCGATGACCGCCGACATCGAACAGCTGCTTCGCATTGCCGGCATGGTTCTTACCTTTCCGGTTGCACTTTGGTCCGCGGTGCCTTTTTACAGCGGAGCCTGGCGCGATCTGAAGACGGGGAGGGTGGGCATGGATGTGCCGGTGTCGCTGGGCATAGGCATCGCTTTCGCCGCCAGTCTGTGGGCAACCTGGACGGCTTCGGGGCAGGTCTACTTCGACTCGGTCTCAATGTTCGTTTTTCTGCTGCTGGGAGCGCGCTACTTCGAGGCGCAGGCACAGGCTAGGGCGGTCGAAGCCCAGGAGCGCCTGGTTCGTCTTGCCCCTGCCACCGCCGAGCGGCTGCAAAGCCATCCTGGCGATACGGTGGAACGGGTGGCTGCGGCGACGTTGCGCGAAGGTGATTTCGTGCGGGTACGGCCCGGAGCGGCGATTCCCGCCGACGGGGTTGTGGTCGAAGGGGAGAGCGCGGCGGATGAGTCGCTGCTCACCGGGGAATCCCGGCCTGTACCCAAACGGCCCGGAGATGGGGTGACCGGCGGGTCGGTCAACATCGGTGGGTTGTTGACGCTGCGGGTCAGCCGGGTCGGCGAGGACAGCGTGCTCGCGGGCATCGTGCGCCTGATGGATCGGGCGCAGACGGAAAAGCCGCGCATCGCGCAGACTGCCGACCGGGTCGCGCAATGGTTTGTAGCGGTGCTGCTGCTGCTAACGGCCGCGGCTTTTGCGGCCTGGTGGCAAATTGATTCCACCCGCGCATTGTGGGTCGCGGTGTCGATGCTGGTGGTGACCTGTCCCTGCGCCCTGTCGCTGGCCACGCCGGCGGCACTCAGCGCAGCGACCAGCGCCGCTTATCGCGGCGGCGTGCTGGTGACGCGCGGCCATGCCCTGGAGACACTGGCGCGGGCGACGCACGTCGTGTTTGACAAGACCGGCACGCTGAGCACCGGACACATGGCTGTCGCCGGGGTGCGCGTGCTGGGCAGCGAATCGCGTGATCGTTGTCTTGCGCTGGCTGCGGCGCTGGAATCGGGTTCCGAACATCCCATTGGGCGTGCATTGGCCGCCACGGTTGCAGGAGTGCATGCAGTGGCGGAGAAAGTAAGCCATGTTTCCGGGCAGGGGATTGAAGGGCAGGTGGCTGGACGGATGCTGCGCATCGGCCGGCCGGAGTTTGTTGCGCACATGCATGGCCTACCGGTTCCGGATGATTTTGCTGCGGCAGCCGGGGCAGCTACGGCAGTCATGCTGGGTGATACAAGGGGCTGGCTGGCCATGTTCATTCTGGACGATACGCCGCGTCACGATGCCGGCAAGGTGGTCGAGTTGCTGCGGGCAGCCGGCGTCCAGGTAAGCCTGCTTTCGGGTGATCAGCCACAGCGCGTGCGGCGTGTGGCGTG
>Ga0222714_10003798_pt1 | contig 15149 bp, 21 predicted proteins | sample C33_3DmetaG_FD_165048 | JGI IMG/M metagenome (GOLD analysis project Ga0222714, IMG submission 165048) | Estuarine water microbial communities from San Francisco Bay, California, United States - C33_3D | ecosystem: Environmental > Aquatic > Marine > Unclassified | place: USA: California... | reverse complement strand
GCTCTCCGCAAACGTCTCCACCGGCCTCACCGGAAGCACATCCATTGTCTGAGGAGTGGGCCAAGACAACCCTGGGCGGCTCCCATCCGTACTGCTGTTCGCCGGGACGGCTGGGCCATGCACTGCTATGCTCAGATTCGGATCCTTGCGATTGTCCTGCGTCGTTCCTCCCTGCAACGAATCCGCCGCATTCGGTGTTGGCCATCCCTTCACCACCACCGTCGTCAGGCTCTCCTGACTGCCCTTCATGCCTCGGGAACGATCCTGAAAGCCCTGGCGTACCTCTGAAGCCACTGGCGACGGCCAAGATGAACACCCGCTTGCGCTGGTGAGGTGCGCCGACTTCAGACGCGCTGAATATGCCCCACGTCGTTCGATAACCCATTCCTGCCAGGTCTTCGATGACGTCGGACAGCCCCAGGCTGATATGTCCTTCGACGTTCTCAAAGAAGCAGATCCGGGGTCTGAGAAGTCGAATACCATCTGCAATCCACGGCCAGAGGTGCCGCGGGTCTTGCTTTCCTTTGCGCTGCCCGGCTGCGCTGAAGGGCTGGCAAGGGTATCCCCCAGTGAGGATGTCCACTCGGTCACGAAACGCTCCCCAAGGGAAGGTCTTAAGATTCGGCCAGATAGGTGCCGGGTCCATGAGTCCCGCTTCCATTTTTGAGACCAGATTCGCAATTGCGAAGGCTTCGATCTCACAAAAAGCGACTGTGCGCAGACTTGGGATTGCTCGCTGGAGTCCAAGTTCAATGCCTCCGTATCCAGCGCACAGGCCAATGTGTGTAACTGCTTTGGAAGTATCCATGTCATTCCGCCCTCCTCTCGAATGCCAACGCCTCCTCGCTGATGAACCAGCCCTTCGGCCACTCGGTCAGGTAGATCCCGCCCAGTGTCCGCACCCGGCTTAGTGCCACGTAGGCCTGCCCGGGCTCCCGGGCCGCCCGGATATCAATCCTCGCGGCATCCAGGGTCAGTCCCTGCGCCCGGTGTATGGTCATCGCGTAGGCCAATCGGAGCGGGTATTGTTGGACGGTCACCCCCAGCGACTCAAAGAACCATTTGCGCCGGCCCAGTGAAATCTTCTGCCCGCGGCTCTCGACCACAATATCTCCACCCCTGAACTCCACCACCCGGCCCACCTGGCCGTTGTAGAAGCCCTGCTCCGCATCATTCGCGGTGAACATCACGGCAGCCCCGGGCTTCAACTGCAGCACCCGCGGTGTGCTCATGTTCTTGGTGGCGAACTCCACCGCCTGATCCACACCCTTGACCTCGGCATCGAACACGGCAATCGGGCCATCAATACTGCTCAAGCGGTAGTTGTTCCACTTGTCCACCTGGACGTTGTGCGTCATCAGCCGGGTAATATGTTCAGGCGGGTTCATCTTGAGAGCACTGCGCAGCAACTGGTTGTCCCGCGGCTTCATCCTGCCCACCCGGAACCCGCTCAACATCTCGATGAACGGCACATCGTTCTGGCGCCGGACCTTCTCCAGCTTGATCGTCTTGAAGTCGGCCTCTTCCCAGGCCTTGCTCAGGAACGCCCAATCGTAGGGCTTGCTCTGATCGGTCCTGACTGGGGGCAACTGCAGGAAGTCGCCCAGGAAAATCACCTGTAACCCGCCGAAAGGCCGGCTGTCTTCTCTGATCCGCTTCACCCAGTAGTTCAGGAAGTCGAGGTGCCGGCCCGCCATCATGCTAATCTCGTCGACCACGAGCACCTCGGTGGCCCGCACGCGCTTCCGGGCGCCATGCACTGCCGGATGGCTCTCCAACCGCTCGGCAGCCTGCAGGAAGTCCTCGCCATCCTGCGGCCCCAACTGCATCCCGCACCAACGGTGGACGGTGGTCCCGCCCACATTCAGCGCTGCGATGCCTGTCGGGGCCGTGATGGCCACATCCCGAACTCCCACAACCCTGTTCAAGAACTCCCGCAGCAGCGTGCTCTTGCCGGTGCCCGCCTGCCCCGTGAGGAAGACGTTCCCGAACGATTTGGCCCAGACCATGAAACGGTCCTCGGGCGTCGGATCGAAGTCGTCCCCGATCATATGGACAGACGGGCTGGCAATCATTGGATCAATAGGTGGGGATCAGGATGTCGGCCACCTGCTGTGTGAGCTGCACATCCCGCAGGCAGTAGTTGATCGCTGCCTCGCGGTCGGTCTGGAACAGCTCGCTGAACATGGCGCCGTTGCCGGCCTTGTCGCCCAGCCCGAGGTGCCTGGAGATCGCGGCCAAACTCCCGTGCGCCCGATTGTCCCCGAGCTGCCACGACTCGCGCAGGTCAACGATCAGGTCGTTCCAGTACCTGCCATTCCTCAGCCAGTAGGGCACCGTCAGCCGGTGCTTCCAGCTCCTCTTGATCAGGAACGGCAGATCGAACGGCTTGGTGTTGAACCCGATCAACTGCGGCTTGCGCTCGAAACTGTCGAGCAGGGACCAGAACTTCAGCAGCATGGCCTTCTCGCCATCGGTGTCGGCGCACAGCACCGCGGGCTGCTCATGCTCGACACGGTATCCGATGCACAGCACCTGCCCGCTCAGGGCATCCAGTGCTGCGTGCTTGATGTAGTCGCTGACGTGGTTCTCCTCGGCACGCTGGATCTTCTCCGCGATGATGTCCGGGTTTTTGATGTTGCCCAACTTGACCTGGCTCGGGTCAAACGGCGGGATGACGAGTTCGCTCAACGGGAGCGGCCCTGTCTCGATGTCAAAGTAGATACGGGGATTTGCTGGCATAACTGAAGATGGATTGAGTGTTGATGTGCGTTTGTCCGCGGATGCGCACCCCCCGCTTGCTTAACCATGAGTCCCCAGCAGCAACGGGCTGCCGGGAAAGTGTGTCAGACGATCTTCCCGCAGTGCGGGCACAGCTTGGGCATCTTGGGCTGCTTGATCAGCACCGGCACGCCCAGCCACTCGCAGATCTCCGAATAGCTCTTCCATCCGAATCCAGTCACGGAATTCGGGTGCAGGTGGCCCGATGAGTACAGGCTCAAGGCCTGATCCTTGTTCTTCACCGCCAGCCGGTTGAGAACATTATATGTGCGCGTGGTGAACGGCCAGCCCCACTGCGCTTGGATTGCCTCCTTGGCCTTGGCCGCCATTGAAATCTGGCTTACCCGCTGCTTGCTCAAACCCAGCACCTCACCGATGCGGGTGATCGACTGGCCCTCGGCTCGCATCTGCATGACCTCGGGAATGAGGTGCGCGATCCGGGAGTACTTCTTCTTGGGAGCGCTCATGGCCTCAGTAGTTGATGTCATCCTCTTCCTGCTTGATCTGGGCTTCCTCGTCGGCCTTGAACTTGGCCTGGTACCAGACCAGCGCATTGATCAGGCGCTTGTCGTCCGCGGTCTGCTTGGCCTCGGCACGTGCCTTGGGCAGCCAGTGCTCAATGAGGCTCGTGATGCTCTCCTCGGTCAGCTCCCGGAGCTCGATGCCCTTGTGCTTCCCGACGTGCACCTTGACCTTCGACGCATCGTCCGCCGGGGGCTGCCCGCCGCCCGTGGTCTTGCGGAAGCTGGAGTCGCCGCCAGCCGGTGCCTTGCCCTCGGCGCCATCCTTGGCAGGCCGGTCCTGCAACCGCACCCACAGCCCGCTCGGGGCCAATGCCTCGCCGCTCTTGTGCGGCATGATCAATTTGATGTTCGCGTAGGTCTTGCTGCCGTCCTCGCTTTGCTCGTGCCCGATGACAATGCTGGCCGGGCGCCCGAGAAGGCTCTCCAGATCCAAGCTCTTGTTCTCGGTGTCGGTCAGCTTGCGCCCGAACCAGTCCTTGAGGAACTTAGTGAGCGCAGCCTTCTCATGCAGGCTCGGCACCATCGGCTTGGTGAACACCACCCACGGCTGCACCGGGTCGCGTGAGTCGTCTTGGAGATCAATCTCAAACGCGAACTTGAATTTCTGCTTCACGCCGTACTGCGTCTCGTACTCCTTTAGTGGAGTCACGTCCACACAGACTGCCCGGCCCGAGAACTCGGGGCACGGTGCGAAGTCCTTCTTACCGCCTGTTGCACTGATTATCATGTTATCGTCTTACCTTGTGTTGTTGTTGTGTTGAGCCGAGGCCTGTTTTTCGACCTCGGAAAGTTGCTTTGCCATCCTGGTGTACTGATCCCAGTACTCCGGCCAGGTGGACTTGATCCTGCGCAGGTTCTGCTCGTCGGCAACGAGTGCCGCAGCACCCAGTTTCCGCACAAAGCTCCCGCCGTACTCCATCATCGTCTCAATCGTTTTCCTGTCGGTCACTTGGTTCCCTTCCCCTTCTTCCGGTTCCAGTAGTTTATCTCGCCCACAATCTTGTAGGCCTTGGCCGCCCGGTGCGCCTCGCCCGCTGCCTTCTTGGTCAGCGCGTAGACAGCGTCCCCGGAGCCTGCGATGCGTGCTGTGATCTTTTCGTTCATGGTGTTGTTGCCGCCGGCTGCATGATGAAGTCGAAGTTGTTCCGCCAGCTATCGTTCAACCGGTTGAAGGTGTCGGCCTTGATCTTCCACGTCCTTGGATCCCGGGTGGCTCCGGTGTGACGGCATCGGATCCGCACGTCGATGTCTTGGATGGCGATGTTTCGCAGCCGATGATCCGGAGGCAGCTCGTGCAGATGCTTGGTCATTCCTCGACCTTCCTTTTGATCTCAGCCAGGACGGCCTCGAGCACCTCGGCACGGTGTTCGACGGCGTAAAGCATTCGCTCGATGTTTCGGCAGACCTCAGCCGGGGCGACTTGATTGGCTGGGTGTTTGTCTCCCGGTATCAATGGCCAGCAAACGGCGTCGGTCATTGGTGTGTCGGTTCTCACTGCTTGGCCTCCTTGGCTTTGTTCCATGCTTCAATCTTGTCATGCCATCCCATAAATGCGGCAGCGGCGCATAGGTAATCCCCCGCCTCCTCCAGTCGCTTGATACGGTCCATGTAGTGCTGCCTTTCACCATCGTATTTGTCCCACAGAGCGCGGAGACGGTTTTCGAGTTCGGTGACGTGCTTTTCGCGTTTTCTCAGAGAGTTTGAAAGCGTTTCTATTTCTTGAAGATGAAAGTTCATGGCTTGTTCTCCTTTGCTCGCTGCCATGCGTTGGCCAGCAACCGATAGTTTGAGTCGGAAATGGTACCGTCCTTCAGCCATTCAAGCAGCTCGTCACCAGTACTCTTGAGTAGCTTGATGCGCTCGTTCAGTTTCTGAATCTCGTTAGCTGCTGCATCCATCATTATTGCGCGGTTGAACCACCCAACTTCTCGAAGTGACTGAGCGTCATTTCGTAGTTGTTCTTCGAGACTCACAGCTTGGCCTCCTTGGCTTGTCTCCAGTTGATTCGCACCGTGACTGGTGTTTCTCGGCCTAGCCATGAGTCCAAGTCGTCTCCAGCCTTCTTTAGCTTCTTGATCCGGTCCTGCAGGTACTCGACCAGCTCCTTCAGCTCGTTCACATCGGATTGAAGCTCGCGGATCTTTGTGGCCTGTGGGTCGGCCATGTTCATGGATTTCATGATTTCCAGTACTTCTGAGGCTATCTCATTCGGCTTTAGATGTTCGGCAACAGTGATTTGTCCATCATAGTGGATGGTTAACAGCGGTTTTCCTACGTTCCTAATCTCAATAAGATGACCAACCGTTAGGCTTCCAACTCCAAGATCAGTCGATTGGGTTAGTATGTTGTCGTTCACGGCTTCACCTCCCCCTTTTCCCACAGCAGCAGATCGGCGCGGAGAGCGTCGTTCTCCTCCTCCAGCCGCTGGATGCGCTGTTTCTGTTCCTCCGCACCTTGGCGAAGATGGAAGTTGGATTCACGGAGTCGCTGAATTTCGTCGTACAAATGCTCGGTGCATTCATGTTCGCTCATTTGACCTCCCTTGCTTTGAGCATCGCGTCGGCTGCTTTGTACGCATCTGAAGCCGCTTTATTCCACGCATCTTCGCCGTCGTAATAGCCAACATCGATTGACTGTGATGCTAGGTTTCCCTGCAACGCCGCCGCTGCGAAGTAGTCGCGTAGGGTCATGCCGCTGTCATACCCATTATGTGTTTCGTGAGGAAATGCGGATCCTCCGTCGTTGATTGGTTGGTTGGTCATTTGTTGTTTCTCCCATGCTCAATGATTGCCTGCACTCCCCGCCGGCTGCACCCGACAGCACGTGCGATCTGCTCCCGGCTGGCTCCGTTGTCGTACATCCGCCAAGCTAGCCCTGAGTCGAATGCCTCGACCGCCTGCGCCCAGTTTCGAGATAGCTGCCGTTCCTTTGGCTCCGGGAATGAGATCCAGCCTGCGGCCACCGCGCTGGTGATGGTTTTCTTGGTGATCACTTCAGCCCCTCCGCAATCATGGCGTGCTCAAGGATAAGCACGGCGTCCGCGGTCTTGAGCGTGATGTGGATGCTCGGCTGACGTTGCTGGGCCAAGCCCTTTAGATGGCCTTTCCAGCCATTTCCGTGCGTCTTTGATGTGCCAGCCCCAATCGTCTTTTGCCAGCGCTGTGGTGGCACCTCGATGCAGCGGGTGAGCATGGATGCAATGAGTCCATGCAGGAATCCTACGTTGCGCCCAAAGTTGAACATCGATGAACCCGGTGCTCCCTTGCCACCGATGTAGCCGCCCACCTTCTCGATGTATACCACATCCGATTGCGACAGGTAGTTGATCAGCACCTCACGCACGTCGCCGTCGGTGTCGGGCATTGGCTCCACAACCACTCGGTTGTTGGCGTAGTGCGCGATGCCTCCGGAAAGGCCGGGGTCGATTGCTAGAATGCGTTTCATCGGGCGGCCTTCTTTAGCCAGGCAGCGATGGCCTTGTCGGCCACGGCCTGCAGTTTCAGGCCGGCAGCGAGGCAATACTCTCGAAGGGCCTTGTGGGTGGTGGGTGTCACGTTTACGGTTTTCGGTTTGGTCATTTGAGATGCTTCTTCACCTTGGCCCAGTACGCCTCGGTGGCAGATTTGCTGTCGCCTGCAGGACCGCCATTCCATCGACGGGCGAGCTGCTCGGTGGTGCAGTTCTTACCGTAGTGCTTGAGGTAGGCCTCGCACACCGCCCGAGCCTGCACCCGATTGGTCATCGACTCCCAGCGGTAATGGCTGCCGGTGAATCGGTTCACGTCCTGAACCACTCCGCGGTGGATCTGCAGGGGGCCTACAGCGCGTCCGTTGTCGCCGATGGCAAGATCGTTGCCGGAGGACTCGACGATGATCAGGGCCGAGATGAGGTTGGAGATGGTGGTCATGGTGACTTTGCAAGTTCCTGCAGGTAGTCGAACTGAAACGCAGAGAGTTGATATGGATCTCGTTTTAGCTTTTGCACGATGTACTTCTCTGCTTTACGAATGGCGCTTTTAGATCCGTTCGATTTCATTAGAAAGATTGGCATATCGTCTTTGGGCTCATCAAATGCCGCCACATACCACCAGTCAGTTCCCTTGGTGTTTTCAATTACATGAAGATCTCGATAGATTAAATCCCTTCCATCTGGATTGAAATTGTCTTTCATGGTTTGGAGAGTTGTGCGCGTTGACCAGTCGCGCCCCTGGTTGCCTCGGATTCCTCCCGGGCCGGATGTGGCGATTACGGTCGCCAGGCCGTAGATCAGGCAGGCTGAATCACGCTGTAGCTGTAATCGCCAGAATCATATGCCGAGAGTTTGCTGTAGAGCTTCTGAATCTTCTCCTCTGCAGCCTCACGGCTAGGGAAGGCGCAAACAAACCTGTTGTAGCAGCCGACCAATGCGTCAGTCGAACGGCAGAAGTACGGGATCTCAAGAACAACCACAAACAAGCCCAGCGCCTTGGCCTTGTTGATTGCGATGCTCTCCTTGGCTCCCAGCTCAAAGGCAACCTGCTGTGCCTCGGTGAAGCAGTTCTGGAATTCGCTAGCAGCGCCAGCCTCAAACTCCCAGTGCTCTTGTTCCTGCTCTGTGGTGAATCTCATGGTGTTTTGTTTTGGACTTGATTGAACCGACGGCCGTCAAGTTGCCACAAAAACACTTTACCCGTCTACAGAGAAAACTGTTTTTCTGTAGATTTTGAAGAAAACCCAATGTTTTCAGGGGTCAAACAGGGGTCACTCCGCAACGAACTTGGCGTCAAACTCGGCCCGCGGGCGCACGTAGATGGTGCCGTTGTCGATGCGGCGGTAGACCACCACGGGCCACCGGATCTCGCCCAGGCGCAACTCGGCGCTCTCTGCGACAACCTCGACCACGAGGCTCGGCTTGGTACGGCAGGAATACTTCATGGCCAGCTCGTGTAGACCACCGTGCCCTGGCCGCTTGCGTCGACCAGCTCGACAGCATTGACGCCGCGGAGCTTTCCCAGTGCTGCCAAGAGCTGCGTGTCGTTGTTCGCTTGCGCGATGCAGGTCGACACGATGTCCGCGTCGTCGTAGGAGGCCGACAGGTTCTCCTTGGTACGGTCGCGCCAGACGCGCACAACACGGCCACCAGAGAGCGGAACACGTCGCATTGACTCGACGCACGGGAAGTTATGTTTCATGCAGATTTACCGATGGGCAATGTGGAGATCGACCACATCAAGCACGGTGTAGATTTCAATGTCGCCGGTATTCGTAGCAACACCAAGTCCATCAGGGCTTTTCGCCTGCTGGGTGTAGTAGTCGAGCCGGTACGTGGTGGTCTTGTGCGGCTGGATGCGTTCGGTCTGGTAGAGGTAGACGTTGGTCTGGTTGTAGACGTAGGTGCTGACCGAGTAGCCGACCAGCACGTTGTTGGTGACGTCCCAGATGCGCGTGCGCGTGCCTGTGGTGCTGTGGAACGGGCTGATCACGCGGATCTGGTACTCGCCAGCCTCCACCGTGAACTCGTTGTTGCTCAGGCTCGTGATGATGCCATACGGGTCGCTGTGGATCGCATTCAGCGTGCGGGTTGTCCACGTGTTTGCCACCGAGGCACCGCCGTCGACCCCAGTCGCCTTCTGGTCCTGCAGGGTCGCAATCCTCAGCACCAAGGCATCGACGTCCTTCCTGAGCTTGTTGATCAGGCTGGTGCTGGTCTGTGAATCGTAGCTCATTGCTTGGCCTTCTTGCGGATGATGCGTTGCGCCTCGTCAAGGCTGGCCGCGATGCCGATCAGGCTGCCGGCGGGGCCGTAGAGGCGGAGGCTGCCTTTGGCCTTACCTGGGAGCGCACGGTAGCCACCGGGGAACGAGTAGGCGCCGGGCATGGCGGAGTCGGGTGAGGGCATGAAGGCAAACTGACTAGGATCGCCATACACCGGGTTCTTCACAAACACCGTGTTGCCTACGCTCACAGACTCAGAGCCACCGATGACGGGTTGATCAGTGCGCTTGTCGTAAAAGTAGGCGTGCTCCTTCGGGTCCATACCGACAGGCACGTAGTTCTCCAAGTCAGCCGGGATGGATCTGTCGGCCATGATCTTGCCGTCGACCGTTGCCACCGGGAACTTGGCGGACTTGCCCTCGTAGATCCGTTGCACGCCGGGTTTGACCACGAACTTCGGGTTCTGTAAGCGGGTCACGGTATCGTACCCGATCACCTTACCAGGGCCACCAGCAGCGCCATCGGGCTCGTGCACGGCGACCACATACTTGCCGGTCCTTAGGAAGGCCGGGATGTCGATGCGTGCTGCGACCTGAGTGCCCGGTTTGATGCTTCTAGCAGCACCGAACTTCGCCTTCTTCTCCGAGCTCAAAGCATCGACAGCCTCGGTGTCTGTAGGCGGGTTGGCAAAGTCCTGATTGCGGCCGATGTCGCGTTGGATTGACTCCGGCATGAACCTGATATCCGCGCTGCTCGACTGGAATCGCTGCGAGAGCGGTATGACGTTGCCTTTATTATCTCTTGTTATTGTATCGGCAGATTTAATTTGTTCAGGATATAGCACAGATACCACATCTGAAGGCAAAACATCTGCTTGGAATGTTGAATCAACAACATTTTTAACAAGCACAGATTGAGCCCCTTCGTTAAATGCATTGGCAACTTGATCGTAAACTGATCTCCACGTTGATCCTTTAGCGTCTATTTGCGCACGTTTCCCAGAAGGTCCGAAATCAATGAACAGTTTTTTGACGTTTTCTCCGTAACTTTCAGCGACATCTGGATCACTTGAGACAAAAATAGGAGCGGCACCTGGCACATCTCGACGCAACATTCGACCTCCAGCCGTGCTGGCTCCAACATCTTCATACTCTGTCCAATCTGCATTCGTGCCGTGATAATAGGGACGAGTGTCATACCCCGCCGCCTTGGCCGCCTCATCGACCATCCGCTGCGCGGCAGCCGTGTCGCCCTTCTTAACCGCGGACAGGTAGTCGGCGTCGGACGGCATGAAGCGAGCCTGACCAGTCTCGGCAACTGACTTCCGCATCTGAGGAGTGATGTCGACCCTCCACATCGGATACTTGAACATTTGAGCTTCAACAGGAACGTAAAAGCCACCTCGGAACATTGAGCTTCCAAGGAAGCTCACAATATCCTGCTTAGACATACCTCTCACCGAAGCTATCTTGTTGAATGTCTCTCCAAACTCCGCTTTTTGAGACACATACAAATCCTTACCTTCAGCGGCAAGTTGTGCAGCTTCATCATTTGAAACCGCTTTGAACTTCGCCATATCTGTCGAAACAGTGGGCTTTCCAAACCCGCTTTTTTCTACATCGCCACCCCACTGTTTGACGTACTTCTTGATCTCAGTTGGAAGGATCTTGTCGTAGAAAACCTTGTTCCCTTCTCCTAAATCAGGCAGTTCAGGATATCTATCAATCTGAGTTTGCCCATCAGTCCATGCGACCCAGTCCTTCCCAGAAGCAACAGCGTCACGCAACGCACGCTTGAACATCTGCAGCGGCCAGTCTTTTCGGAACGGTGCATCTGCAGTGCCTTTGGCGGTTCTGGCGTCGTATTTCTTCTTCAGCTTATCTAGCGAGCCTTCGACTTCAAGCACAGCACCGTCAGGAGCCACAAGCCGGTAGCGACCTTCTGCGACATCAATGTGCATCACTTCAGGAAACTCACCTTTAGCCACCAGATCACGGTACTGGTACACAGGCACCTTCGACCAATCGACGCCTTGATCTTCGCTGTAACCACCTTTTCTTCCAGCCTGATGGCGATCAGACTGGATCTCCTCAATAAACAGACCCGGCTTTCCGGCATTATCCACCCTCTCGTTCAACCTTGAGTGAGCGACGTAATTATCAATGTTCTTAAAGTGAGAAGACGTGTAAGGCTTTGCTGTATCTGATGTAAGCACCACCTCGCGGTAGTTCTCACCTCCCGGCAACTGATACCTTGAATACTGCGCTTCGGTTCCAAGCTCTTGGCTTTCAAATCGCAGCACCGCGTCTTCGTAAGCAGCCCAGTCAGCGTTTGATTGCGTTCGCTGGGCTCTGCGCTCAAGGCGGTCGACCTCTTCCTGAGTGATCGTCTTGCCTTTGACTTCAGTGGTGACCTCTTCAAACCGCACAGCACCTTCACTCTTCAAGTGCTGCATCAGTTGATCCTTGGGAACCTTTCCTCCGTTCTCCTTTGCAATACGCTCAACTGCCTGCGCAAACCCAGTCCACTTGAGTTCTTCCGGTTTGACTCCGCTTCCTTTAGCAGGATCAACCGAGGCGAGCACCTGTTGAGACGAAGCAACTTTGGGCAGCTTCGATGTGACAACCTCCTCCAGCTTGCTGTAAAAGCCCTGCTGGTCGGGCATAAAGCGAGTGCTTACATCCCCCGCTTGTCGAACCGTCCGGTCGGCTTGCCGGCCTTCTTGGCCGCCTTCCGCGCCACCGAGAGCGCGATTGCCACGGCCTGCTTCTGCGGTTTGCCGGCCTTCATCTCCCGGGACACGTTGCTGCTGATCGACTTCTGGCTGTAGCCTTGCTTGAGTGGCATAGTCTTTTTCTGCTTTGAGTTTGGCTTGTTCCTGAGTGTCGAAGATCCCGGAGGGTGATCCATCGGGGCCGTACAGGCGGAACTTTCCGTTCTTCGACAAGATCCGATAGCCTGCGTTCTGGTCGGTGCTGACCGTGGTCTCACCGATGGTCTCAGCAGGCTGGAAGTTGAGCTGGGTGCGCCGGTAGCTCGACTGCTCGCCCATGTCTCCAGACCACGGGATGTTTGAGCCAGTCGACTGGGCATTCTGGATGCGCTCGATGCGCAGATCCTGATAGACCGAACCGCCCTTGCGGTTGGCAACGTAGCCGGCAGTCGGAAGGTTCGACATCACGTCGCCTTGCCGCGGCACAGCGCCCATCACCTCGTTGAAGAAGTTGCGCTTCTTGGCGCCCTCAAGTCCTCCCCCGAGAGCATCGGCAGACGGCACGGCATTCTGCTCGGCGATGTTCTTCAGGTAGACGTCCTTCAGCGTGGACATCGCCTGGTCGTAGTTGCGAAACAGGTTCTTGTATGTCGGCTTGGTAAGCGCCTTGTACATCCGGGCCTGCACCTTGCCCCAGTCGACCACCTTGACGTTGACGCCGCCCTTGCTGTTGATCGAGACGCCGTAAGGCAGGAACAGCTTGTCGGCCTCGCCGAACACGCCGGACTTGCCGGTAGATCCGTAGACCTTCCAGTACTTGCCCTCCATCAGCGTGCCGTCCCGGATGGCCGTTGCGATGTCGATGATGTAGCGAGAAGTCGACGGGCTGAAGATGCCGCTTTGCGACAGCGCATCGGCCTCACGCAGGCTCAGTCGACCTTCAATGACCGGATTGCCCTTGGCATCCATGCCGCTGACGCTGGTGCGTTCAGCCTGCGGCACAGACTCGACGACACGCATCGTGCGGTTGGCGACATCCGCGGTCTTTGCAGCCAGCTCTGCCTTGGACAACGGCCTGATGATGCTGCCATCCGGGGCAGTCATAAACAGGTCCGAGTATCCACGGGCCATGATGACGGCGTTCTGCTGCGCCTTGGTCATCTTGCTGGTGTCGACCTTCTGCTCGGTAGGCTCGTAGCCTTCTTTGGGATTCACCAAGTTTTTGATGGCATCTTCCATCCAGTCGAGCTTGATGCGCCGTCCGTTGGCGTCGTAGAAGGTGCGAGCAACAGGGTCGAATCCAGCCTGCAATGCACGCCGAGTAAACCGTTCCGAAACAGCTTCCTTGGCGTTGTTAAGAGCCAACTCGATGAACGACGGGATGCGCCCAGGCAGCATCGTCTTCGGGTCTTTGCCTTTCAGGAACTCCTGCGTGTAGTAAGCAGCAAACTCGTCAGTGATACGATTGAGCGAGGCAATCTGCTGCGCTCGTTGTTGCGCAGGATCGAAAGCATCACGCAACTCAGTGCGAATACGGTCTGCTATGACCCGTCCGCCTCTTGACTCTAACTTGTCTGCGTAGGCGTTGGCAAAGTCGGTAAACTGTCTCTTGAAGTCAGGATCTTGCGAAGACGTGTCGATGACCTTTCCACCAAGCATATCCTTGATAGCCTGAGTGATACGGGCATGAAGGATCTCGTGCGGCAATGTTTCAGGACTAGCCTTGTCGACATTGATCAGGACGGTTGGCTTGCCGCTTTTGACGTTTTCTGGGCCGATTGAAACGCCGGCATAGTTCACCGTCTGCAATGCACCTGGAACGGTGTCGGCGTCGGTATGGAAGATAACTTCAATTCCAGCGCCTTCGGCTCCAGCAACTTCCGACAGTGCTTTGGTGAGCTGCTTGTTGTTGAGTCGTCCATACAGGGTCGCTCGAGCATCGGCATCCTTGATGGTCACAGTCTGCTCACCGTTCACTGGGTCGACGTATGTGAACTGCACCTCGGTAGGCCTAGTGTTCAGATCGTCAACCGCGGTCTGACGCACCCGAGCACCATTGAACACGTTTGCTTCGACTGATTTGGCAAGTTTGAATCCACCGTCAAATGCCCCGAAAGCAGCACCGCTGCCAATAGCGGCTGAAATTGCGTCTGCTTCCTCTCCGCTTATGGCAGCCAGCAATCCTCCAGCAGCACCGGCACCAACCATAGGCAAAAGGATTGTGGCAGCCCCCTTGATTGGAGCTTCCAGGCCGCTACGGGCCACTGCAGTGCCAAGAGCACGCGCAGCAGCGGAAGCACCCTCTGCAGCAGCAATGCGTTCTCCTGCTCCCAGAAGGCCTCTCTGGATCGCCGTAAGCGCAGGACCACCGGATACAGTGCCAGCCTCTCCAACCGTCTCCAGAGTGGCTCCTAGCGCTTTGGTGCCGCCGATAATGCGAGAGGCAGTTCCAACAACCGGAACATTCAGCGTGCCGGATATCGGGAGGCCAGCGGCCTCACCAAGCGCGATGCCGGTGGATCCGGTAGAGACCGCACCCTGCACAGCTTCGCCCATGCGGCCTGACCCTGTGACAGCCGTTGTCGCACGGCCGAGCATCTCCTCGGGCATACGGGCGGCAGCACTCACACCCTCGCCACCACGTTGCAACGCAGCAGAGATCCGCGGTATCTGAGCAACGCCACGCTGCAAAGCCATAGACGCCAGCCTGCCGCCACCAGCGAATGCAATGGACGATGGGTCAGCAGCGAATCCGCCAACCTCAAGGCCGGGCTGGCTGATAGCCTCCTGCGGGATGCCATAGGCCTGCAACACTTCCTGAGCAGCCGGAACACGCTGTTCCTCCGGCGCATTTGCTCGGGCCAACTGGCGCTTGATCTCGGCAGCAGCGAGGAAGGCCTCGTACTTGTCGTCGTCGTTGCGGAGCTTTCCGGTAAGGTCCGACAGCTTGTTCAGCGCGGTGTCGAGCAGACCCATTCCCATGCGCTGCGCCTTGAGCTTGGACTGCACCGCAATCTCGGCAGCCGTACCGCCGGCAACCTGCATCGGAGTCACGCCTTCAGGCGGCTCGATGTACTGACTAATCGCCTCGCCTGCACGGTACGGCAGCATGGCGATGTCCTTGGCCGTCTGCACCGCGGCCTCGCCCATAGTCGCAAGCGGAGTCTCGCCCAGCAGCGGTTTGGTCTTGGAGACCTTGTAGTAGTCGAGGAACTCCTGCTTGCTCGGGATGTAGTCTGTCTGCGCTGCTTCAAACTGCAGCACCCTGTTGTAAGAGTCCTCGGGCGTGGGATCTTCAACGATTCCTCCTTCAACAAAGCCTCCCACTGAAGGGGATTGCTGTTGAACAACGTCCTCAACGATTCCGCCTTCAACGAATGGCATATGTGCTATTGCTTCAGGTACTCTTGATATTTGTTGGTGGCAGGATTGAAGACC
>Ga0222714_10003793_pt1 | contig 15156 bp, 23 predicted proteins | sample C33_3DmetaG_FD_165048 | JGI IMG/M metagenome (GOLD analysis project Ga0222714, IMG submission 165048) | Estuarine water microbial communities from San Francisco Bay, California, United States - C33_3D | ecosystem: Environmental > Aquatic > Marine > Unclassified | place: USA: California... | reverse complement strand
CAGCTAAAGTAGACTTACCAGAACAAGGACCACCATAAAAATTAATACAATACATTACTCCTCTTTCAACTCTACAGCTGCCTTCTCTTTACCTTGTTCTCGTATCACGAACCTATTACCTTCTACCGTCATGGCTAAACCTAATTGTTCTATAGCTAGATAGAATACTCTAGACATTTCTTCTCTACCTCTCTGTAAACCATTATCTCTACCTAACCACCAAGCAGCGATCATAAACACGATAGTTAGCAGCATTTGTTCTATAGGACTCATATTATACTCTTAATGTTTTTAAACTTGCACCTATAGTTGTTTTATCAAATATAGGACCATCATCACGACTATCGTCTACTAAGTCTTTTTCTGCATCGGGAATATCATACAAACGCATTTTATTTTTATTCACACCTATACAAAATCTTTTATAAGTAGTCGGATCATTATATCTATTCTTTAATTGTTTTACCATAATATGATTCAATGTTTCCATTTCTTCATTAGTCACTAAAGCAAACATAAAGTCAGCAGTAGCGGGTAATCCAAATGATTCTGAAGTATCTTCTAATCCAGGATCACTATTAGTATATCCTGATCGTGTAGTCTGTGTAGCTGATACAATAGGTAAATCAAACTCTACTGCTAATCCTCTTAACTCTTCTGCAATAGCTTTAATATATGAATAACTATTAATAGAACCACCAATAGATTTCATTCTAGAAGATGAACAAATATTTAAGTAATCAATAAAGATCATTTCAGGTACAAAGTTTTTCTTTAACTTTAATTCATTTAATAATGCTCTAAAGTGTCCTGTATTAGCTTGACCTGTAGGATATTCTTTAATAATTAACTTACCTTGTGTTTTCTTAGCAATAGCAGATACTTTATCTACAAACATACTCTTTGATAAATTCTCTAATTGATCTATAGGTACATCTAACAAATTAGCATCTATTCTTTCTGCTATACGTTCTTCTGCCATCTCCATAGTAATGTATAATACATTTCTACCTTGAGTCAGTACATTGGCTGCAGCGTGACACATGAATAAAGACTTACCAACACCAGTACCGGCTAAAACGATATTCAATGTCTTACGAGGTAATCCACCTTTTGTAATTCGATTGAAATAATCTAAATCAAAGGGAATACGTTCTTCCTGTGCATGATAAAAGTCATATCGTTCATCAACGTTTTCGATATAATCGTGACCGATGTTAGCATCAAACGATACAGCCAATGCCTTTTGTAACAGATCAGGTAAAGCATTCTTAGTCAATGTATCATGTTTACCATCTATGATAGTAATGGATTGCATGATAGCATTATGAATAGCTCTATCTTGACACCAGCGTTCTGCTTGGTCCAATAACCATTCTGTATCTGCTTTTTCTGATTGGAACAATACAGGTAGTATCTCTAATGCATGATTGTATTGTTCATCTGTAAACTTAGTAGATTGATCTAATTCTATTTTAAAAGCTTCTAGATTAGGAAGCTTATTATACTTAGCAACAAACTTACCTGCTTCAGTAAATAAATGTTTATATACACCATCAAAGTATTCAGGGCGTATATAAGGTAATACCTTACGCATAAACTTAGCATCCGTTAACAGATGCCGAAGAATAGTTTGTTCTAAGGATATATTCATAAAATAATTATAACTGATTTAGACAAGAATGTCAAGCTAATCTTCTTGACTATCCTCATCATACATGTAATGAAACTTTTCTTGACGATACTCAGGTATTTCATCGTTGGCGCGCATCTCTGCTCTTATTTTAGTAGCAGATATATTATGTATAGCTTCACCAAGATCATGTTCAGTAAAGGTATAACCTACGCCTCTACCATAAGATATATTCACTATGTTAGGTACTAAAATCACTTCGAAATCATCTTTACCATAACCTAATTGTGTTAATGCTATATTAATACGTCTAGATACATCTTTAAAGACAAATGGATTATCATCTTGACCTGCTACTCCTGCATCTTTACCACCTACGTCTCGAACCATAATAGCTACTTGACCTGTGATAGCATGACAGCGTTTAAATAACTCAGTATGTCCTTGATGCCAAGGTTGCCATCTACCTAACATTTGTACTGTGGGTTTACTCCAATCCATTCCATAACCTCTCGTGTATATAATAAGCAATCATTTTAATAAAACCATCTACTATCATAATAATAGCAGATGTATCTAAGTCTCGTGTAAAAATATAGGCGATGATAAAAGTACAACCGGTACCTAGCATCCTCCAAGATACTGTTTTGTATAGAGATTTTAAGCGGCTATCCATGGTCTATATCTTCTAGCAAATTCTTCTATCTCTTTATCAGTCATTAATGTGGTGACTGTAATACGATTCCTACAGGGCTCTTGGGGTTGTAAAGGTACAAAGATTTTATTAGTATCTTCATATCTACCTTTTTGTATAGTATTAACCCATATAATCCAATTAGGTTTAAACATAGCTCGTGTCTCAGGTGTAGGACAAACGAAATCACAAATAGCCCAACGACCATGATTAGTTTCAAATTCAGCAAAGTTTTTCATACGTTGTGCTTGGCGTATTCTACCTGCTTCTGTAAAGTCCCAATCGTTAGCCATACTTCTTACCTGATCTGCATTGAACCATGCAGCGTTCCAAGCTTTAGCTAATCTTTCTGATAACCAAGATTTGCCAGCTCCTGGTAATCCCATAATAAGAATCTTCTTACCCTTTGACTTCTCTTTTTCCAAGCGTGCCTCTTGCATCTGCGTTTTCTAAAATGTTAAACAATATATTAGAAACCTCTCGTTGAAACGGTTCATAGGCTGGTGTAAGGTCAGCGTCGGGAGATTGTATAACAGTAAAGTTATAGTTTATTTGCTGATTCTTACCGTCGACTTTCACGACTCCAAACCGTATGACCGTCTCAACATAATCGCCTCGAAGAATACGAACGTCCCATGCATCCTGATGTGTTTCATCGACTGCAGGAATAAATTCATAATCAATGCCTTCTAGTTTTTTGTAGAGGTCTAGTTCTGGCATTACTCTTCTTCGAAGTCTAAATCAATACCGGATACTCCTCCTATGGAGTAAGCATCAGATACCTTTTGTTGGAAGATTTCATTCTCTAATATTGGTTTCCAGAACTCTTCGTTATTAGTTTGCGCTTCTCTAACTTTCGTTTCACTAATAACACCGGTGCTAGGATCAACCACACAATACCAACCAGCGGAAGGCTTATTGATAAAACCAAGGCCCACAGCCACATCCAAAAGACCTGACCAACGACTGATACCACCTTCCCAAGAGACTGATACTGGGATTTTAGATTTTTCTTTAACATATCTACTTTTCTCTACATTAATAATAAAGTCATAGCCAGTGACCTCAGTACCTTTCTTATTCTGTCTTCTACCGATAATCCATATGTTATCAGCTGAATAATAGATACCTGTACCGCCACCTACTATGTCTTTAGGAAACAATCCTATTTCTTTATAGGTATGATTTACAGCTAGCAATGGCACATTCTTCATAGCCAAATAAGGAGTAGTCATTCTAAATAAGCCTTTTAAAGCTTTTGCTCTAGACATATCAGCTACTGACTTCTCATTAATAGCATCTTCTAATTCTTTCTTAGAAGCTAGGTTACCTACTGAATCAATGACTATAACAACTTTATCATCTTTATCTATAGCCTCTAGCTGATTAATCATATCAAACTTTAACTCTTCTACGTTAGTAATAGGAGTATGCAGTACACGACTTGTATCAATACCGAAAGTTTTAAAATAAGATTGTGGTGAACCAAACTCTGAATCATAAAATAACATCACTGCATCTTCATGTTTCTTTAAATAAGAAGCAGCCATTAATAAAGCAAATGATGTTTTAAAATGCTTAGAAGGTCCAGCCAATACTGTTAAACCAGCTGTTAAACCTTTATTTAAATCACCTGATAGTGCTACGTTGATCATAGGCACTGAGGTGGGTGTAAATTCCTTCTGTGTAAAGAAGGGTGACTCTGATAGAACTTCTGTAAGCGCTAGCCTACTGTTCTTCTTTAGTTTGTCCATAATTGACATTGTTCATAACCTCCCGTTCATCTTTTAAGTAACGTTGTCTATACGAATTATTAATTTTATCACATTCCTCCAATAATGTCAAGCGTTTTGTATACTTTGTGAACGCTCTAACATCTTTAGGGAAACATGCACCACCGTAACCTCTCTTCTTATCGTAACCAGGTACTTTCATATGTGAATTACCTATACGAGGATCAGCTGCCATAGCGCGCACTAAAGTATTAAAGTTTGCACCTTCATCTATAGTAACGTCATACAACTGATTAAAGAAAGTTACTTTCATTGCTAGAAAACTATTGATAGCATATTTAATCAATGATGCTTCGATAGCTCCTACCATATGAAACTCACATTTGTTAATCATAGAGTAATGTTTATATAAATCTAATACAGCAGCTGAAGCTTCAGGGTGACCACCTAATACTTGAAAGGCTGGATTAACAAATTGTTCTTCTGCATTCTTTTCTGTCAGAAACTCAGGATTAACTACTAATCGTTTTTGTTTTTCTAAAGTAGTACATTTAACTAATATTCTATGTATAGTGTCTGGTGTAATAGTTGACTTGATAACAATACCACCATCATTATGAGCTATTAATTTATATACAGCATCTAATACCATAGTATCATCTATAGATCCATTAGGTGCCATAGGTGTAGGCACGCAAATAAAGGTAACCTGAGGTCCCCATTTTAATAAATCATCTATAGTAGTTTCGTATTTAGGATCTACATAGAATTTTTCTACGAAAGGTGTTTCGAATCCATAGTCTACAGCTTTACCTACAAAGCCATGACCCACTATACCCATTTTTATTTTTTTCATATATCTCCTAATAACCTAATGCAACGTAATCTTTTATAAAGTAATTTCGAATAGCTTGACGATGCTCATCTGTTAATTCATTTACTGTAATCATTGGTACGGACTTTTTCTTTTCTTGCATATTATGTATATAACCTAAATCCAGGAAGTATTGCTCTAGTGATTTATTCTCTAATCTAAAGATAGCTACAGGCGCTTCTGCATATTCATACCAAGATATCTGACGTTCAAAAGCTAGTGTGACATCAGATAGACTTCTTATCTTACCTCGTATTCTATCAAACCACATAAACAATTCTACTCTTGCTTCCTCATCTGTTAAACAATTAATATAGGCTTCGAAAGTTAAATTATTAGCATATTCTAAATCTTCAGTATCTATTTGTGGAAAGCGTTCTCCTTGTCCATAAAAGGTATTAATTAAATAATTATAACCTGATAGAAATCTTGTTAATGGATTACGAACTTGTACTAACCATCGAGCGGGTTTAATAAGATGTTGTATCTCTTTTATCTTTTCATGAGTCTTTCGTAGCTCATGTCTTTGTATACCTTTTTGTTCTTCCTGGTATTGTACAAAGTTAGCCATACCTGGTTTAAAAGATTCCCATACAGATGCTCCACCACATTTAGGAATATGTATAAAACATTCATTATTTGCTAACATCAAAGCCATTAACTATTCCTATATACCCATTCAATAGCACTATCTGCTTCTCGCTCCATAGGTCTATTCTCATACCAATTACCTGTATCGCGATCAAACTGATAACACATTTCAGATACTTCTCTAGCCGTAATAGGATATCCAGCTTTAATAGCATTACCTGCAGTAGCAATCATAATTTGATACATCTTACGATACCAACCTGTATTGTTAATAGTTTGATACTCAGCTGCCAGCTTCTTAGGAAAGAAAGGACAATCACTATAACTAGTCCAAGTATATTCAGTATTATCTAAACTATTCTTACGATATTCTACTACTTGCTTTTTCAACACTTCTGGTAACCTATCTAAAAAGGTTTTACCTTCTACTTCTGCATAAGGCCATTTAGCCATTAAAGCATCAGGATTCATAAACTCGCCTTCAGACGTCCAAATAAAATTATAAGCATCAGGATATTGTGCAGGTACATAAAACATTCTAGATAAATCTTTTGTTTGCTTATCTGCTAATCCAGCTATCTCATTATTTAAAGCAAACCAAAAATGTTTAATACGTGCATTCTCTACTACTTCTGTTAAAGGAAAGACTAAACGAAAGCGAGGAGCATCTTCAGTAGAAGAAGCTGTACTATAACATACAAAGTAATAGTTACCTACTATAGCTTGTACTTTTGATTTAATATCAGCAGCTGTACATTCGAAATCATCTACATCCATACAACACCAATGATTCCATAATACTACGTTAGCATTAGCACGAGTAGTATCAGGTTGATATAAAGAAGGAGATATCAAAGGTGATACTTTTTTACTTCCTGGCTGTGAAGATAGATCATATAATAATTTTTCAAACTCTGACCAATCACGAAATGACATAGTACGATGCGTCTTATTATCAAAACGATTTTTAAAGATAGTCAAAGAATACATATTATTATTATATAGTAAATCTTCTGCAATGTCCATCAAAACTTATACAAAGATAATTTATTTTGCTTTCTAACATTTTTCCAAGTGTTAAAATATTCCCAGTCTTTTACATTTCTTAAACACATAATCCTTTCTGCTACTTCTCTTACTTGAGGCTGATCAGTATTATCCATAAGTATATAAGGTATATGTAGATGTTGAGTACAAAACCATACGTCCCAAAATACCCAAGGCATATTATGATGTCCATCTATAAAAGCAAAGTCAAAGGTATGTGGTTGTAATGCATAAGGAGAAGTTTGTCCAGCAGCTTCCAATGCTACTATTTGATCATACACTTCATCGGTTCTACCTAATAAAAAGACAAACCGATTGCCATATTTCTGTTGCAGAGTCTTTTCATTATCTCCTTTAGGTGAAGGACCAATAGCTGTAACTGTAGCGTCCGTGTAAGTATCTAATAGATAAGTAGAAGAATGACCTGCATTAAAACCAATCTCTAATATTTGTTTAGGATTAAGATCATCCTTAATAGTATGTAGTATGTTATATATTTCCTGTGAATTAGGAAGATACCCCCAGCCATCAGCTCGAGGTGGTACTAAATGAGATATATCAAACAAAGAAAGCCTCCAACGTAAATTGTTTCTCTACTGTCCAGCCTAATGCATCTAAAATAGGCTCTAATGGTTTTACAAAAGCTTTATCATATTGCATATCATAATCTACATATCGATGTAATCCTAACTCCTGAGGTAAAGTAGACCAAGTAGGAAATCCTATTACATTTTCGATAATGGGATTAGGCATACGTAAATAACAAAACTTAATCTTTTCAAAATCAGTATTTATTAATTCATATTGGTTGGCAAGATTATTAATCTTGACATGATGATTGTATAGTAAAGCAGCTCGAACATGTATAGGAGTACCTTTCTTATAGAGTTCAGAGCCACTAGTATGTGCCCATTCTTTGATATTACATCCTCTTGGAAAGGATACATCTTCTGGAGGCAAGGCTTTAAATTCTTTTCTAAAGTCTGCTATGAATTGTTGTGTAGCATCTTGTCCTTGTTCTATAATCACTTTAAAGATTTCTTTCATCTTATCTCTACAGACCGCAGGAGTAGAAGACTTCACTGCTTCTACTCCCATTACCTTTAATTGTGCATCATCATATTGTACGCCTTCACTATTCCATACATTTAATAGATATCTTTTCTTAGCAATAAAGATACCTTTATCAGCTATGACTTCTCGAGCCATTTCAATTCTATTTTGATAACAATTAAATTTATTAAAGAACTTATTATATGCTTCAGTAATCAGCGGCTCGAAATGTTCTTTACAAATCTTATCTAGAAAGCTCACAGGATCTTTAGGATTAAATTTCTTTACTATTTCAGCCATACGAATGTATAATGAATCTGTATCAATAGCTATTACATAATCTACATTATTTGTTTTTAATAGCTTATTCATTTCAGCATTCACATATCGCTCTGCCCAACGAATAGATGTCTGACCAGTAGTAGTAATACTTAATGCTATACGATGATCAAAATATCTAAAGTAATTATTACCTAGCGCACCATATAAAGAGTTCATCAAAATCTTAATAGCCATCTGTCTATTATTCAAAGTATAGATTTCATTCTCTAATCGTTTAGTTCTACCTTTATTGTATTCTTTCTTAGCTTCAAATAATCTATTCTTAATCTCTACTCGCTCAGCATAATACTGAGTAATGATAATAGGAATAATACCTTGCTTATCTTTTCTAAAGCTAACTCCTGATGCTGCTACTGCATAAGGCCCATCGGTAATAGGTGTCTCGGTTTCTATGAGTGTATCAATCTCTGGTAATTCTAATCTCGCTGATGGTACAATAGTCTCAGGAGACATATTAAATTGTACAATGGTATTAGGATATAGTGAATTAATATCAAATGATACTACCCATTCATGTAAACCCACTTGCGGTTCTTTTACATAACCACCAGGAAACTGACTCTTGATAGCATCGCGTCTAGGTGGAATCACTACATCTCTTTTTAAAGCTTCTCGGTATATAATAGAATCCCATATTTGAGTAGTACCAAACGTATCAGAATAATTCACTCCTCCACGATAAGCCATAGTCTGTGCAAGACTAATCAAACCTAATTTCTCTTCTAACTTATCAACTAGATCTACATCTTTTATATTATAGTCTATAAACATTTGAAAGTTATTTTTATATAAAGAGTTCAATGTTCCAAATTCAGAATAGTCAATCTTCTGTTCACCCAATACTACATTAGCAATATGATCCAATCTATAAGATTCTTGTGGACCAAAACTATAAGCAAACTTTCTAAATAAGTCTAGGTAATCTAATTGTTCTACTCCGGTAGTCTCCATAACCGTTTCAGTCTTATTCATAAAAGGAATTTCTCTAAAACGAATCAAGCCCCATGGAGATAATATCTTCACAGCGTCTTCTGATATGATTTGACTAATACGATTACCTAGATAAGGTATATCAAAGAATCGTGCATTCCAACCTGTAATAACATCAGGTGTATGCGCTTTATAATAATCTAGAAAAGATTGTAATAGATGAGCTTCTGATTTACAAGGATAATACTTTACATCTAATTCAGATTTGTGAGTATCATAATCTCCATAACCCCATACATGAAATACTTGATCTTGATTGCTTTTACAAGTAATACTTAATACAGGCTTAGCAGCAGTTCGAGGATGCGGAAACCCTTCATCAGATTGTACCTCTATATCTACTGTCATAATATTAACAACAGTAGGATCATATTGAATGTCTTCTGGAAAACGATTAGCAATAAATTGTGCTATGAAATTCTCATTACCATATACCTTAACGTTATCTATATACTGATAACGTTTAATAAATTCATTAGCCTCTTTCATATTTTCAAATTCAATAGGCTCTACTGGTATATCGTCTAGAGTCTTATACCGGCCAGTAGCTTTCTCAGTATTGATAAAGAGAGTAGGAGCAAAAGGTAACTTCTTAGATACTCGTTTAGTACCTTCGTATCCTCGATAGAGTATTTGATTACCCCATTTAGCTACTGACGTATAAAATTCCATAACTTATTATAACTTATTTTAAAAGTTTTATCTACGCATTTTTGCAATATCTTTTGCATAGTCAGCGTCTGATTTAAATATAGGTACCATATTAGATTTATGCATAGTACCAATACCTAGTAAATTATCACCTGTATATTGATGCTGTTCTTTTCTTAAAGCTGGAGCCCACTGATTACTAGAATTTAAACTAGGTATATGTTTAGTAGAATTACGATACTCTAGATAATTACCACCTCCACCGAAACTTGCTTTAGGTTTAGGCATAAGCCCATGACGATACTTAATATAAGTTTCAAAGTCCATAATCATATCATGAATCTGATAAGACTTCATTCTCTTATTATGTTGCTTCCAATCTTCAGCCCATTTAGCAAGATTAGCTTTAGTTCTTTTAATAGTATGTCTTTTAGTACGCAGCATAGAATGCCTAGATAGATGCATAGCCATATTAAACTCCTTGAGTCCAATGACTGTAAGCATCAGGACAATCTACTATACCACAGAAACAAATCTCTTCTTCAAAAGATTGTTTAACAGTAGCATCTTGTTCTGCTTTATTTTTAAAGATACGATTCCAATTAACTGAGAAATCAGCCTCGGCAACCTTTGATGGTCTTCTTTTAGATCCTTTACTCATATTGTTCTCCCAAACTATATAAGATAATTATAACGGTTTTTGGCTTAGATGTCAAGCCTATTTGATAACTTTGTTACCTTCTCCTGAGAACATATAGTTAGTAGCATAAGAATCTATTTGATCCGTACTATAAGCTTTACTTACATTCTCTACAGCTTTTCTTTTAGTATCTGCTTTAGCATGACTGATGTCAATAAGATTAAGCATAGCTGTTTTCTTTTCTTGTAATGTTTTAGCGTTCCATACCGCTGATACATAAGTTTCTAGATTAATCATCATCTACTCCACAATTTTCTAATTGAGCTACATGCAATGCAAATTCGATATCTGTTCCAATACCGTCAAACACTGCTGCCTTAGCAAACGCATCCATATCGTTTACCGTCATACGTCGAAAGGTTTCGACTAACATTTTCATATCCATTATTTTCTCCCGTTTAATTTATAATGTAATGATTCTACTTCATCCTGAAGCTTTTGTAAATCTTTATCCATCTTCTCAAGACGATTGTACACTGCATCCATATTATGAGACATACGAAATAATAAAGTTAGAGTTCTTACGTCTAACGTTGATCCATATTCGCCTATATCTACCATTATGCTACTCTTAAGAAACCATAAGGTTCAACTACAAATCTTTCACCAGTAGGTTCTTCTAACACATCACCGATTGATAAAGAATGCATTTTAGCAAGCTTAACAATTCTTTCTTCTTGATAAGTATTGCTAATTACGAAACACTCTTCTAAGTTAGAAGCTACAATGTTACCTACGTGTTCGAATCTTGAAGCCAAAGCGTTATAAGTATCTACTGTTGGTTTCCAAGAATTATTTAGAAAATCTTTGCACCAATCAAAAGCGCCCCATCCGTCAACGTTAATTTTAGCTGTTTCTTCAGTTGTTACTTTAACTTGATAAACTTTGTACTCTTTCATTTTCTCTCCAATTTCCTATTTAATATATTTATTTTAACTGATTTCACATCTAATGTCAAGCCGTAAACCCAACATTTTTCCAACAAAGTTTCTAATAAAATCAATGACTTATATATTGTATATCTCAAAATACCGTTCTCTAAGCTCTCTAAACTGGCCTATCCACCGATCTCTACGCTCTTCTACTACTTGTATATCTCCTTCTTCAGTAGATACTACGGTTACTAACTTAGATACAGGAATTCTAGTATTTTCCTCAAACATTACAGCATAAGCAGCTTGTTGCATATAATAGTTATCCATCTGAGATTTAGTCTTCTTCTTAGCAGAAGTCTTCCAATCTACTATAGCTAGTTCACCATCTACCTCTGCTATAATATCTGCTGTACCAGCTACTTTTAAATGATCAGAAAACATACGGCCTTCAATCACTCTTATATTATTCAGATGTTCATCAGCGAATCTTCTAAAGTTATCAAACAGCATTAAATGTAAAGGTAACTTAGCTTCTGCTGGTTCACCTTTGATATACTTTTCTATTAAATTATGCGCAGCTGTTCCACGATTAGCTGCTCGTGTGGATATACGATTAGCTTCTTCTTCGCCAACTCTCTTACGCCAAGCCATAATAAACTTAGCGGTCTTTAAATTTAAGACTGTGGTGACTGATGGATACTTAATATCAGAACCTTCTCGAATATAGTATCGAAGTCCTTCTTTAGCATTTACTTGTTCCAGTTCTGGAAAATTAATTAGGTCTCGATGAAAGTCTTTCACGTAATCCCTCCATTATTTTTTTATTAGCTTCATTATCAAAGTTACCATCCTGTATCGGGCCTCTTAAATTAGCATTTAAAGTAACACGGTAAGTAAAAGGATTATATCCAGGAGCATGTGGTTTTAGATCTCCTGAATGAGCAACAAACAATAAAGCTCTATTGCGTTTAGGTTCTACGTAATAACTATTTAAGTCACAATCATATAGTGTAGTACCGCTAGTTTCTAATTCATTTTCCATAAAGTATACGACTCCTGATATAATCTTATCATATGCATCAAAATGTATATCAGGTATATAATCTTTAGTTCTAGTTGCAAAATTAAGTTCCACGTTATAAGTATCTGGTACTCTTTTAATATTAGTCAATTCTCTATAAGCTTCTACTAACTTAATTCTAAATAGGGGTTTATAGATTTTCATAATATCTTCTACATTAGCTAGATATACTTTAGATTCTTTTTGTAATCTTACTTTATTTGGATTATAAGAATTAGAGGGTATATGTAAATCATCAATCATCAGTCTCATAGGTTGACAAGCTATATTCTCTAATACCTCATATACTTCTTGAGGTAAAAAGTCATCGACAATCATATGAGTCCAGGGCTTATGATATAACATAGTAATTATTATAACTTATTTTAGGTAGGATGTACAGCCTTTTGTCGCATGTATTCTCTATACTTGTCATCACCAACTTCATCTGCATAGGGACCATGTTTATCTATATAATGTAGAAAGAGCTGATGTTGATAACCAGACTCCGTTAATGGTAATCTCCAATGTCGCGCTATCATACCTCGATATAAAATAATATCACCTGGTTTAGTGTAAACTGGAGTAGCCTCATCATTATTAGGATTACTATGATGAATAAAATAGAGTGGCCAATGTACTGTACTGTCAATACATAATGAAGCTGAGAACTCACAAGACTCTCTATCTCTATGAGGTTTTAATTCCATACCTTGAGTGTATTTTCTAAAGAAGGCATAGGTAGGTAATAATTCAGTTTCAAATATTTTACCTATGCTATCCATCAACTGTATATGTAAATCATCGATAATAGTATTACTTTTATTAAAGTATTTTTCTTTCTGTGGATGTTGCATAATGAACTCCTGATACGGAGTTACATCTATAAAATTTTCAAATAGCTTATAGTAAAACATTAATCTATTCTCTGTAAATTAGGTAGATTATGAAATTTGTTATTATTAATAGTATGATCTAATGTAATACCTAATCGTGGTGAATACATTTGTGTTACAGGAGCATCTTCTCCATTAGTTAATTTATTATTAAAACCATCTGCAGGATATAGAGTATTCCAATACGAACTATGTTTATATAATAAACCCATGGGACCTAAACCTAAATGATTCCATGGATCTTCTGTACGAGTCATAGTCCATTGTATGTATTGTGCTAATTTGCGATGTAAAGAATAACATTCAATAGCAATACCTACATTCCAATAAGCGTAAAGATCTTTTTGTTCTTTATTCTTATCATTTAAAATATATTGTAATTGTTTTTCAAATAGTGATACGTCTCTTAGAAAGGCATCGTGTTCCATGATTATAAATCGTTTTGGTGAAGCGGCTTGTCGCATCCATAATTTAATATGAGATACGTATCCTGCCTTTTCTGATTCGGAATATTTTCTCGATTTAGATTTATAGTATTCAGGGAAGAATAACATTAAATCATCTACTTGTATACCAGGACCGGCTCCATATTGATCTTTAGTGCCAGCAATATAAACTAAATCATCAGGTATCGTACATTGTACACGTGAGATATTAATAAGGTGTTCTACTGGTTTAAAAGTAGCTAGAGATCTTTCTGAGTATTCTACTGATACAGGATTATTAAAATCCATAATCATGTAGGCTTGTACTTTAGTTTCAACCGGAGACATAAATTATATATGCCTCCGGTGAAAGGATGTATTAGGCAAAATACAAAGCAATAAAAGGTAAAGCTGCAGAGACTGTCATAACGACACCTACTTCAACTGTTCCTCTAACGGCATTGTGATTAGCCATCAATTTTAACTTTTCCACTTTTCGTTTCCTCGCGTTTAGTTGGATTAATATTAATCTTGCGAGGACGCTTCTCTTCTGGAAGGATTAATTCTAACTTAATTACTAATAATCCTTCAACTAGATCAGCTCCAGTTACATGTGTATACTCGGACAGCCTAAAGACTCTTTTGAATTTCTTCGTAGAGATACCTCTATGAATATATTCTCTGCCTTTAGAGATATGATCACCCTCAACGGTGAGTGTTCTACCCAACACGTCAACATTTAACTCGTTTAATGAAAAACCAGCTACTGCTAATTCGATCTGATAATCTTTCTCAGATGTCTTAACAATGTTGTGAGGTGGATAATTATCGATTGCTTGTTTTGCTGCAGTATCTATCTCTGATAGAAAGTGATCGAACCCAACAAAACTTGCACGTGGGAATAAACTTCTTACGCCTGTCATATGTTCCTCCTTTTGACTTAATAAGCAAGGTCATGAACGCCTCCTAAGAGCACGTTCGAATTTATTTATACTATATTATAGTTACTTTTTAAAAAAGGTCAAGCTTAAATGTAATCTTTTGGATTGGGATTACCTTCGACACCAAAAGACATACCTACTCGTGATTCGTAAGGTATTACTTTATGAAAGGTACCTCGTGGTACCCAAATAAAATCTCCTGGCATCATATCTCTATAAAAGAATCGTCTAAAGTTTGCATCTATCTCTGCATTCGTTAAACCACTAGCGGATAATACAGGACCTAAACTATCGTTAGTTTGTTCCCATAATTCAAAGCGTACAGTGCCTAATACTTGTAGATAATAGACATCCATCTTATCTTTATGAATAGAAAAGCTTTTACCTTCTTTAGTAAAACAAGAGAAGGCTATACAAGTTATTTGATTTTTAGTAAAGACTTTTTTTAACTCAGCTATAATTTGCTTACAGAACTGAGGAGCTGAATTACGTTTTTCTAATCGTCGTAATTCAATAGATTGTTTGTCATGTTGATAGAATTTTAATTGTTCTGCACCTTTAGGTATATCAGTGGGGCAAGAATCTATGAGTTGAATAAAATCAATCCAATTAAAACTCTTAGGAACTATACCTGTATTAGGTATAACCCAT
>Ga0222714_10003791_pt1 | contig 15157 bp, 11 predicted proteins | sample C33_3DmetaG_FD_165048 | JGI IMG/M metagenome (GOLD analysis project Ga0222714, IMG submission 165048) | Estuarine water microbial communities from San Francisco Bay, California, United States - C33_3D | ecosystem: Environmental > Aquatic > Marine > Unclassified | place: USA: California... | reverse complement strand
AACTGTTTCTCTAGAGGTTAGCAAATCTGCTAGACCTGTAGTTTCTATAGTTGTTGATGTTAGTCCGCCGTTGGCATTAATAGCACCGGACACTATTAAAGAGTTTAATGTACCAACAGCAGTTATGTTGTTTTGTGAGCCATCAGTTAGTGTTCCGTGTAAACTGTTTGCATATACGTCATCCCATCTATTAGATGTAGATCCTAGGGAAAGTGTATTGTTAACATCTGGTATTAAACCTCTGTTCATTGACCATGCTTGATTGACATGACTCCAAACAAGGTTAGCATATGCCCCTTCAAGGTTAATCCCGCCGCCGTTTGCTATAACAGAAGATGTAGCACCTTTACCTATAGTAATGTTAGTATCACTAACATTTAATGTACTAGAGTTAACAGTAGTTGTAGTGCCTTGAACTATTAAATTTCCTGTAACTGTTAACGCACCTAGTGTGGTTTGATTTGTTACATTTAATGTTCCAGTAACTGTTTGATTTCCACTTACAAGTTCGGCTATATTAGCTGTTTCAGTAACTTCTATTGAACTAAATGAACCAGTTGATGCTATGTTTATAGTATTGTTGGTCTGATTTGTTGTTAGCGTAATACCCTGACTGCTGGTAAATGTTATAGAGTCAGTAGGGCCATCGGCAATTATAGTAGGTTGCCCAGGTACTAGAATATTTCTAAAGCTATTTAGACTAGAGCTAATGGTAATTGAAGAATTATTAGAGTCAGTTTCTAAAGTTATTCCAGTGCCGCTTACAATATTAATTGCGTCTTCAGGAATACCAGCAATAATATCGCTTTGTCCTGAAACAAATATTTTGCCAAATGACGGAGTTAGTGTGACACCGCTACCACTACCGCTACCACCACCGCTACCACCACCGCTACCACCAGAATAAGTTACTAATGTAGGCGCAGTTAAGTTACCAATAGTTTCGGAATAAGTGGCACTAAATCTTAATTTTGCGCCTGCAAACGCTTCACTAGCAGGATTAGCTTTGAGTGTCAGGAAGCTTGCATTTACAGATGCATCAAACGTTACTAGCTCATACTCGATACTTGCTCTACCAAAGATTGTTATGCTAGCCTGTTCGGGTCTAGCAACAACAATAATTTGCATAGTTTCTTTTTGGTTAGAATCATATTCAACTGTAACAAAGTAGGAAGCACTGGTAAAATCTCCTACATACCAACGATCTATAATTGTATCGTTGTATACCTGCGCCCATTCGCCGCCATGAGAAACTCTACCATTACCTTTAAATAGCAGTGTATTTTCTAAACCATCTTTGAAGTAATTACTTATATTAAACACTTGATTCCATCCTGTTTTGTATATTTATCAGAACATCTTCCTATAAGTAAGTATATGAATAACAGACAACTATACATTTTTGGAGATAGCTTTTCTCTGTGTGACGAACCTGATAACAACGTTGATTTTTGGCCTCGTATTTTATCTAAAAGCTTAGGATTGTCTAAATTTAATATCAACGCTCAAATGGGTATATCAAATGAAGTTATAAGTTTTAATCTAATAGGAAAACTAGATCAAATAACACCAAACGACTATATTATTGTACAAACTACTGCGTGTAATAGAAAATGGTTCTTTTTTGACAAACCCTGGCTTTGTAATTATCAGTTTATAAACGACATTGACACCCAACTTACTCCGTTGCAGTACAATGCGATAAAAAGTCACATAGCCCATTTAGAAAACTATACAGCCAGTGCTATTCGTTTCCATCATTTTTTAGGTTGGCTACATTTTTTAAGTCTGTCTCGTAAATTAAATATTTTAATCTTGCCAGGATTTGAGTCAGACGGATATCAGGTCTCTGGGAGGTACGAAGTTAAAGGCTCGTTATATGATGTCTCAGTTAACGAATTTGAAAATGACTTAGACAGTACAATGTTTTATAAAAAATACCCAGTAGATCCAAGGGCAGCACATTTATCAAAAGATAATAATGTTATCTTAGCTAATAAAATTTACAACTCTTTTACAAAAGGTGCAGTACTAGATTTAACTAGCGGGTTTAAAGAAAAGATAAGTTCAAAAAACAACCTTGTTGTTAGCTAACTAGATTAATTTAGATATTTCAATGTAATAAACATAGTCAGTGTGCTTGATACTTTGACTGTAATTAGTAATAACTAAATTATTATCTTTTAACATTTCAGAAAACGTGTCTGGATTAGATCCTGTTACGTTTTCCATTAACATAATTTTACCATCATCTGTTAAATATTCATTTACTGTATTAAAAAAGTCACGATGAATATCCCAATTTAGATCACGCATTTTTCGATGTTCGTGTTCAGTTACACTACCGTCATCTCGCCATTCAGGTAATTCAAGATTAAAATGGGGAGGATTTCCAACTATTAAATCAAACTTTTGCTTTGGTATATGTTTAAAGTTGTCGCTTAAATAAAATTTACAAGGAAGATTGTTGTGATTAATAGTATGAGTGATTACACCTCTAGCATATGTTGATATATCACTAAATGATACGCTACTAGCAAGTCCTGTTTGTAGTGTTGCTAATCCAAAATAGCCAGGACCACAACACCACTCTAATGCATGTTCAAATTGGCGACCTTGTGCAAAATGATGAAAACAACTAATAGCATCTTGCACAGTCATATAGCCAAATCCATCTGTTTCATTGCTAGTATAAACACGATAGTTTCCTAAATTAATATATCCTTTATTCATACGGATACTTTCCATTCCATTTACTGCAACGTGGCTGACTTGTACATTCTCTACAATGTGGAATATAAACAGGTTTGTTGTCTTTTGTAGTTACATTTCCGTCATAATTATATCCGTTAGCGTCCCATTGCATGTTGCCAATCAGATGCATGTCTTTTACATGGGTTACTTTTTTAACTACATCATCAGGGTATTCGGGATGAACATTTTTGTGCCAGTAGTCTCTTACATTTGGTATTCGTTGATGTTCTCCAAAAAATATAAAGTTTTCGCAGGCGCCGCCATCAATCCAATAAGGTTCTTTATCTAAATGAATTGCTTTTGCAGGACAGTTTACAGCACAATCGTTACATCCGTTACATTTTTTCCAAAGACCGGTATTAACTTTCTTACTTTTATCAGGTTGATTGATAACATCGATATTAACACCAATAGTTGCAATATGACAATCAAATCCAAACTTATAACTGTATACTAGACTGTTTTTTGCACGTACTCCTAGCCCTGCTAAAATTGCTGCATCTTTGTAGTTAGTGTATGTTGGATACCATCCTATGATTTTATTAGACTTTAGTGTATCAACTATTTGTTTATAATGACTATAATCCCATGTATGTCCTTGTTTAAGAAATACAAGTCCATGGGTTATGTCATTAAAGTGCATCCCATTGGTTAGATCCTTACCAAATACATGAAATTTTGCCTTAATGGGACTTTGAGAAACTTGAGACATTTGCTCTTTAGACAAATAACCAATATCCCAAGTTTCATCAAATATATTTCGTATTTGATTAAAATCAAATTTCATTCTTAGTATTACATAATATTCCAGTTCCCTGCTGAAATAAGTTTTCCGTATTCTGGAAGGTAAAGGTATTCAATTTGACTTTGTTGTAGTGTCCAAAGAGCATCTTCTAATGTTTCAACCAACGGTTCGCCGCCAAGATTGAAACTAGTATTAAATACTATTGGAATTCCGGTATGTTCTTTAAATGTCTTAATTAGTTTGTAGTAAAGAGGATTGTCCTCTTCTTTAACGGTTTGTATACGACACGTTCCGTCAACATGAATAATTGAAGGAATTTTTTCTTCAATACCTGGTTTACAATTTACAGCATACATCATATGCGGAGAATCATCCATGCCTCTTAAGTCAAACCAGTCATGAACATCTTCATATAATATTGATCCTGCAAACGGTCTAAAGTATTCTCTACGTTTAATGTTATTAACATAGTCCTTGCCATCTTCAAATGTAGGGTTAAACAATAATGAACGATTTCCTAAAGCTCGCGGACCGTTTTCGCTACGCCCTTGAAAAATTGCTACAATATTTTTGTTAACTAATAACTCAACAATATCATTGTCTGATGCGTCAGTAACAACCGCGTTATACTGATCTGCTATATTTGTTATTTCTTCGTTAGAATAATTATATTTAGGTCCAAGATAAATTTCTCTAGCAAATCGTTTATCAGTTTGTTGCGTACTATAATAAAATAGTAACGCAGCACCGATTGCTGTGCCGCCATCGTTTGATATTGGTTCTACATAAAGTTCTACGCCTTCATCTTTAAGAGTGTCTAAATAGTGATAGTTAGCAACACAATTAAGGCCGTAACCTCCGCTAACAACAACTTTATTTTTTCCTGATAGCTTTACAGCAGTTCTAATTAAATCAAGAACTTGATCTTGAGTTTCAACCTGACAAGCATACGCTAAATCTCGTCTGTTTTGCAGTGTTGTTACATCATCTGCAAACAGCGGGTCAGACAGATACCCATAGTTAAATAAATTAACTATGCCGCCGCTTGGATATGAAGGAATTATTAAATTTTTATCTGACAAGGGGAACGTACTGTTTGTTGAAAACAATTTTGGTATACTTTCATTAGGTTTCCCATACGGAAATAATCCCATAGTTTTTCCTGCTTCTATTCCTTGAAATCCGCAGTACTCTGTTACTGCTTCATACACTTTTACGATTCCTGCATGTCCTGATATAATTTCTGTATGAAGGCCTTCTTCACCAAATCTTTCACTAGAAACGTCATACCTAATTGCTGTAGGTATAGCATCTCTTGAGCCATAATGCTTGTATAAGGTTTTGAGTTGATCTGGAAAGGTACAGTCGAATATTGATTCAACTTCCCAAGCTACAGTTTGAATGTTTCCAACTGTTAGACGTTGAGCTGTTCCTGCACCGTCAACAATTACCGCAGCAGCTTCGTCAAACCCACTACGATAAAATGCACAAGCAGCATGAATTTTATGATGTTGGTTACTTAGATCAAATACTTGTGGATGATTAAGCATATCAGCCTTACGATCAATTAGCCCTAATTTTCTAGCTAGTCCAACATATACATTATCACCAGTATAATCAACTGTTCCAGCAGTTTCTGTTAAAGGCTGTGTGTGTGCTACCACAATAGCATCTACTTTATCTGTGTACTCTTTAACTTTAATCATTGCAGCATAGGGACCGCCGTCATATTTTTGACGACTTAGTCGTTCTTCTTCAATCGCAAAAACAATTTCACCATCTTTTATTAGACAAACACCTGCATTGTGTCCTCTACTAATTCCTAATATATAACCGGATGACATTTTTAAGTTAACTCCTATTATTTTGTTTGTTGTGCAGTAGCAAGGGGAAACGCCGATTGTTTACTACCCTTACCTAATTTTTCTTTAACACTTTTTATAAGACGCTCGTAGTTTTTTTCATCTAAAATCATGTTATCTTCGTTATCTCTTTCAGCTGCCGGATCTCCTGTAATTCTGTAAGGAGTATATGTTCTTTTTTCTTTGGCATTATCAATGATAGTAAAATCCTTGTTATTAGGATAGCTTATATTTTCAGGATATGTTGATCCTATTACTACAGTTGCCGGTTTTCCTAAAGCATGTGCATAGTGTTGTCCCATACTATCACAGCCAACAAAATAATCGGTTGCATTCATTATTCCCATCCATTGTAGCAAACTAGCATGTTCAGGAATAGCAGCACCCATTGGTCTATCTGTTGGTATTTTTATCTGTGACATCATTATTACAGCATAATCTTTTGATAATTCATCAACAATCCTAAAGACATCCTTTAGTTCAAAACTTCTACCACTTGTATCCCATATGAAGTTTCCTTCTATTTTTACACCGCTGCCAAACGGTTGAAATACTATGGATTTATCTTTTTTGAATTGAGATTTTACTTGATTGACAAGATTATACCCGTATATCTGATCATCTTTTCCTAGATCTAAGTTTATAGGTTTACTTTCTACAGTTTCATCTACTCCGTTAATTAACATGTCAAATGCTTGGATTAGATTTACACGCTGATTAAAATATGCATTTAGCCTATAAGGTTCGGGACTAATAATTTCTTTGTCTTTCAGTAGCTTAAAAAGATCTTTTGATCCTAATGGGTAAACATTATTTCTTAAAGATGAGGAGATAAACAGTTCTCCCCATGCTTCTGCAACAATTACTACATCAGGATCTGTGTTATTTTTGTAATATTCTAAAGCAGGAATACTGCATAAAACTCGGCCAGCGCCGCCATTTACAAAAAATGCTTTTTTCATTAAAAATCCTCTGTGTTATTTCATAATACTTATGAATACAAAATAAACACAGAGGATAAATGTGGCTACAAAAATATTTTTATTAGGTTATGCCGCCGTAACTTACGCAGATCATACCCATGCGTCCTGAGTCGCCGCCGCAGCTTTGGCAACCTGAATATACTTGGCTTGCATAGCCACCTGCACTTGGGATAGCCAGTTGCTCGTTTCCACCAACAGCAGATCTACAGCATCCTGAACAAGTATTGCCGTTCCAATATTCAACTTTTACACATGATTCGAATCCAAATACAGGTGTACTAGAAGTATATCCGGGAGATTGCATTCCACTGTTTGGAATAACAATTGACGGCCATAAACCGTTTAAACCATACGCTTTGTGGTTTCTTCCGCTTGGTGCGGTAGTAAAGCGCCAGGACTGCCTACTAAATGCATAAGGAACACACACATCATCGCCGTTAGTGTCCCAGCAGAAGTTCCATCCGCTACACTGCATTGCACCGCATCCGTTTCCGCCTGGATCAGGTAGCCAAAGTCCGCAACTGTGCGTAGGATTTCCTAGATCAGCATTCCATTCGCAGTAGCAGCTGAGCCCGCTATCTACACACAGGCCAAAACCCGTTCCGGTAATATAGCTAGGAGATCCACAGAAACCTGGAGTTGTTTGGTAAGCATAGCAGCAATAGGCACAACCTGAACATAAGGTAAACGATTCTCCGGGGGTTACGTCCATTTGTACAATCATGTATGCACCACTTGGACCAAAAGGTGCGCCGCCACAGCAGCAGTTTGTACTTGTTCCGCCACCGGGGCCCCATATTTGAAATTGTACTCTGTCTACTCCTGCAGGAACAGTCCATGCACAGCCTGCTCCGCAGCGATAATAGCCTGATACATCGCAAACTTTAAAACCACTACTTCCTGTTTGAACAACTGGTTTTAGATTAGTTTCCCAGTCAATAACCAATTGAGGACATGTCAATGAGCCGCCACTGCCGCCTTTGACAGGATACCCTGCAGGTTGCGGTGTTTCATAGAAGGTAGTGTCTGGGCCGCCAGAATCGGCGTAAGCTAATCTTTGATTTTCTTTTAATGCTGCATAAAGTATAACGTCACTCATTATGTTGTGCCTCTTAATCTAATTCTGGTAAGCTATTGAACACTGCTACCAGTGATGCAGGTATTCTTGGCATTGTAGAAGCGTCCAATTTTACATATTTCCAAGGTCTAACAGGAGCCATGTTGTTGAGCCAAGTGTTCATGTTTGAAATAAATGTATCAATAGATGCTTGTACATCATCGTCAAAATCATATGCATCATCATATTTTTTAACATACTCTAATCTTTTTTTGGCTTTTTCTTCCTCTGGACTTTCTATAGTTTTGTATAAATTTCTTGGATCTAATACAAGACCATCTCTACCTGTATATGATAACTCAAAATAGTCATGAAGCCTAGGATTAGTTATAGCATTATACGTTGATCCGTCTGGATTTGTTTCTACGTTGTATGAATATGTCCAATCTTCTGACATATGTACTAGATGATAAGCAACACCGGTATTTTCATCAGCATTAATGCTTACTACGTTCCATCCTGATTGGGTGTCAGGGTCTAGAACAATTTCTTCTTCACTCCAGCGGTTTACAGTTCCGTTTGGTGCAACTAATACCCAAATGTTATCTGGTCCGTTGTAGGAATATGTTTCTGTCTTTTCGCTTTCCCAACTGTTTACCCAAAGCTCGTCGGGAACATTTACTATAAAATCTTTATTCATTTTTTATTCCTTATGTTTAACACCATGTAACTCTTACCATACCACTACGGCCCATGTCACCGCAGTTGCTTGTATTGCCGCCCATTGTATGGCTCATCCAGCCGCCTGCTCCTGGATACTGCCTAGTGCCAGTGCAACTGCCGCCACAGCAGGTGCCAGACGTATATGTATGACAGCAGCAGGAACCTGTAGTTAGCTGATGGCAAATATTAATAACTGGAGGAGATGTATGATAACCGTATATGCTAGTATCCCAGCACTCTTCTCCCCAAAAACCGGGCAAGCCAGCAACTGTGCCAGTTGTTGCTGTTCCGTGAAAGGTTACAAAACTGTCAGCAGTTCTTGGTACTATACCACATGAAGCGCAACTGTTGTCATTACAGATCCATGTACCACTAGCACAAATACAGCCTCCCGATACTTGCCAGCAGTTATTATATGGGGATGCATATCTACAGCAGGCACTGCCTGTATTAATACACATCTTTCTCCAAATATTTGAACATGCACCGTCTGCACAGAAACCAGTAAGCCCTGGACCAGTTACATAAGATCTGCAACCTTGAGTTGTGTTCGTCGAGGCGTTACTAGCTTTACAAGGATATGCGCAACCTGCACACAATATGTATTGATCTCCAGGTGTTGCAGTTATAATGACAGTTGCGTAGGCGCCGTTCTCACCAAAAGGTGAATTACCACAACACTGCGGTGCACCAGTTCCGGCGCCCGCGCCCCACACTTGAAATTGTACTTTTGTAACTCCTGCAGGAACAGTCCATGTACAGCTTGCTCCCTGGCACAATATTCCTGATGTTGTGTCAACTACACACAAGCAGCCTATCGGGTTTTGTAGTAAAGGCAATAGAGACCAGTTGCTTGAATCCCATGGAGTTGTTGCTAACGCAGTTACGGCAGCGTTGTATGCTGCTGTTTGTGTATTAGCTTGAAATTGTTTATTTTGTTCTAAAATTGCATTAAATACTGCTGGATCTGCCACGTTCTGCTCCTTTAAGATACCGTCACTGTAGATACCCTGCCAGTATCACTATTGTAGGTTATTGTAACGTTGTTACTATCTCCTGTTGGGTTATAAGTTTCTGTATAACTAGTTATAACTTTGTATGGAGCGCCAAACTGTTCTCCAAGGCCATAATCCCATTCCCACACAATGTTAGTGTAAGTAAAATCACCGCTCGTATACTGCGTTAAATATCCGTCAGCATCGTAAGTCGAATTAGCATCATCAAAGTTTTCTGATACCCCCTCAACACTTAACGCTGTTTTTACATATCTTCCCATGTCTATAACCTCTTATACTTGTATTTATACAGGAGTTTCAATGCCAACTACTACTGCACTTATACTAGCTGCACTTGAATAAACTACTATTCTCTGGCCTGCCGCTAATACTAGATTTGTTCTTTCAATGATGCCATTTGCAATACAATTAACATCGTATTCAATATATTCGCCAGCAGTTGGTGTATCTGCATCAGCTATAGCAATTCTAATCTGTGCTGAGCTTGCACCTCTATTGCATATGTTAACTGCAACAACAGAATAAGTGCTAGCTGGACAGGTATAAACTGTTGTTAGCGTAGTTGCGCTTAAATCTGATGCGCCTAATCTTCCTGTAGCCATTTTATTTTTTCTCCATTATGATGCCAAAAAGTAATTTATTGCAATCGGTGCTCCACTTACATTACCAGTATAATTGACAGTTCCAATTATATTTATTGTATCTCCATTGGTTGTGGTGATTTGATTTGAAGATATTTGGATTGATCCTGCTGTTAAACTGTTAACATTAAGTGCTCCAGCACCGCCACCAATTTGTGAAGCTATATATGTTTTAATTGCTTTTTGTGTAGGAACAATATTGTCGCTGTTTGCTGTAAATGTTCCGTCAGTACTAAATTCTGTAATTACCGCGCCGGTGCCACCAAGTTCTACAGAACCAAGTTGTAGTTCTCGTAGACCTGATATGTTAAATGCACTTGCATCCAACGTTGCAACTCCCGTTGCCTGCTCAACGTTAAACAAACGTCCCACACGGAAATTACCATCTTGGTCTGTACTTGTATAAAATACTCGACCGCCGTTATTCTGTATAATTTCTTTATCAGCGTCAGGATTTATTAAAGGCGTATTAGGATAATTTGTATTAGTTATGTTTCCTGTTCCAACATCCAAGAAGTCATGACCAGTTAATCGCACTTGTGAGTAACGTAAACGCAATTCGATTGCATCGTTATGTGGCGGTGCATCGTTTACACTTATCCTCGGGCTTATCTGTAACTGTGCGTTGTAGTTGCCGGCAGTTCCTGTTACGTTTCTAACAGTAACAACTTTAAAAAAGTCTCCTGTTAAGCTGTTGAATACAATATTTGATCCTGCTGTAGGTATCAAACTTAGTCCGGAAACATTAATGTATTCACCAGGCTGATATATATCTGCGTAACCATCTCCGTTAACCGTAGCTTGTGCTGTTGCAAAACTTGTTCCTCTGTTGGTCCATGTTGGTTGTGTTAGAACACCGTTACCGACTCTAACTTCAAACGGTGCTTCTACTGTATTGTTAGGATCAACGATTGTCATAGTAGGAGCAGACAGATATCCATTACCAGGTTCCCATATATAGATATTTGTAATTTGTCCAGATGTCAGAACTGCACGAGCCTTTGTTGTATCAGCATAAAGTCCAGAAGGAGGTGCTGTAAATTCTAGTGACGGCTCGATTGAATATGTTGTACTTTCATCAAGTGAAGAAAGTATACCACTTCCAGTTACATGATCCCATCCAGGTGTTCCGTCGCTAAATTTTTCTACAGTTAAAACCTTTGTTCCACTGTTATAGCTAGCAACACGAGCATACTGTCCTGCTCCAAGTCCCGACGTTATATAAATTGCCATACCGTCGTATGTGGTATCTTGTCCTGTATCTGTGGCTGAAAGTGTTATTGTAGTTGAACTACCAGTTTGCGCTAGGTTTGATACCGTTACATATCCTTCGCCGCCAAAATTATCTGCAGGATCAGTAAGTCGAACTTCATATACTGCACCATCTACTACATTAGCAGAACTAATTATAGAGCCAAATCCTTCCCCTGTTACTGTAAAAGTTGTAGCACCGGCAGTATAAGCGTTACCTGCATTAAGATATTCAAATGTTAAAATATCATCGCCGTCAGTTAAAACTCTAGCAATTATAGCTTGATTTGCTCTGTTATTAACTGTTCCTGTAATTGGTGTTTCAGATACATCAACTCCTTCAGCAACACAACCGTAAGTTCCGTAAGATGAGTTACCGTTTGTTGCACGTATTTTTCCACCAGCTTCTGCTAGATAACCTATGTGAGCGTAGTAAGAAAACACAGATACAAGTTCAGCTCTGCCTAAGTTAGTTACCCATGCACCAATGCCGTCACTAATTACCTGTGTAAAATCGTTACCAAGTATCGAGTCGTTACCGCCATCGTGTAATGCACCGTCAACTTTCATACCAATACAGGCAGTTCCAAAAGTAGAAACGTTTTGTATGTACGGCGATCTACTAGTAATCCATACATCGGTATGAGCTGGGCCCCAGCCTGGATCAAGAGATACATATGCGCCGGCTGTCGGACGTTGTGTTCCATAAGGATTAGCTGTGCCTAATGTTCCGTTTAAACCGCTTACTGTAAGATTTCTGACACTAGTTGCATTTCTTACAAGGAACATGTTTTCTAGTTCAGAACCAGTAACTTTGTTTACATAATAACTTGCTGCCAGTAAGGCTTTGTAGTTGCCTGTATAAATTAAATCGTGTTTTACTGCGTCAATATATCTATTAACATCAGTTTCGTAAGAAGCAGTATTGCCTGGCTGATTGTCTGTAACATATGCAGCAATTTCTGCAACTAAAAAGCTTCTATTTGCTTCTAATGTTTCAACTGCATATGTATAATCTGTCGAAGTAACAGGAGCATTTACCCCTGCTATTGTAGGTTCTGTACCGTTAGCATTAATTTTAAAATCAATATACTCATAAATGTCTTGCACAATTCCAGCGGCTGCTGCGCCAGCGCCTGCAGATCCTGCAGGTCGTGTAGTTACTTGTAATGCTGCGTTACTGGTTGATTTTGTAATTGATATATTTTGCACTACATTGCTAATAACTGATTGTAATCTTGAAATAGCATCAATAGCGTTTGCTACATCTCCTGAATTAATTACACTTCCTAACGGTGTAATTGTAACTGAGCGTACTTCGTCTCCTAAAATGGTTGTTTTATCTGGTACGATGATCGGAAGGACTTCAGGATATGTTCCAGATTTTATAAACAATGTATTAGCAGGAGCAAGCTCTTGCGGAACATTGCTAGTATTCCCTGTGGTAATTGCCTCAGTAACAATATCAACTAGACTTTCAAGCACTGATAGTGCATCTAATTCTTCAGTTAAAGACAAGTCTATTACCTGAGTAATTGGACTTCCAACACCGTTTGCATTTTGATAATTTGTAGCTGGAGCAACATTTGTTAAAACTGCGTCTGCTAGTATTTTAATATATGAAATGCCTGCGGCAGTTTCTGTTGGATTGTCTGCTAAGTAACTTGTACCAGCATTATCAAAATATGCAAGTGCTGCTGCTCTTGTACGACTATTTCCACCGTGTGAAAGATCCCATATTAATGCATCAACAATCTGACCAATATCTCTGCGGCAAGTTTCTTTAGTATATGTAAGTCCTGGGTATGTATTATCAATATACTCAACAACTTCTGCTTGTATAAAACTTCTATTTTTCTCTAAAAGCCCTTTAGCACTAGCTCTTAGAGCGCCTGCTATTATTTGCTCAGTTGCGTATCTTACAGTTGACCAGGGACGGTCTGTTGTACTTCCGAATAACGGTGCAGGTGTATCTGAACCTTTTTCTTTTTCAACATAGAATATATTATTAGTAGCACCGAGTGTTGACCATTTAGGTAGCAGTGTAACACTATCTACACTTAAAACTTGTCCGGGAGCACCAATTGGCAATCTTACAGGGCCAGAACCGCTGTAGTACAGCAGGTCGCCGTCAGTTGTCAGTACACTTGACTCTGCGCCGGCTGCTACAAGATTCCAATTTATTCCAGTTATATCTTGATCAGGTCTATTTTGTACGCTAATTTCGTCTGACGTGTGTTCTAAAATACAAACATAAGAATTATTTCCTAGTCTTACAACATCGCCAGCATCATAATATGTTGCATCTGTCCAGGCATCGTTCCATTCTAGACCACTGTTTAATCTATTCCAATAGCTAACATTTGGTGGACGATTTCCTGTAGTGTCCGCTATAGCAAGATATGTATATCCGCCTACACTTACAACATCTCCCACTTTATATGCAGTTGCATTGTTGTATGCACCTAGGTGCTTAAATCCAGTTGTAAATAAATCCCAATCTGTTTGAGCAGGTGTAGTTGGTGTAGTACCAGTATGGTTAGTTTTTGCAACATAAATGTAACCACCATAGGAGACAATATCTCCAGGTTGATAAAGCGTTGCAACGTTCCAAGAATCTTCAAACTCTAGTGCTTCAACAAACTGATTCCAATTAGATTCATCTGCTCCGAGATCAGATGTACTAGTATGATTAGTTATACAAATCCAAAGGCCGCCGCCCCATTTTACAAAATCATTTACTTTATATCGTGTAGCTGATGCCCAGTCACCTTTATATTCAATACCTTTATTTAAGTAGTCCCACTTGGCTTGATCAATTTCTAATCCATCAGCAATTGTTGCAGCAGAAGTATGACCTGTGTTACATACATAAAGTTGTCCGCCATATTTTACAATATCGTTAACTCGATATCTTGTAGAAATAGACCAGTTAGTAGTCCACTCAAAACCTTCAGTTAGTTTATCCCATTTGGCTTGATCAACTTCTAAGCCGTCTGTTGTTGTTGCAGCAGAAGTATGACCTGTGTTACATACATAAACAATACCATTGTATTTTATAACATCGTTAACTCGATATCTTGTAGAAATAGACCAATTATTTCTCCAATAAAAACCTTCTGAAAAAACATTCCACTTGGCTTGATCAATTTCTAATCCATCAGCAATTGTTGCAGCAGAAGTATGTTCTTGGATACAAATGTATACTAGTCCGTTGTATTTTGCAATGTCGTTTACTTTGTATCTAGTTGAAACTGCCCAATCATCTTTGTAATCAAACCCTTCAGCAAATAAATCCCATTTAGTCTGATCAGCTTCGAGGCCTAAAGCTATAGTAGCAGCAGATGTATGTGCAGTATTTGCAACATACAAATAACCACCATATTTTACAATGTCTCGTTGTTTATAATATGTAGAAACAGACCAATCTTCTTTCCATTCAATACCATCTGAAATTTTATTCCAGTAGTATGATTGATCTGTAGTGAAAAGCGTTGGAGAATCATGTCCAGCAATACAAATGTACGTATTGCCGCCATTCCTGACAACATCATCTTTATAGTAGGTAGTGGCAGCAGTCCATGTGCCCTTCCAAATAAATCTAATTCTACCTAATTTAAACTCAGCCATTTAAGATCTCCGCTTATTTTATGTATTTATCTTTTACTGTCTAACTCGTGCAGACGTACTTATAAAGTATGCTGGTCCCACGTATGTTCCTATAACTGCTCCGGAATGCGCTACATCCCCAAGATTAATAATTCCAGTTGCTGAACTGATAGTTGTGCCTGAAATTGTAAATGTGCCAGCAACAACCTCGTTGGCCGATGCAGTTGCTCCGCCAGCACTAAATCTATTTTCAATATATCGTAAAATTGCACCCTGTGTTGGAACAATCGAATTAGAATTTGCTATAAAATATGATTCTTTTGAAAACTCTCTAATAACAGTTGGGCTTGCACCAACTGTTAACCCTCCTAGGCTTATTTCAGTAAGACCATTTAGATTAAAGAAATCTGCATTAAGGGTTACTGAACCTGTAGCTTGATCTACTCTAAATAGATCGCCTACACGGAAGTTACCGTCTTGATCCGTACTTGTATAAAATACTCGACCGCCATCAAC
>Ga0222714_10003788_pt1 | contig 15164 bp, 15 predicted proteins | sample C33_3DmetaG_FD_165048 | JGI IMG/M metagenome (GOLD analysis project Ga0222714, IMG submission 165048) | Estuarine water microbial communities from San Francisco Bay, California, United States - C33_3D | ecosystem: Environmental > Aquatic > Marine > Unclassified | place: USA: California... | reverse complement strand
ATCGTGCTGAGCGCGAGAATGGCGAGATCGCGCGCCGTGACCACCTGCCCGTCGGCGGGCCAGCCCGAGGCATTGAGGAAATTGCTGTCCTTGAGGCCGAGCTTCTTCGCCTCGCTGTTCATCAGCTCGGCGAAGGCGCTTTCGTCACCGGAAACGCCCTCGGCCAGAACGATGGTGGCGTCGTTGCCCGACTGGATGATGACGCCGCGCAGAAGGTCCTCGACCGGGATCTTCTTGCCCAGTTCGACGAACATCTTGGAACCCTGAATCCGCCAGGCCTTTTCGCTGACCAGGAACTCGTCCTTGAGGGACAGTCGGCCCGCCTTGATACGGTCGAAGACGATGTGGACGGTCATCATCTTGGCCATGGAGGACGGCGGCATCAGCTGCGTGCCGTTCTTGTCGAGCAGGACGGCGCCGGTATCGGCGTCGATCATGTAGGCCTGCTTTGCCAGGGTTTCGATGGTCTGGGCGAACGCCGGGGCGCCTGTGCCGAAAAGCACGGCTGCGGCCGCGAAGAGAAATTTGCGCGAAATTTTCATGACGGGACGGAAGCTCCTGTTGAAATCTGTTCCGCTGCTGCTCAGCGATCGACGATCAGCTTGGCATCGTCGAAGCCGGCGCGGATGACGCGATCAAGCATGCTATCGGCGGCGGGCAGTTCCCTGAGTGGCCCGATACGCACGCGGAACAGCGTCTGGTCGCCAATCTGGACCTGCGTGACCTTGGCCGAGCCAAGGGAGGAAAGCCTCGCCCGCAGCCGGTTGGCGTTGTCGAAATCGGCGAAGGCACCAGCCTGAATGTACATGTTGGTGGCTTCGACCGGAACCCGGCTGACGCCGCTGCGGTCGGCGGCGGGACGGACCGGGGTGGCTGTGTCGCGGTTCGCCGTGCGGACCGGCCCGGCAGACTTCTTGGCGCTGCTGTCGTCGAGGGGCGCACTGGAGATGGAACGGCGCGGCGCCGCCTGGATCTGCGGCTTGTCGAGATCGCTGGCGCCTTCGGCGCGGGCGAGCTGCGCATTGCCGCCACGCGCCTGCATGGCAAGCTGGCGGCTTTCCTCGGCGAGGATTTCGACACGGACCTTTGCCGTGCCCTTGCGGTAGAAGCCCAGAAGCTGGGCGCCCTGGCGCGACATATCGATGATGCGCCCATGGGCAAAGGGACCGCGGTCGTTGACCCGGACCTGGATCGCGCGGCCATTTTCCAGGTTGGTCACGCGCACGAGGCTCGGCATCGGCAACGTGCGATGGGCTGCCGACACGACGTTCTGGTCGAAAACCTCGCCATTGGCCGTCGGCTTGCCGTGAAATTCCGCACCGTACCAAGAGGCGATACCGGACTCCGAATACTCATAATCGACTTTAGGGTAGTACCATAAACCATTGATTTTATATGGATTACCGACCTTATAAGCGCCTCGCCCGGCTTCATCCTGATGGGCGAGCCGCTTGCTCGCATTGATCAGAAAACTGGTTTCCGAACAGGCCGACAGGGTGCCGAGCGCCAGAAAGGCGACTGAGAAAACGCGGAATTTTCTTTCCATACGCATGATCTAGTGGTCGCACCGTCCCGCATTCGAAGATGTGGGAGTGTATAGTCCCCGCCGCGCCACCGCAAGAACGGCTGCGGATCAGCGCAGTCGGTCGGCGAGCATGCCCACGGCGGCGGCGAAAAGGACCGAGCAGTTCCATCTCATCGTCGCCCGGAAATTGCCGTAGACGAGTAGCGCGGGCCCGTTCGGGCCGTCGGGCAACACAAGAGAGGCCTTGAGGTCCGGCCGCTTGGGCAGCGGCTTGCCGTCGGTTGCGCGAACCCCCAGGGCCGACCATTGCGGTAGGGTCTTTTCGACGCTGAGCTTCTTCAGATCGCGGCAGCCCTTGGACGATTTCGGCATCAACTCGGGGAGTTTGGCGGCGAAACCCTCGGGCAGCCTGACTTCCCGTCCCCAGGTCTGGTCGTCGCGCCAGCCGGATTTGCGAAGGTAATTAGCCGAGGACGCGAAGACGTCTGCGCGCGTACCCCAGATGTCGCGGCGGCCATCGCCGTCTTCGTCCACGGCATAGGCCAGAAAGCTCGATGGCATGAACTGGTTCTGGCCCATCGCTCCGGCCCAGGATCCCTTCATCGACGCCGCCGTAATATGCCCGGCATCGATGATTTCGAGCGCGTTGAAAAGCTCCTTGCGGAAATAGGCCGATCGCCGCCCGTCGAAGGCAAGCGTTGCCAGCGCCTGCACTACCGAAAAGCTGCCGGTAGCCCGGCCGAAACTGGTTTCGATCCCCCACAGGGCAACGATGAAGCGGGCCTGCACCCCGTATTTTTTGGCAATTCTGTCGAGAGCCTGGCGGTGCTCGGCGATGCGCTCGCGCCCGGTCTTGACGCGCCAGGGGGAGACCCGCGCCGCGATGTACTGGGCGAAATTCTGCACGAATTCGGGCTGGCGGCGATCGAGCTGCACGACCCGTTCGATGGGGGTCAGGCCGGTCAGCGCGCTTTCAAGTGTTTCCTTGCGGATGCCCCGCTTCAGGCCCTCCTCCCTTACGCCCTTCAGCCATTCGGCGAAGGCCTTGCGCTGGGCAGCGCGGGCCGCGTCGTCAGCTGCGGGCTGGCCAGTGTCCTGCGCCGCAGCGGGGACCGGGAAAGCGGCTGAAAATCCATGGACCGCACCCAAGGCAAGGACGAGACCAAGGCACAGACGCAGCGTAAGGGGGCCGATGCGCAAAATCATGAGGAACTCCCTGTTTGATCCCGCTCTTGTGCCATACGGAAGGCCAAATTGCCAACGGGGCCTCCTGAGGATCCGCCAAGGCAGGATTTAACCCCCCTCTGGCGGCAACTGATTTATCGCGAAGATATGATTAACGCACGAGCCTATCTTGCTTCGCCGATTCGCCGGCGAGTTTTTCCACGATCCGGCCGATGAGCCTGCGGGCAACCGCGGCGTCGATCTCCGACGACACGACGGCATCCGTAACTGCGTAGTCTTGCCAGACGGTCTTTCCGTTGCCGGTTTCCAGCCGGGCGGAGAGTTCATGTCGGCCACTCTCGGGCGCCGCCCTGCCCCGGCCAACCGGTATCTCTATGGAGATACCGAGATTGGTCGAACCCGACGATCCGCCCCGCCCGTAAACGCCGACCCCAGGGCCTGAACGCGAGGACAAACTCTTCGGGCGGTTGAAGCGGAGGACGAGAACCGCCGGGGCGGTCGCGCTCGGCCTGAAGCCCTGCTGCGACAGGATATCGTTGGCGAAGGCGACGATCCGCGCGGTCTCAGTTTCATTTCCGTCGATGACCCGGACGGATATTTCGCGGCCCTCGGCGCGCGGGCGCGCCATCGCCAGGACATCGTTCCCGTCTCCAGCAGCACCTGTCCGGCCTTGCCACGGCCAACCGGCAATCGGGCCGCCGGAGCACGCGCCGATCAGCAAGGCAGCCAGGATGCTGACGGTCAACAAGCGAAAGAAATTCTTCGGCGTCATGTTCGCCTTGTTGCTGGGAAGTGACTGGTAACCCTATCATGCTTTCCTGATAAACGCTGGCGCTGGAGATTTGCAAGATGGCCCCTATGGAGCAGCTTTATGTCTGCCTTTCCGAAATGAAGGATGTCCCGGACCAGACGAATCTGTCGGCGGAGGAACTTGGGTGGCAACACCATGCCTATCTGCAGAACCTGCTGGACCGCGGCATCCTGATGGGTTCGGGCTCGGCCAAGGACGAGACCGGCAGGCGCCACGCCGGCGGCATTATCATCGTCCGCGCGGCATCCCTGCAGGAAAGCCGAGGCGATCGCCGCCCGGGAGCCATATTTCGCCAATGGCCAGCGCAGCACCCGGGTCATTCCCTGGCAACGCACGTGGTTCGGCGATTGAGCGAAAACCGGGCGGAATTCTAGCGGGCGCCGGACGCGCAGGCAGCGGGCCGGTCCCGGCACCAGAGCTTGGCCCCAACCAAGCGCGGCGGCGATAGCGTTCGTTCCATGGCGGAGGCGGCGCGGCTGAAACTTGTGATGGCAAAGATCACATCCGCAGCGGAAGCCCATATGGACCGGGGCAAGCTGAACGAACAGTTGCGTCAGGCCGCGGTGCTGGGCGCCAGCGAGGCACTCCATGTCCTGCTCGCGCGTAACGCCGACGCCGACGATGCCGACCGCGAAGGGCGCACTCCATTGATCGAGGCCGCTTGGCGCGGTTATCCCGGAATTGTCAGGGCGCTGGTCAAGGCCGGCGCAAAGCTCGATTCCCGTGATGCCGACGGAAAGAACGCAGTGTCATGGGCCGCGATCAATGGACACGCCGGGGTGCTTTCCGAACTTGCGGCCGCCGGCACCTCGGTCGACCAGCCCGACCGGGAAGGCTTCACGCCCCTGATGCGCGCTGCCTGGAACGGTCACCTCGATGCGGTTCGCGCGCTGGTCAGGGCGGGCGCCGATCGCTCGGCGCGGAACCGGCTTGACCGCAACGCGCTCGATTACGCCCGCGACCAGGGCAATCGTTCGGTCCTGCTCGCGCTCGCGGGCGGAAAAACCCAGTAAGCCCGTTCCCGGTCCCTGCCCCCTCGTTACTTCCCTCTCCGCATCTTTGCTGGCGCAGGCGAATCGCTTATGGTGCTCCGGTCAGATGCACGCCGGATGGGTGGCCGAGTGGTTTAAGGCGGCGGTCTTGAAAACCGTTGAGGCAGCGATGTCTCCGGGGGTTCGAATCCCTCCCCATCCGCCAGTTCCTCCTTGAGCCATTGCCTTTTCTTTTCAGACTCAAGAAGGCAGAATTCCGGTTAATCGGCGATGATGAAAAACGCCGCATCGGTCAAAAAACACAGGGATGGCGGGATGCTGACGATTGACGCAGACGCCCATGTTATCGAAACCATGGAGACGTGGCGCTTTCTGGACGAAAGCGAAAGCGCCTACATGCCACAGATCGTGACCCGGACCGCCGGGGCTGATCCACGCAATGTAGTTGGCGTGGTCAAACGTAATTACTGGGTGGTCGATCAGCGGCTGCACGACAAGGAAGAAAACCTGGCCTTCGATGTTGCCGAAGACTCTCGCGAAATGCGCAGCATCGCGTCGCGCATTGCGCACATGGACCAGCTTGACATCGATATTCAGGTTCTGTTCCCGACCCTCATGCTGCGTCCCATCGCGGACAGGGCAGCGATCGAATATGCGCTTTGCCGCAGTTACAACCGCTGGCTTGCGGAAATCTGGAGACAGGGAAAAGGGCGTCTGCGCTGGGTTGCCGCACCGCCCATCCTGTCGCTGGATAACGCGCGCAAGGAGATGGAATTCGCCAAGGAAAACGGCGCCTGTGGAATTTTCATGCGGGCGCTCGAAAATGAACGCCCGATCTCCGACCCCTATTTCGATCCGCTCTACGATATTGCGGGCGAACTAGACCTGGCGATTTCAGTTCACCTAGGTAACGGCAGTTTCATCGTCCACGATTTCTTCGGCCACGATACGACGTTTTCAAAATTCAAGCTGCCGACGATTTCTGCCTTCCATTCGCTGGTCATGCACGGAACGCCATCGCGGTTTCCCAAAGTCCGCTGGGGCATCATCGAGGCTAGCGCCAACTGGCTTCCCTACGTTCTCCAGGACTTGCGGCAGCGGTTCCTCCGCCGTGGCAAGAAACTGCCCGACGACATTCTTGGCGCGAATAAAATCTATGTGACCTGCGAGGTCACCGACGACCTGCCCTATGTCATTGCCGCGGCCGGTGAAGACAACCTGATCATCGGAACCGATTATGGGCATTCCGATTCCTCCACCCAGATCGAGGCCCTGCGCCTATTGCGTGGAAGCCAGAAACTCAACCCAAAGGCCGTCGACAAGATATTGTCGGATAATCCCGCCCGCTTTTATGGAATTCAGACCACCAAATAATCAGACACATAAAATACAAAAGGAGGCCGCTTATGCTTAAGAAAATTCTTGTCGCGCTCGGTATTGCATCGATCTTCGCATATAGCCCCGGAGCCCTCGCCGATCCGGTTGCGGATTTTTTTAAGGGCAAGAGAATTTCGCTGCTGGTCAGTTCATGACCGGGGCCGGGCTACGATTTCTTCGCGCGATTGCTGGCTAGTCACATGGAGCGGAATATTCCAGGCAAGCCCAACATCGTCACCCAGAACATGCCCGGTGCCGGGGGCATGAAGGTGCTCAACTTCGCCTATAACCAGGGCGCTCGCGACGGCAGCATGTTCTTTACGCTGCATACCGCCCTTCCTCTGCAGCAGGTGTTGGGCCAGCGCGGCGTCCAGTTCGATGCACGCAAACTGATTTCCATCGGCCGGATCGCTGCGGGCAATTCCGTCACTGCCGTATGGCACACCACGGGCGTCGAGAAGCTTGCAGACCTCAAGGGCAAGAATATTTCCGTCGCGGGATCGTCGGCGACCTCAAACACGTCGGTCTTTCCGATCGTCGCCAAACGCCTGCTCGGTGCCCAGTTCAACGTTATTGTCGGGTATTCGGGCATGGGCGAGGTGATGCTCGCGATGGAAAGGGGCGAAATCAATGGCTTCGGAAACTTCACCCTGGCCAGCCTGCAATCGTCTTATCCCAAGTATCTGTCTGAGAAGCTGATCCGCCCGCTGATCCAGTGGGGGTCTCACCCGGAACCCGAATGGAAGAACGTTCCGCTTGCCGTCGATCTGGCAAAGACGCCCGTGGCGCGCAGGGCCATCGAAATCCTTACCACCCAGATCGAATTAGGTCGATCCTACTTCATGCCTCCCGGCGTGCCGGCCGACCGCGTTGCCGCCTTGCGCAAGGCCGTCAAGGATACGGTCAACGATCCCGCGTTCAAGGCGCAGGCGCAAAAGGCGAAGGCCGACATCAGTTATGCCAGCGGCGAGGAAATGGAAAAGCTGATCGACCTGACCGTGTCGGCGCCCAAGGACGCGGTCGAACTGTTGCGCAACGCCATGGCGATGAGCGGCAGCGGCCGGTGCGAGCAGTATTCCGATGCCAAGGTCTGCCGCAAGGCAAAAAAGAAAAAGAAGGCGGGTAACTAGCTGCTTTTAGTGATTAAAATAGCACGGACCCGGATCGGTAAGACGATCCGGTCCGTTTTAAGGTAGGAGGCCAAGGTCATGCCCCTGGATAAAGGTGAATCCCGGTCCTTGCGGGTGCGCGAGCAACTGGATCATCCGGTGATTGACGGTGATGGGCATACGCAGGAATTTCACCCCATTTTTCTGGAGTATTTCCGGGAAGTCGCGGGCCCCGAGGTTACCGATCGCTATATCAACGCGCGTCTGCGCGCCAGCCCATGGCATAGCGCATCGGTCGCGGAACGCCAGGACAAGCGGATCAGCCGGCCGCCGTTCTGGACCATGCCGGCCAAGAACAGCTTCGATCTTGCGACCGCCATGCTGCCCGACCTCTTCCGCGCGCGATTCGACCAGATCGGTATCGATTTTGCGGTCGTTTACACCTCTCAGTTTCATATCCTGAAGTTCCGCGACGAGGAAATCCGTCGCGCTGGCTGCCGCGCCGTCAACCTGATGAACCGGGACCAGTTCAAGGCGCACGCCGATCGCATGACGCCCGCAGCCATGATCCCGCTCGATACGCCGGAAGAAGGTATTGAGGAGCTGGAGTTTTGCGTCCGCGAACTAGGCCTCAAGGCGGCGATGATCAACGGCGTAGTGCCGCGGTCTGTGCCCTTCATCGAACGGGAGGCTCCCGGTGCTGCGCGCCATTCCATGTGGATCGATTCTCTGTGTGTCGATAGTGCTTATGATTACGATCCGTTCTGGGCGAAATGCGTCGAGCTGAAAATTTGTCCGACCACGCACGCTTCGGGTCAGGGATGGGGCAGCCGTCAGAGCATCACCAACTATTCCTTCAACCACATCGGGGCATTTGCAGCCGCCGGCGAAGCGTTTTGCAAGGCTTTGTTCCTGGGCGGTGTCACCAACCGGTTTCCGCAATTGCGCGTCGGGTTTCTCGAGGGCGGAGTGAACTGGGCGGTGTCGCTCTACAATGACCTGTTCGAGCATTGGGAAAAGCGCAACATGAACGCGCTTCAGGAATTGCTCAATCCGGCGCAGATCGACCGGGGATTGCTGGCCGATATGGTGGAAAAATACGGCGGCGAAAAATTCGCACCCTATGTGGAGCGGTTTCGTGAAGCCGACGGCTCCCCCGGTGCGCGGCCGGGGCATTCAAAGGAAGATCCCGATTGCCTCGACGACTGGGCGAGATGCGGCATCAATTCTCCTGCCGACATTTTTACGCGCTTTATCCCGAGTTTCTATTTCGGTTGCGAGGCCGATGATAGGACCATTGCGCACGGCTTCAATACGGGGTGCAACAAGATGGGCGCGCGTCTCAACGCTCTGTTCAGTTCCGACGTATCGCACTGGGACGTATCGGACATGACCGAGACCTTGGCCGAAGCTTTCGAGCTGGTGGAAAGAAACCTGATCACGACTGACGACTTCCGCGATTTTACCTTCACCAACATGGTGAAGCTGCAGGCCGGGCTAAATGCCGATTTCTTCAAAGGCACGGCGGTAGAAACTGAGGCGGCGGCGGTCCTGGCGGCGGATCGTGCTGCCGTCTTCCCATCCGCCAGCGTTCAGACCCGATAATAGGCCCGATAACGGGGAGGCAAGTAGTGATTGATCTTTATTTTTGGACTACGGACAATGGTTACAAGGCGCGTCACGGGATGGAGGAAAGCGGTCTGCCGCATCGCCTCAAGCCCATCAACATCCGCAATAAGGAACAGTTCGCGCCGGAATACCTGAAGATCAGCCCGGGCCACAAGATTCCGGCGCTGGTCGATGACGACGGCCCCGGCGGCCAGCGCATCACGCTCTGCGAATCCGGCGCGATCCTGAAATACCTCGGCGAAAAGGCGGGCAACGGCCTTTATCCGTCCGACCCGTTCGCCCGTCTCAAGGTCGATCAGTGGCTGTTCTATGGTTCCGCCACCTTCACCACCCTCGCCCAGCAATTCGGCAACTGGGTGATCCGCGCCCAGGAAGACGTCCCCCAGGCCAAGAAGCATTACGACGCGATCCTGCGCGACATGCTGGCTACGCTGGACCGGCATCTTGGCGAGAACGAATATGTCGCCGGGGCTTATTCGGCCGCCGATATCTCGATCTTCGCCGATGTCCATACCCACGGGGTGCGCGATATCGGCCTTGATACCTATTCGAACCTGCGGCGCTGGCATGATGCCATTTTTGCCCGCCCGGCAGCCCAGCGCGCCTGGGGGCCCTATCAGGCGAGCTGAGGCGGCTTGACGTACGGGGGAGGCAAAAATAGTCTCCCCACTCCCTTTAGGCCGCGCCCGCGCCCGTCCTCAACAAAACGGAAGACCCAATGGCCAGCAACACGATCCGCAAGATCGACATCTTCAACCACATTTTCCCCAGGACCTTTTTCGACCGCATGCTTGCGGACATCAAGGACCCGGGAAAGGTAAAACGCTGGCTCAACATCCCGTTCCTCGTCGATCTCGATGTGCGTTTCCGCAAGATGGACGAGTTCGGCAACTACGCGCAGATCCTGTCCCTGTCCGCCCCGCCGATCGAAGCGCTGGCGCCGCCCGACAAGGCGCCTGAACTGGCGCGCCTCGGCAACGACGGTATGGCGGAATATGTCGAAAAGTACCGCGACCGCTTTCCGGGCTTCATCGCCTCCCTGCCGCTGGATGATCCCGACGAAAGCCTCAAGGAACTACACCGCTGCATGAAGGATCTGAAGGCCATCGGCGTGCAGCTCTTTTCCAACATCAACGGCAAGGGCATCGACGGGCCGGAATACTTCCCGCTGTTCGAGGCGATGGCGGCTTACGACCGCCCCATTTTCCTGCATCCCATCCGCACCGCGGCGATGCCCGATTTCATGGGCGAGAAGAAATCGCTCTATGAAATCTACTGGACCTTCGGCTGGCCTTACGAAACCAGCGCGGCGATGGCGCGGCTCGTGTTCTCGAAGCTGTTCGACAAGCTTCCCAACATCAAGATCGTCACCCATCACATGGGTGGCATGATCCCCTATTTCGAGGGCCGCGTTGGGCCCGGCTGGGATCAGCTCGGCTCGCGCACGGCGGACGAGGATTACGGCAAGCTTCTGGGCGAGTTGAAGAAGCGCCCCTTTGACTATTTCAAGATGTTCTATGCCGACACTGCCCTGTTCGGCAGTGCGTCCGGCACTCGTTGCGGGCTCGACTTCTTCGGTGCGGACAAGGTGGTGTTCGCATCCGACGCGCCATTCGATCCGGAAGGCGGTCCCATGTATATCCGCGACACCATCAGGGTCATCGACGGCCTCGATATCAGCGATGCGGATCGGGAAAAGATATACAACGGCAACGCCCGCAAGCTTCTCGGCCTGACTGACTGACCGGCTTTTTGGCCTGAAACCGGGCCTTGCGCGTCCTTGAGCAAGCCCGGCACGGCGCGGTAATCTGTTTCACAACGTTTTTGAAACAGGGAGACCGTTCATCATGTCCGCTCACAGGTTTGTCGCGCCAGCCACTGCCGGCATCGCCGCTTTCGCCGTCCTTCTGTCCGCCCCGGCCGCCCGCGCCGACGCGGTTGCCGATTTCTTCAAGGGCAAGACTATCAACCTCGTCATTTCGACGGGCGTGGGCGGCGGCCTCGATCTCAACGCGCGCGTGGTCGCGCGTCACTGGACGCGCCACATTCCGGGCAATCCGACCTTCGTACCGCGCAACATGCCGGGCGCCGGTTCGCTGCGCGCGACCAGCTTCCTCTACAACCAGGGCGCCAAGGACGGCACGGCCATTGGCACGATGATCCCATCCTTTGTTCTCAACCAGCGTCTTGGCGGCAAGGGCGTCGACTACGACTCGTCGAAGTTCAGCTGGATCGGTTCGTCCAACACCAGCAACTCGAACGTCTATGTCTGGCATACACTCGGCATCAAGTCGCTGCTCGATACGACGAAGAAAGAAGTCATCATGGGCGCGACCGGGGCCGGGTCCTATACGGTCCTCTACCCGGTCATCCTCAACAACCTGCTCGGCACGCGGTTTCGCGTGATCATGGGCTATCGCAGCGCGACACAGGTAAACCTTGCCATGGAGCGCGGCGAAGTTCAGGGTCGTGCCGGCAACAACTTCAACAGCCTGATGGCGCGCAACGCCGATTGGGTGAAGGACAAGAAGATAGATATCCTGGTGCAGATCGGCAACAAGAAGGACCCGGACTTCCCGAACGTTCCGCTGTTGACCGAATTCGCCAAGGATCAGGCGAGCCGCGAAGTACTGCAGCTGTTCTCGGACGAAGTCGAGCTCGGCCGTCCCTTTGTTGCGGCGCCGGGCGTGCCGGTGGACCGCGTGGCGGCGCTGCGGGCGTCTTTTGATGCCACGATGAAGGATGCGAAGCTGCTCGAGGAAGCCAAGAAGAGTGCCCTCGACATCGCGCCGACCTCGGGGCCTGAATTGCAGAGGCTAGTCAACGGCATCATCAATGCCCCCGATGACCTGGTGACCCGGGTCAAGGCGGCGCTGGACCTGAAGAATACCGTCGCCGGCGAGGTCAAGAGCAAGGGCGGAAAGAAGAAAAAGAAGGGCGCGGAGTAAGCGCGCTCCTCACGGGGAGACCGTGACACACAGATCAGGAGAGAAACATGTTTGCCGAGATCAATCACATGGCCATGGCCAGTGCGAACTATCCCTTCGTGGGACGGTTCTATGAGGCCGTCTTCGGCCTCAAGTGTTCGACACACCGGCCGTTTCATGGGGTCGTTTATTCCGACGGCTATGCCGGCCTGAATATCAATCCCAAGCGCGATGGTTGCTACGGCGGCCTCGATCATTTCGGCTTCGTCGTCGATGATGTCGAAACAGTTCTTGCCCGCATGAAGAAGAACTGGCCGACGGCGAACATCGTCAAGCGTCCCTCGAGCCGTCCCTTCGCGGCCTATTCCGGCCACGATCCGGACGGCAATATCTTCGACCTCGCCCAGAAAAAGGGCGATACGCGGTCGAACATGTACGCGGAGATCTCGGCGCAGGGCTGGAATCAGGAGCGCTATCTCAACAAGTTCGCGATCCGCACGATCAACGTCGATCGGGTGGCCGACTTCTACATGGACGTTTTCGATCTGAAGCCGACCAACAAGCAGTCGGAGCTTCCCGCGACCCATCTGACCGATGGCCGCGTGACGCTGACGCTGATGCCTTGGACGATCGATACCTTTGCCGGCATGGCGATCAAACGGCCCGGCCCCGATCACATTGGCTTCAAGGTCGAGAGCGTCGAGGCGGTAAAGGCCGATGCCCAGAAGGCCCAGGACTGGAACCAGTATCTCGCGCCGTTCAAGCTGGGCGGCAGTCCGGAGGCGGAAACCCGTCGCCAGTTGTTTGCCCGCGCGGCGACGGGTCAGTACCAGATGTCTGATCCCGATGGCACTTGGATCGATATCGAGGAGTAAGTCCGCAAGACTCTTGTGTAATCCCCTGTTGGGATAGAGATGATTACGAAAATGCCGATAAGCGTTGCCATCACGAGGAAGAAGTTGTTTGCAATCAGGGTTTCGGGCGCAACCGGATTGAATTGCATCGCGACTGGTTGGTAGAAAAACACAAGCGCGAGCGAAATGATCGTTGCGTTGAGGAAACCCAGGCGCACGAGGGTTGAGCCGTAGATCACGACCATGATCAGGCCGGCATAGTATTGAGTATTGACCGGCGCGGGCGCGACCAGGGTCATTGCGATGATGCCTAAGCCGCTCGATGCCATGCACAGCGTCGGAAGCCCCTGGGCTTTGCAAAAGAAGAGTTTCGGGTTGAAGGTCAGTGCACCGACGCTGAGGAGAATGGGACAGACGAAACCGCAGCGGATCAGCCAGGTCTGGGGGTAGGATTCGGGCAGGACGAAGAAATCGAAGATTCCGAAAAAGCCTTACAGGATGGCCACGAAGAACAGGGAGATCCGGACGAGCGGTAACGCGCGGCTGAGCGTATCGCGGGCATAACGCTTCTCCATGCCCCTGTCCCGAAATGTCATTGTCAGCATGTTCAGGTCGTACTGCGCGCCTGATTCTTTTTCAGGAGCAGCCCCGCGCTCAAGGGATGACTGCATCCGCGAAATCCCGATTGACCACGAAAAAACCTTCCGGACCGCCAGTGGCTGTCTCGGTTTATGTGAAATTACCGTCGGAATAATTAATCAGGCGTTAACGGAGCCCTGGGCTGAGTTTAGAATTCTATTTAATTTCAATTAGTTAAAACATGCGAAGCAGGCAGGGATAAATCCCTGCCCCCCCTACCTTGCTCAAGGCCGTTCATCCTTGCGCTCGGGTGTCGGACTGCCACTGAACAAACCATCCAGCAGATCGAGCAAATCATAGCTCGCTTCGCCCGAGGACGCAGGCTTGGGGGGGGATGGTGCAGCAGGCTTGTTTTCGGTTTTTTCCGGCGCGGGTGTTGCAGGCGTCGCGTCTGTTTTGTCCGTCTCGGGCGGCTCCTCGCTGTCGCTGGTTCTGGGCGTTGCCTCTTTGGCGGGCGTGGCGGGATTTGCTACCGGGGAAACGCTCGCCTTTTTGGCCTTAGTGGGCGTCGCCGGCGGTCCAATCGCAGAAAATGTGGTCAGTTCGCCCTTGGCCGTCAGTTTAAACAGCAGAACGTCGCGCCCCCAGTTGTTGGTGATGCCGCTAATGACGAACCCGCCATCCCCCGTGGGCAGGCCGCCCGTTGCGACATTGATGGGGCCATCGCCATGCCGCATGTCCCAGATCATTTTGCCTTCGGCGTCGATTGCCGTCGCCGTGATCCGCGTCGCGGGATCACCGTCCCGACCGATGATGCCAAGAACAAGAAAACCGCCCTCCCGGGGAACGATTGCGGTTGCTGCGGCAAATCCCTTCCCCGTCCGGCAGGCGAAGGCGCGGACTTCGGCGAGGTTCGAAAGCGGATCGCCACCGGGTATTTTTGTTTTCGTCTTTGAATAGGAGGCCTTCAGCCTGGCGGGAAGATCTGTCACGGGGCAAAGGCGCGTAAAACTGGCGGGCGTGGCCGGTGCGGCGCGGCTTCGTTTCCAGAGTAACTGGCCAGCCCCGTCGTACTTCATGTAGGACAGCTCAGCGCCGTCCCTGCCGACAGCGTAAATGCTGCCGCCGTTGCCGGTGAGCGCCGTGATCGCTGCACCGCCGTTCCGTGATGGCAGGAAACGCCTGGACCAGATTTCTTCACCGGTTGTCTTGAAGCGAATCAGATAACCTTCAGCCGAAGCCGCGTCTCCGTCGATCGCCCGGGATTCCCCGGCAATCACGACGTCGCCACCGTCGAGCACCAGCGCGTCCGTGACATCGTACCACCGCGCTCCGCCCGCGCGTGCCAGAACGAACCTGCCCACGACCTTTCCCTTGGGCGAAAGCCGGACAGCGATCGGCAGGCGGGCCGTCGCCTTGCCGGAGCCTTCGCTCTTGCCAATCTCCTGGGTGCCGATGGTGATGATGTCGCCATTGTTCAGGAGCCGGGCAATCCCGCCTTCGCCCGTGGAGGGCGCAAAAGCCATGATCCAGGGGTCGCCCTCGCCGTTTGCGACGAGATTTCCCTGCCTGTCGGTCAGCGCGGCGATCTGGAAATTTTTCTGGGCGCCGCCGAACAGAAATCCTTTACCGGGCAGGATCGTGGCGCTGCGCAGGCTGCCCGGATCGCTAGCAGCCCCGAGCGGCCTGTGCCAGATCCGTTTGCCGTTGCCATCGAAAGCCGTGATCCACGGCAAGGTCGCATTGATGGTCTTGTCGTCCTGCGTCTTGCGCACGTGAAGCGCGCCGGCCAGGACAATACCCCCCTCGTCCGTGCGGGCGATGGCGGCAGCGCTGTCGTCCTCGGGGCCCCCGAAAACCACTGCGAGTTTCTTCCACAGCGCGGCCTGTTCACGTTCCCGCTGCCATGCGGCGCGAACGGCTTCGAAGTCGGTGCGCAGCCGATAGGTTTCCCGCGTGGCACGGACCCTGTCGTCGATTTCGGTTTTGACGCGCACGAACAGGCGCAGGGCTTCGTCGTAGTCTTTCCCGGAGCGGCCGGCATCTTTCAGGTAACCGGCAAGCGCCTGCCGCGACATGGTAAGAGCGCCAAGCCCGTAGAAGGCTTTCCCCTCCAGAAATAAAATATCGGCCGGCAGCGGCTGCCTGGTCTTGCGCATGCGCTCAGCCATGGCGA
>Ga0222714_10003787_pt1 | contig 15164 bp, 9 predicted proteins | sample C33_3DmetaG_FD_165048 | JGI IMG/M metagenome (GOLD analysis project Ga0222714, IMG submission 165048) | Estuarine water microbial communities from San Francisco Bay, California, United States - C33_3D | ecosystem: Environmental > Aquatic > Marine > Unclassified | place: USA: California... | reverse complement strand
TATAACATCACTTCTTGGTTTGTGTCAAAGGCGATTAGACAACTTCGAAAAGATACTGAAGTTAAAGCAATCCTTTCTTATGCTGATTCAAATCACCATTCTGGTACAATTTATCGCGCTTGCAACTTTAAGTATTACGGTCTCACGGATCGAAAAAAAGATTTCTATTATTCAGACGGAACTAAACACTCTCGTGGAAAAGTAAAAGGTTCTGAAGGTGAATGGAAAGAGAGAAGTAGAAAGCATAGATACCTGATGGTCTTTGATAAGGAACTGCAAAAACGCTTGACTTGGAAAGAAGAATTGTGGTATAATACTCAAGGCGATACTTAACCAAACCCCTTCCGTGTGACTTGTAAAACCTCCTCTTGTAGGAGGTTTTCTTGTGAATAAATAACTCATAACGGAACTATAAGTATTAATAAGATGGGTCTTTCACGCCTAGAGAATTTTTTAAAGTCAGCAAGAGGAACTATTCTTTATGTTGATCCAGGAAGTATTGATTCAACAGATAGTATCGAGAATAGTGGAAATAGTTTAACGAGACCTTTCAAAACTATCCAAAGAGCTCTGGTTGAGGCAGCAAGATTCTCATATCAGAGAGGACTGAATAACGATAGATTTGGAAAAACTACAATCCTTGTGTATCCAGGAGAGCACGTTGTAGATAACCGCCCTGGATATATCCCAACTGGTGCAAATACATTTAAAAATCGTGCTGGTCAAGTAGTTTCTAATTTTAGTTCTTGGGATTATGATACTGAATTTGATCTAACAGATCCTGATAATGTTTTATATAAACTAAACTCTGTACATGGTGGAGTAATAGTCCCTCGTGGAACATCCATTGTGGGTATGGATCTTCGTAAAACTGTGATTCGTCCTACGTATGTTCCAAACCCCGTAAATGATGATATAGAAAGATCTGCAATATTCCGAGTAACTGGGTCTTGCTATTTTTGGCAATTTACTATTCTTGATGCAAATCCAAATGATGTCTGTTATAAAGACTATACTAAAAATCAATTTGTTCCTAATTTTTCTCACCACAAATTAACAGGGTTTGAATATGCTGATGGTGTGAATGGAGTTTATATTAATGATGAGTTCTTGTATGGTGCAAATAAAGTTGATACAACCAGAACTGATCTGGATATGTATTATGAAAAAGTTGGACTAGCTTATGGACCATCTTTCAGAGAAATACCAAATGATTATCCATCAACCTCAATAGATATTCAACCAGTTATTGATGAATATCGTATTGTAGGATCTCTTGGCGAAACAGTTGGTATTACTAGCATTAGATCTGGAAATGGAGTAACACCATCTACAATTGTTACAGTAGATTTTAATTCTCCTCTTGCAGGGTTAAACGTTGATTCTCCGATTAAAATTCAGGGAGTAAGTGAAGAAGATTATGATGGTCAGCACGTAGTTTCTACAGTTGCCAGCAGCACTAGAATCACTTATAGAGTCCAGAATCCACCATCAAATCCTTTACCATCAGTATCTAATTTACCTACTTTATCTTTAGTCTCTGATACAGTAAATTCATCTTCTCCGTATATATTCAATATTTCTCTACGTTCTGTATATGGAATGTGCGGATTATTGGCCGATGGAGATAAGGCAACAGGATTTAAGTCCATGGTTGTTGCACAATATACTGCCATTGGACTTCAAAAAGATGATGAGGCATTTGCAAAATATCAATATAATTCTACTTCTGGAGAGTATAAGTATTCATCTTCGATTGAGAATCTCAACACAGACTCTCAATCCAAATACAAACCAACATATGAAAACTTCCACATTAAAGCAACTAACGATGCATTCTTGCAGTTAGTTTCTGTATTTTCGATTGGATATGCTCAACATTTTGTTTCGGAAAATGGTGGCGATATTGCAATTAATAATTCTAATTCCAATTTTGGTGCAAAGGCACTGGTAGCGTCTGGATTTAAAAAATCTGCATTTGAATCTGATGACTATGGATATATTACTCATATTATTCCACCAAAACAATTAAATTCATCGGACATCAGCGTAGAATTTCTTCCGATAGATGTCGGAATGACAACGAGTAAATCCGCAGGTGCAGCAACTACAACAAGATTATATCTTTATGGTGAAGAAAACTTAGGAGTTTTGCCGAAAGTTATTGTTGATGGATATCATATTGGAGCAAAACAAGGAGAAAAGCTGAACTCTACAATTTTTGATAGTGGTATTACTACCACATATTCTTCTACAGTTGTAATGCCTAATGGTCCATACAACACAACTCAAGTTTCATCAGAAAAGTCTTTTTCTGTGGGTAGAAGTAATGTAGGTATTAATAGCATTTCTTCAAATATTATTACGCTCACTGAAAATCATTCATTCATTAATGGGGAGTCGATTCGTGTTACTGCAGATAATGGATATTTGCCAGATGGTTTAGAGTCTGATCAGATTTATTATGCTATTACGAAAGAGACAAGAACAACCTTGGGTATAAATCAAATTTGTGTTGCAAAATCATTAAACAATGCCAGAAATGGAGCTACGACTGGAAGTGAAATTGTAATTAATAATAAAGGAGGGCAGTTAAAAGTTGTCAGTAGAGTAATTGATAAAAATCCAGGAGAAATTGGACACCCCGTTCAGTGGGATAGTGATCCGTCTTACGAAAATTGGTATGTTAATGTTACATCAAGTAATAATGAAATTTATAGTAGAATAAGGCAATCCGGAGTTGTTGAATTAGGAACTGCTTTATCTAGAACTTATGTAACGAGAGTTCCATACTCTAGAGGATTAAATGATTCAATTTACCGTGTTCGTTATGTAATACCAAAAGAATCTCCTTCATCAACAAGACCACCAACTGATGGATTTATTCTCCAAGAATCTAATAATATTGTAGGATCTGGTACTACAGAAATTTCTCTCCTTTATAGTTCTTCCTCATTATCAGATTCTAATTCATTTGCATTAAGAAATCCAAAGTTTATTGCCGGTGCGTCTTGGTCTTCAAATAATGCTACTATTAGAACTGAGACACGTCATAATCTAAGTATCGGAGATACTGTAGAAATTGTAAATGTATCTCCCGATGATTACAATGGAACATATCAAGTAACTTCTATTCCCAGCGAAATAGAATTCAGATATGCTTTAGTCTTAGATACTTCTCCTTCATCTTTTAGTAATGATACTTCATCAAGAACATCAAGTCTTCCATATTTTAGAAGAAAGAAATATTCGAAAACATATCAAGTTTATAGAATAGAAGAAATTCAACCTTTTATCAAAGGTTCTCAAGATGGAATTTATCATTTAATTGTAGTAAATGCCTCAAATAAACCTAATGTTACTCCCTTTACGGACAAGGCATTCACTCAACCAATTGAAAATCTTTTCCCACAAGTTGATAGAGATAATCCAATTTCAGATCCTAAAGCATCTAGTTCTTATGCTTTACCCGACATCATAGGAAAAGTTGTAGTTGATGATGTAAAGAATAGTATTACAAAAGAAACTATTCAGTCTTTTGTTGGATTTGGTATCACCAATATCAGATCATCTAGTGGAACTGCACACACAATATACACTGAAGTAGATCACGGTCTCGCTGGAATTACTTCAGTGAGTATTGTAAGTGCAGGTAGTAGATATGGTCCAACCTTTAGTCCAGATTTTAGCGGAGAGTTGTATAATGCTAGACTTGTTGGATTTGCAGGATCAACCACAGGGTCGAATGCAACAGCTAAAATTACAGTTACTAGTGGATCCATTACGGGAGTAACCATTATCAACGGTGGTTCTGCTTATGGTATTGGCAATACTTTAACTGTAGTTGGTGTTGCAACAACTACAGGACACGTTGTTGGTGTTGTTCAAGTTCAGTCTATTACAAATAATATTGACGATACTCTTCAGATTTCTGGAGTTTCTTCAGAAAGAAACAATGAGTACAATACTCTTTATAGAGTTTCTAGTATTTCGACAGGAAGAACAAAAGAGTTATCTGTAGTTTCTGCGAATTCTATTTCACAGACTTCATCTGCAGGAATAGGATCTATTGTAACATTAAATTCTAATTATGTATTTACTGGCAAATCACTAAGAGTATCTACTTTTGCTTATAATTCAAGCACAGGCAGAGCTACTATTACATTTAATCAAAATCATCCTTTTAGAGTAAATAATAAGATTAAAATTAGTGGAGCAGATCAATCAGTATTTAATACTGACTATGTTGTAACCAGAATTAATAGTCTGTCTTCACTAGATGCTTATCTTGGTATTACAACAACTTCCACTTCTGCAACAGGAACAATTTACGGTCATCGTCCATATCTTACATCCACTTTAGGGGATTTAACTTCTGATATTGAAAGTGTTTCTGGTCGCTTAAATTATGAATATGCAGGAATTACCACTACATTAACATCTGCTATTCTTTCCACAGATACCACGAATTTAAATGTCACTAATGCCAATATTCTTGGATTTAAACTAGGAGACTTCATCCTTATTGATGATGAGATAATGAGAATTAAGTCTGCTGTTACTTCAAGTTCAATTCCAGTAATTAGAGGAGTTCTTGGCACACCTAAGCAAGATCACGTAAGTGGAAGAGTTGTTCAAAGAATTAAAATTACTCCAGTTGAACTTCGTCGTAATTCAATCATTCGTGCATCTGGACATACTTTTGAATATCTTGGATATGGACCTGGAAACTATTCCACGTCTTTACCACAAAAACAAGATAGAGATTTATCCAATTCAGAAAGACTTTTAGCACAATCAACAAAAACTGATGGTGGTCTAATTGTTTATACTGGTATGGATAGTGATGGTAACTTCTATGCTGGAAATAAAAAAATTAATTCCGCAACAGGTAAAGAAGAAAATTTCGAGTATCCCATACCAACAATTTCTGGAGAAAAATCTACTGAAAGTCTTTCAAATATTGCGGAAACTCAAAAACTATTTGCTACAAACTCAATTAAGGTAGATGGTGGAAAAGATAAAAATTCTATATCTGAATTTGACGGTCCTGTAATATTTAATAATAAAGTAACTTCTTATTCTGATATTGAAACTAATAGACTTCTCATTCAGGGAGATGAAAAAGTTTCAAGAAGAATTAGTATTTCCACAGATACTCCAACCAATCCAGGAACTTATGGAGATTTATCATTTAATTCTGAACCAAGTTTAAATGAGTTTGTTGGATGGACTTATGTAACTGAAAACAAGTGGGAACCATTTGGATTTATTGGGCAGAGTGGTGTTGGAATTGCTTCTGGTGGAAATTACCTTGGAATTGCAACATTAATTAATCTTGTTACTTCTGGAATTGCTCTTTCAGCAACTAGATCATCAAGTGGTATTACTACAGTTAGTTTGACTGCTTCAAATGTTACTCCAAGAATTGGTATTTCTAGTGGTACATTTAACACTTTTGTTGGATTAGCAACTCAAATTAATTTTGTTGGATATGGTGCTACCGTAAGAGTTACATCAGATTCGATAACTGGAATTGCAACTGTTACTGTTATCGCTTCTACTGAAGATGCAGAGGGAACTCCAGGTACTCCACTTAACTCAATTCAGTATAATAATGCAGGAGACTTTGGTGGTATTTCTATCTTTACTTATAATGATGCTAATAACTCTTTATTAATCAATGGTTCATCATCCAGTCCTATTTTAAGTATCACTCAAAGTGGAAGCGGTGATGCATTGAGAATAAATGATAGCACTAATGATACAAGTCCAGTTATTATTAAAACGGACGGCAAAGTAGGATTAGGAACTACTAATCCAAATGCTTCTCTTGATATCCTCGTAACAAGTCAGAACCAAACTGCACTTTTAGTAAGGTCTTTAAGAACTTCTGGTGATCTAATTAGAATTGAAGATCAGGCATTAGACACATCTCCATTTATTATAGATGTAAATGGTAACGTTGGAATCAAGACAAACACACTAAGAACTGATCCTGCTTCTGGATCAACTTGTGCATTAGATTTGGTTGGTGCAGCTCGTATTGATGGATCTCTCAATATTATGAAATCTTCTCAAATAAGATTCTATGAAAATGAGTCTAGTTCAGAATATGTTGGATTTAAGATTGGATCAGTAACCAGCAATGTTCTATTCACTCTTCCAACTACTTACGGATCTGCAAATCAAGTTCTATTTACAAGCGGGTCTTCTGGAGTTTTAGGATGGCAAACAGTATCTAGGGAAACAGTTGCTGCTTCAACTGGAATATCAGTTTCTAAGGTTACTGGATCTGATGGAATGGTCACTGCTACTTTAACAAATACTGGGGTAACAAAAATAGTAGCAGGAGATGGTATTACAATCAATCCTACAGGAGGAACTGGAACTGTTACTATTACAAGTTCAGGTTCAAACTTATATCCATTTACAACTAGAGGATTTGCCTGGTTGCTATGATATAAAATCAACCACCTTCTGGTATGACTGTAATATTATATCCAATGAATTGATTAACCCCATTATTCAAAGGTCCATTATATAAACTGGTGGGACTTCCCATACTTTGATCTCTGGTACTTGACGTTTTTCCTGCTTCAAATACAACAGATTGTCCATTTGCCAACATTATTTCAGTTGGGAAAGATTGTGGTCCTTGTGCCAATCTGTATCTTGCTCCACCAGGAAAAACGGGGTCCCAAACAACAGTTCTTACTACACCACCTACATACGAGTCTCTACTACCATCACCTATTCCTTCAACAAAAGAATCTTGTACGCATATTCCTTTACCGATTTGTATTCTAATTCTTTGTGTTAAATTAAAATCTGAAGGCAATGAGTGGTAACTTCCCGCCATAGGATATGCTACTATTCCACCGCTTCCACCGGTGACTACCATTCTTCTAGTTGAATATGTATCAACAGGTGTCTGACCATGCACAAATAAATGATGGAATATAAGTCTTTGATTTTCACCACTGGTATTTGTGTGCAAGGTAAAATTTCCAGGTCCAACCCTAGTTCCACTTAAAATGGTTGCTGCCATATAATTGCCTTATTTTAAATCTATGATTTATTTATAAATAAATAGAAAGGTTGGCGCTCTCCACCGATGGCAATAGAAAAGAATTTTGTTGTTAAGAATGGTTTAGAAGTTAATAATAATTTAATCTTCGCAGATACCAATTCAAATAAAGTAGGAATAGGAACCACCGCTGTAAAAAATACTCTACATGTCAATGGTGGTATTGGAGCAACTAATCTAAACGTATCAGGAATAACGACCATCAATAATTTAGTTCTTGATGGTTATTTGAGTATAGGTAATACTACTGGTAAAAATAATCAAGTTTTAGTCTCAACAGGAACTGGAGTTACCTGGTCAAAACTTTCAAAACAAACCGTATTATCAATTGCTTTTGAGGGTCAAACTACATTCTCATTTGATTATGAACCAGGTTCAGTTGAAGTTTATCTTAATGGTATTAGACTTTCTCCAACTGAATTTGTTGCTATCGATGGAACAAGTGTAGTATTAAATGATCCCTGCTTTGGTGATGAAGTAGTTGAAATTCTTTCTATTCAGTCTGCTCCAATTGCTACGGGTGATGAACCATCTATAGTTTCCATTGGAATTACAGTTCAAGACGAAGGATCAACCGTTGGTACTGCAAGTTCCATAAAACTTCTTAATTTTGTTGGTGCAGGTGTAAGTGTCGTCAGCACTAGCTCATATGGAGTTGATGTTAATATTAGTGGAATTACAGTTCCTCCAGGAAAAACTATATTCGTTACAAAAAATGGAAATGACAGTAACGATGGATTAACTGTTGAGTTTGCAAAAGCAACCATTGAAGCTGCTGTTGGAATATCTACAAGAGGAGATACTGTAAAAGTATATCCAGGAACTTATATTGAAAATAACCCTATTGTTCTTCCCGAAGATGTTTCAATTGAAGGTGCAGAATTGAGAAACTGTATTGTAACTCCTTATAATACAGGGTTAGATTTATTCTGGGTTTCAAATGGAAATCATATTACTGATTTATCCTTCCAAGGTCAAACTGCAACAAGTAACTCTGCAGTAGTTGCATTTAAACCTCTTGTTGGTATTGCATCAAATAGATTTCTTGATGCAGCAAGAATGGTTAGATACAACCTAGATTTCATTGCATCAGAAGCTGTTGGATATATAACAAGCACTGACTATAGAAGTCCCGCATTTACACTATCTGCAGGGGTTTCTACCGTAACAAGTGGAGTTAAAAATGTTTTAAGAGCACTTTGTCATGATATAGTTAGAGGTGGAAATTCCAAGTGTGTTGGACTTGGTGTTTCTCAATATACACAATATGCAGGAATTTCTTCTGAAATGGTTGATACACTCAGATATTCTGCAGGTATTGCAAGATCTTGCATCAATAATGTTTTATGGCAAGGAAATTATCAAAATAAATTTACTCAAATTAGAGACTTAACAATCCAGGGAGATGGTGCATACGGAAATCAGAACATTAATAGTTGTGCAAATGTAATCTCTGCAGTTTATTCCTGTGTTGGTGTAGTTACTACAATAATTAAGCAGGGAACAGGTGTTCTTGGTGTAGGCATTAACACAACTTATCCTGGTAATGATGGGGCTGGATCTTCTAATCCAAATGATCCATCATATATTCCAGGAGTCGGTCCAGTAACTAAAGGACCATACATTCGTAACTGTACTAATTTTATTCCTAATAGTGTTGGAATGAGAGTAGATGGATTCCACGCTGAACCAGGAGATAAGGACGATACTGGAATTACTGGTATGATGAGTGTCGATTCATACACTCAATATAATCAAGGTGGCATTGGGGTTGAAATTTCTAATGGTGCTTATGCACAATTAGTTTCTATCTTTACAATTTGTGATGATAAAGCTATTGTAACTTTTGGTGGTGGTCAATGTGATATTACAAACTCCAACTCTTCATTTGGAACATATGGTTTAGTTTCGGATGGAGTTGCTAGTACAACAAGTAAATCATCGTATCGACTAACTTCAAATGTTTCTGTTGCAGCCTCTGAAGGTGATATTAGTGTTACTGTCAGTGGAGTTGGTTCAGAAAGACCTTATTCTGGACAAGTTATGTATTTTGGAGAACTTTATTATGAAATTGAGTTTGTTGATATCACTAATGGTGGTTCTGGATATACTGAACCACCAACTGTAATATTCAACCCAAGCCCAACTGGACCATCTCCAATCGAAGCAGAGGCATTTGCAACTATTGAAAATGGGTCAGTAACTGGTGTTACCCTAATTGGTAGAGGTAGAAACTACAGACTTTCCGATGCAGTTGGTATCACTTTCACAAGTCCTCCATCAGGAACCACAGCATCAGCATCTCTTAAAACAAGACCACTATACTATAAAGTTGTCTCAGCAACTAAACCTTCATTAGGAATTTCTACAATTACTTTTGCCCAGCAGTTGAATAATGATGTTGGTGTTGGAACTACTGCTTATATGTTCCGACAAAGTTTGCAAATTGTTTCTTCTCATTCTTTTGAATATATTGGAGCAGGTAATACAATTGAACTTGCAAGACCATCAAAGGGTGGTGTTACTATTCAAGCAAATGAAGTTGTTAAATTAAATGGTGGAGAAATTGCTTATACAAGTACAGATCAAGATGGAAACTTTGCAATTGGTGATGATTTAGTAATTGAACAGGCTACAGGTACAATTCGAGGAAGATCTTTTGAGCGTAGTCTGCTAAATACAGTAACACCGTTTATTATCGCATTAGGGGTAAAGTAAGATGGCGGGGGCATTAGCACTTAATACATACAAGACTTTTAGAGAATCGGTTACTACCGGTATAACAACAGTTTATACTGTCCCCAATGGAGTGGTTGGTATTCATTTATTTTCTGCAATTTCAAATACAACTTCAGGAGTTACAACAGTAACTGTTTATCATAACAGAGGTGGAAATAGATTTGAACTTATAACGAATGCAAAGATACCTTCAACTGATGTTTTAAATCCCATTAGTGGTAGTTTAGTATTGGATGTTGGAGATAAATTAGAAGTTCAAGGACTTTCTAATAGTTCAATGAAATATACTTTAAGCGTTTTAGAATCTTCAAAGTAAAGTAAAATGTCAAGATATCAAAGCGGTGTTATAGTTCACGAAGATGGTGGATTTATTTCTCTAGAAAATGCAGAGAGATATTTAGGATTACCCAATGCAGATGGGGAAGTTCTGCACGGAGATACTGACGGAACACGTTATTGGGCATCCGCAGTAGGAGCACAAGGTTCTCCAGGACCACAAGGTGCTCAAGGAGTTCAAGGTGCTGCAGGAACTGGTACTCAAGGTTCTACAGGTGCTCAAGGAGCACAAGGTGCTCAAGGAGTTCAAGGTGCTACAGGAACTCAAGGTGTTCAAGGTGCTCAAGGAGCACAAGGTGCTCAAGGAGCACAAGGTGCTCAAGGAGTTCAAGGTGCTACAGGAACTGGTACTCAAGGTTCTACAGGTGCTCAAGGAGCACAAGGTGCTCAAGGAGTTCAAGGTGCTCAAGGAGTTCAAGGTGCTACAGGAACTGGTACTCAAGGTTCTACAGGTGCTCAAGGAGCACAAGGTGCTCAAGGTGCTCAAGGAGTTCAAGGTGCTACAGGAACATCCGTAACTATTATTGGTTCTACAGCTTTAACTCCACCCAATGAACAATCCCAACTTAATGCCGCTTTTCCATCTGCAGTTGCAGGAAATGGTGTAATTGATACTAATAGTGGAAACCTTTGGGTATATGGTGGATCTGTTTGGTCAAATGTAGGAACAATTGTAGGACCACAAGGTTATCAAGGTCGTCAAGGTGCTCAAGGCGTTCAAGGTGCTACAGGAACTCAAGGTGCTCAAGGAGTTCAAGGTGCTCAAGGCGTTCAAGGTGCTACAGGAACTCAAGGTGCTCAAGGAGTTCAAGGTTCTACAGGAACTGGTACTCAAGGTTCTACAGGTGCTCAGGGAGCACAAGGTGCTCAAGGGGTTCAGGGAGCACAAGGTCGTCAAGGTGCTCAAGGGGTTCAGGGAGCACAAGGTGCTCAAGGGGTTCAGGGAGCACAAGGCGTTCAAGGTGCTACAGGAACTCAAGGTGCTCAAGGAGTTCAAGGTGCTACAGGAACTCAAGGTGCTCAAGGAGTTCAAGGTGCTACAGGAGTTCAAGGTGCTACAGGAGCACAAGGCACTTTCGGAACTACCGGTCCTCAAGGTGCCCAAGGTGCTTCCGGTGCTCAGGGAGCACAAGGTCGTCAAGGTGCTCAAGGTGATACAGGAGGACCTGGTGCTCAAGGTGCTGGTGGTCCAGCAAATGTTATATCAGCATCTGCAGTAACCACTGGAACTTTTTATCCAGTGTTTGTTGCAGGTATTGGAAATCAAGCACCAAGTATAAAAACTGCAGCAACAGCATTTTCTTTTAATGCTAGTAGTGGTGATTTGACTGTTGGTGGTAACGTAACTGCATACTCTGATGTTAGATTGAAAAAAGATATTGAAACAATTAATAATGCAATTGATATGATTGAAAAAATTCGTGGCGTTAGATTTACTTGGAAGGAGACTGGAAGACTTTCTTTAGGTGTTATTGCACAAGAGATTGAAAATATTCTTCCGGAACTTATATCAAATAGTGGCGAGAATATGACAGTTAATTACATGGGATTTGTTGGTGTATTAATTCAAGCTATTAAAGAATTGAATGAAAAAATAAAAATAATTGAAGATAAAATTAATACCTAAGGGAGGGGATAGTTATGGTGCTGCCAACAGGAACAATCACAATGAATCAAGTGAATGTTGAGATTTTGAGCGGTTGTTCCAAGAGTGGTGAAAATTACAAAACAGTTTGGTATGAAAAGATTATTCCTCTTTTAATAGAAGCAATTAGAGAACAGCAGGAACAGATTACTTATATACTTGATGAATTGGAAAATATTAAAAAAGATATTATAACAAATAAATAATTTACACTTATGATCTGCAGTAATTAAATCAATATGGTATTACCAAGCGGTCAAATTAGTATGAGTCAGGTATCTGCTGAATTAGGGTATTCTAACTCAACTATAAGTCTCCAAGATACTGATGTTAGAAGATTAGCAGCACAAGCTAGTCCATTTTCTCCATTTTTAACTTCATCATCCATTATTTCAATGAATGATTTGAGAGGTAAAGCGGCATATATTAATGCGACTGGAGGAGGATCATTTTCAACTGCAAATCACAAGATTCATGTTTTTACTGGTCCAGGAACTTTTACTGTAAATTGGACATTTGCAAGCAAACAAACTATAGAATATCTTGTAGTTGCTGGAGGAGGTGGTGGTGGTGGATCGACTAGTCCTGGTGGTGGAGGAGGAGCAGGGGGATTAAGAACAGGTTACCTTCCAGTTCTTCCAGGAAATTACACAATTACTGTTGGTGGTGGAGGTGTTGGGTCAACAGATTCGGGACCACCTTCAACACCAGGATCCGATTCTAGAATTGAGTCTTTGCTTTACTTCATCCAAATTGTGTCCAGTGGTGGTGGAGCTGGAAGAGCAAATGGTCCTGGAGACCCTGGTGGATCTGGTGGAGGGGGAGGAGGTCCTTCAGGTGCTGGAGGAGCAGGTAATGCTGGTGGTACAGGACAGGGAAATGATGGTGGGTTCGCAGGTCCAGGAGCAAATGCTAATTGTGGTGGAGGTGGAGGTGCTGGTGCTGGTGGACAACCTGGACCGAGCGGAAGCAATGGGGGTGCCGGTGATCAAGTTTTAATTGCTCCTCCATCATATGGATCTCCACCAAGTTGGTATGCTGGTGGAGGTGGAGGAGCTCGATCTCCTGGAAGCACACCATCTCCTACTGTTGGAGTTGGAGGTTTAGGTGGGGGTGGAAATGGATTTCGTGGTACTCTCACATCTACTGTTGGCGTTACAAACACTGGTGGTGGAGGAGGTGGTGGAGGATCTCCAGGTAAGGGAAATGCAAAGAATGGAGGATCTGGAATAGTTATTATAAGATACCCAATTACTTAATTTTAAAGATATGCCACATTTTGCAGAATTAAACGAAAACAACGAAGTCATCTATGTCATATACATGACTGATGAACAAATTATAGATGAAAATGGAAATGAGAGTGAACAAAAAGGTATAGATCACTTACATCTCCATCATGGTGCCCATAGAAGATGGGTAAGGACCTCATATCGTGGAAATTTTAGAGGTACTTATGCTGGAATAGGATATACATATAGAGAAGATCTAGACATGTTTATTGCACCTAGACCCTTTTCATCTTGGATTTTGGATGAAACTACAGGTGTTTGGAGTGCCCCTACACCATTACCAGAATTAACTCAAGAGCAAATTAACAACAACTCTTTTTATGATTGGAGCGAAGATGAGTATAATCTTTCAGGTAATGGTTGGATTTTATTTCAAAGTACAGAGGAGTAATTTTTATTATGATTTTGAATTTTTTTCGTAAATTATTTTCTAAAAAATATTGTCCACCCTGCATAGAGTTAACTAATAGACTTCTTTGCCATGTTTTTATGGACCCTAATTCATCAACACATGAGGAGGGTGCTCAAAAATTTTTCAATACCAATCATTTCACTGTTGCATATAATATGTTTGAAGAGGAATGGGATGAAAAAGTTATCCTTGAAGAAGTTTTTAAAAAATTAATTCTAATATACAATTTTGATCCAAATAACCCAAATATTATCATAGTTTATAAAGATCATAAAAAAGTATATCTACCGAATAGACTTTATGTAGATATTCCTCCTCGTGCAGTCTTTGTTTATGATAGGTCAAAGGTAAAGGTTTCTTATTAGAAGCACTTTCTTTTTCATAAATATTTAAAATGAGAAAGATATTGCAATTAAATTGCAAAACATAAGGAGAAGTCAATGTCCATAACAAGAAATAGAGAACTATCACAATTTGGTTCTTTTATCTATGTTGAGAATTCTACAAGAGAAATTGGAATTGCGACGGAAACACTTCCTTATGTTGGTATAGGAACAACTAATCCGCACTGCAAACTTCACGTTTTTGGGAATAGTTGTGTAAATGGAAATATTGATGCAAGTTCATATACTCTAAATGGTAACCCTTTAGTAAATGCAGCACTCTCTTACTGGGATCTCTCATCAAATGGAACTGATGTTTATAGAGTAGAAGGAAATATTGGTATAGGAACAGCAGTTCCTACACAAAAACTAGATGTAAGAGGAAATGCGTCTGCAACTAGATTTATATCAACAACTACAACTGAACCACCATTATCAGTTGATTCGTCATTATTAGTTTCAAATTTAAACGCTGACTTTTTTAGAGGAAGAACACCACCTACAGGAACTTTTGTAGGAACAACGGATAGTCAAACTTTAACAAATAAGACATTAACATCTCCAATAGTAAATGGGTCTGGTATTTCTTTAAACGGATTCACTTCAGGAACTACTCTACTAACAACTAGTAACACTGCATCAGGGACTATTGTTTTACCTGCTGTTACTGGAAAACAAATCGCAATTGTTACTGGTTCTGTTGGTTTAGTAACCTCTGGGATGATTGGCGATTTAAGTATTACTAATGCTGATATTGCGACAAATGCAGGTATTGCATATAGTAAATTAAGTTTTGGAACTGCTGTTGGTGCTGGTATTTCTAACACTGATGTTTCAACAAATGCAGCAATATCTTACGGTAAGTTAAATCTTAATAACTCTATTACTAATTCAGATATTGCAATTGGTGCTGGAATTACAAATGGAAAACTTGCAACTCCCACAATTTCTGGGGTGCAACTTGGCAACAATCTTAATACACTAACCTTTGGATCATATTTAACAGGAAGTTCCTATAATGGATCTGCTGCAGTAACAATAGGATTGAATGCTTCTACATCTGGAAGTACAAATATAGTTGCTAGAGATGGTTCTGGAGACTTTAGTGCCGGTACAATTACGGCAAATTTAACTGGTAATGTAACTGGTAATGTAACTGGTAATGTAACTGGTAATGTAACTGGTAATGTAACTGGTACTGCAGGTGGATTAAGTGGTGCTCCTAACATAGTTGTTGGTATTGTGACTTGTATTGATATTAATACTA
>Ga0222714_10003786_pt1 | contig 15164 bp, 13 predicted proteins | sample C33_3DmetaG_FD_165048 | JGI IMG/M metagenome (GOLD analysis project Ga0222714, IMG submission 165048) | Estuarine water microbial communities from San Francisco Bay, California, United States - C33_3D | ecosystem: Environmental > Aquatic > Marine > Unclassified | place: USA: California... | reverse complement strand
TTTAGTTGATCGCAATCTTGGAATTTCGGACATCTTTCTTCGGTTAATTTTTGCAGTCGGCGCATCAGCATTTGTGGGTTTCTTATTAGGTTTCATACTGAGGAAGTACCGTGGAATCTTTTTTGCGATGCTAAATTTGGCATTTTCCATGGTGCTTTACGGTATCCTGGTTAAGGTGGAGAGTCTCGGGTCGACCGATGGATTTTCAGTTTCCCAAACTACCATCCTAGGATGGGCTCCAGAGAACAAATATGCCCTTTTTGCTGCAATCGTTATTGCGTGTGCGATAGGTGCGGTTCTTGTTCAATGTTACTTGAAAACCGCCCTTGGATCTCTGACAACTGCCATTAGAGATAATGAGCTTCGCGTTGAATACCTTGGTTTCTCCGTTGCTCGAGCAATCCACGTAAAATACGTGATGTCGGCTGGGTTGGCAGGAGCGTCTGGTGCGCTACTTGCTATGGCTCTTGGTCAAGTAGATCCAGATTCAATGGTCAATTGGCCTGTTTCTGGTGAGTTAGTCTTCATTACAGTGATGGCTGGACCAGGTAGCGTTATCGCACCTTTCCTTGGCGGTGTCGTATTTGAATTTTTGCGAACCTACGCCTTTGAACTTGCACCCGAGGCTTGGCAGCTCATAGTCGGTGGTACTTTGCTTGGGATCATTTTCTTCCTTCCCATGGGGCTTTGGTCTTTGTTGGAGCGAATTTGGAAGCGAAGAGGAGTTTCGTCATGACTGAAGTGCCTGCCCTAAAAGTCACTGATCTCTGCAAATCCTTTTCCGGCATAATGGCTGCCAACAATCTCAACGTGGAGGCAGCAGACGGAGAAATTATTGGGATCATCGGAGCTAACGGCGCGGGTAAGACTGTTTTTGTTAATATGATTACCGGCTACCTAAAGCCTACAAGCGGTACAATTGAATTTCAGGGAAAAGATATCACAGGCATTGAGCCTCGGAATGCAACACACGTAGGTGTATGTCGGTCATTCCAGGTTTCTCAAGTTTTTATGACTATGACTGTCGAAGAGAATTTGCTGACGGCGCTTTCGATTGCCAAGCAGGATGGTCGCGCAATGCTTCAGTCCCCGCGGGCGCCTGACTTACTGATCGAATGCGAGAGGTTGATGACGCTCTACAAAATTGTTGATCATCGAAATCAAGTTGCCAGTACCCTCTCTCAGGGCGTTCGAAAGCTCCTTGATATCGCAATGGCAGTAGTTTCCAACCCTAAAATCCTTCTCCTCGATGAGCCCACCTCCGGAGTTTCTGTTGAGGAAAAGTTTGGAATAATGGATATCGTCATCCAGGCTCTAAAAGAGCAAGGAGCTACAGTTCTGTTTGTTGAACATGACATGGAGATTGTGGAGCGCTACGTAGATCGAGTGCTGGCATTTTACCAGGGTGAAATTATCTGCGACGCTCCTCCAATTGAAGCCTTAAGGGATCCAAAGGTCATCGAGTATGTAATTGGTGGAGACCACGCTCCCAATACCGCTTTAAGCGGGGGTGCTGGTCATGCTTGAGGTTAAAGATCTAACTGTAGACATCGGTCCCATTCGTATTTTGCAAGATGTATCTCTTCGTATTGAAGTAGGACAGATGGTGGGTCTTATTGGGCGGAACGGAGCAGGTAAAACAACGTTTCTTCGCTCTGTGATGGGACTGCTCAAGGCCAACTCAGGTACAATGCAATTCGAGGATGTAGATTTAATCGCGCTGCCATCACAAAAACGCGCCAGTCTCGGCTTTGGTTACATGCCAGAGGATAGAAAGCTGGTGCCATCACTAACCGTCGAAGAAAATATACTGACTCCAGTCTGGGCGGTTGGAATCGAAGACTGGGGGTCGCGGCTTGAATGGGTCTATTCGCTTATCCCTGAGGCAAGGGAATTTCGTAATCGTCCAGCTACAAGCCTTTCCGGCGGACAGCAGAAGTTAGCAGCTTTGGCACGTGCACTCCTGATTGGTAAGCGCATGCTACTTTTGGATGAACCTTCAGAGGGGATTGCTCCGGCTTTAGCAAAGCGCATGTCAGAAATTCTGTCTAACCTAAAGTCTGAAGGGGTGACGATCCTCGTTGCTGAGTCCAACACAGCGCACTGCGCCGAATTGTTAGATCGAATGTATGTTGTGGAGCGTGGTAACGTAACGCTGAGCTGATTTGCTATAGATTGTCTGTCTATTAAGGTTGGCTTTAAGTACTCTGATCTTGAAAGGGACAAATTATGAGCGCGACAAGTGTCTCTAACGGCTCCCGTTACCGCTCAGCAATCCGCCCAGGTCAGGAGGATAGCGATAGAATTCCTCCTGATTGCGCAGGATTGAACTTTTTTGATATTGACCATCAGTTTCAGAGTTTATTGCCGCTGTATTTAACTCAAGCGGAACTTGATCATTTCGGTCCACATTTTGAAAGAATGGGTGAGGTCGCTGGGGGTCGTTTGAACGACCTAGCCATGGTGGCTGATAAGAATGGCCCTGTGCTCCATCCAAGAGATCGATTTGGTCGCGATGCCGACTGGATCGAATACCATCCAGCTTACAGAGAAATGGAAAAGATTTGCTGGGGCGACTTTCAGATGGCCGCAATGGGGCATCGTCCAGGAGCGTTAGGTTGGCCTGAAGTAACGTCACCGCCCGTCAAATATGCGTTCCAGTACATGTTTTCCCAATCAGAATTTGGTCTTCTTTGCCCTCTTTCTGTTTCAGAAACATCTGCATATCACTTCGAGTGGAACGATGATCCAAAGTTAAAAGAGATGTTTTGGGAAGGTTTGACTTCACTTGATTTTGAGAAGCGTCTAACCGGCACTCAATTTATGACTGAAAAGGCAGCTGGCTCGGATGTTGGCGAGGCAACATTAACTGCTGTGCCAGATGGAGACTGCTGGCGCCTTTACGGTGAAAAATGGTTTTGTTCCCACGCTGATGCTGACGTCGCTTTGCTTCTGGCCAGACCTGAGGGCGGTGCTTCGGGTACCCGAGGACTAGGTTTGTTTGCAATGCCACGAAGACTCGAGGATGGAAGCCGTAACAGTTATCGAATTGTGCGGCTGAAAGATAAATTAGGCACTAAATCGATGGCATCTGGTGAGATCATTTTTGATGGAGCATTAGCTTACGCAGTTGGTGATGTTCAGAACGGCATCAAACAAATGCTTAATCAGGTTAACTTATCTAGACTTTCCCACGGTGTGCGTGCTGCTGGGATGATGCGCCGATGTCTCAATGAGGCCCTTGCGGCAGCCCGTTTTCGCCGACAATTCGGCGAGCCAGTGGTCCGTAAGCCTCTTATGCGCAGCCAACTTCTGGATATCTTGATACCAACTGAACAAGCCCTTACCGCATTTTTCTATGCAGCAAGTGCTATGCGTCGAGCTAATAACGGCGAGGAAGCAGGTGCTAAGGCATTACGAATAGCAACGCCTCTGCTCAAAATGATGGCTTGTCGGGATAATGTGCCGGTTGCGACGGCATCGATGGAGACCCGAGGCGGTCTAGGATACATAGAGGAATGGGTTAACGCTCGCCTGATACGTGATGCCCAGATAGGGCTTCTTTGGGAAGGTACAACCAATATAAATGCGCTTGATGTTATTTCGCGCGCTGTTGGTAAAGAGCATGCTGAGGAGGCGCTTCGTGAGGACATCGCCCAATGGTTGGACGCGGCAAAGGAATGTCCTGGTCAGCTTAAGGGTAGGCTATTGCAAACATTAGATCGCGCTATTGAGTTTGCGCGGATAGTTGCAGGCGATCCTCGGAATGAGCAATACTGCCGCCAAGCCGCGACAGGTCTTTATAATGCGCAGACATCTGCACTGATGGCAGCTGAAGGCGCAGTGCTTGGTGCGTCTGGAGGTGACGCACGAAGGCTTCTAATTGCGCGATTAGCGCTCGATCGGCGGTTAAACATGGCTGATCCTCTATCACTGAATGGAAATTCCTTTGAGGCTGATGCTTCGATACTCCTATTAGAAGACGCTCCAATTTCTTTAGAAAGCGCACAGGCCCTTCTTGCCCGGTAAAGAGAAATGAAGATTTCTGAAAAAAAGGCTTTCTAGGAAACTTTAGATAGCGTGCTAGACAACAATAAGTGTTGTGGCGTCGGCGCCACAGATATCTGCTTTCACTAGAATACTGTCTCGAAGGTCCGCGTCGAATGAAGCTGCTGAGTAGTGAAATGTTATGGAGATTTATCCCAAAAACGCTCGTTAAGGTTCGAGTCTTTCAGCCTTTAGCGCAGCAAGAGTAGCTGGCCGTTGGGTCATCATCTCCATGTGGGTTTTGACCTTTAGCAACCGGCTAATATCAACGCCATCAGCTGACGCCCAGCGACAAATCGTATAAAGGTACGGATCTGCGACGGAGAAGGTCTCACCCATTACCCAAGGGCCAGCGATAGCTTCATTTTCGAGATAGTCGAAGCACAACGACATAGATATTGGAACGTGTGCTTGCATCGACTTAATAGCCGCTGGATCACTTGCCCAGCGATGTCCCCGGCCTTTATGGGCGTGAGCAACGTGGACAGTGGCACAAAGATAGCTGTTGAAAGCTTGCAATCGGGCAAATTTGAAGTGATCCTCTTTTAGAATGAGATCGCTGCGTTCGTGCGTTTCAGCCAAGTAAACTAAAATAGCGGGGGTTTCTGTAAGGATGCCGTGTTCTGTAGATAAAGCTGGCACTCGACCTTTGGGGTTGAGTTTAAGATAGTCTGCACTCTGTTGTTGGTTCTGGGAAAAATCGATCCTATGGGAACGATAGTCCGCACCTACTTCCTCTAAGAGAATATGACTCGCTAAAGCGCAAGATCCAGGCGAGTAATAGAAGTCCAACACCTTTAAATTCCTTTAAAATATTTGAGACAAAAGCGAGAATAAACCAAGGTCCGTGATTGAACGAGATCGCGGAAAGATAAGACGAGCACCTCTTATTTATAAACTTTTCAGAAAGGCTATTAGGGCTTCCCTATCCGACGCATTTAGCCGAGTAAAGCTGCGCCTTGATTGTTCGGCCTCTCCGCCGTGCCACAGCACCGCTTGTTCAATTGTCATCGCACGGCCGTCATGCAGGTAGTTGGCATTGCCGTTGACTTCTTTATGACGACCCAGTCCCCAAAGTGGAGGTGTCCGCCATTCGCGCCCACCGCCGTCAGCGAGGCCTTCGCCCATATCATGAAGAAGGAGATCGGTATAAGGCCAAATCGTTTGTCCGGACAACCATGAAAAGCGGTGACTTCCTGTCTTGTGGCTTGGCGTATGGCAGGCATCACATTTGCTAGTATAAAATATTGAGCGCCCACGATTGACAATCTTTGGCTCTGCGTATCTTGGAGGTGGCCCAAGGTTAGCAACATAATCTGTGACACTTTGCAGAAATTTTTCGTTTGCCTCTATTCCATCGCCAGCAAGAGCCCGGCAGTCCGTTTGATGAGGAGTGCAGTCGCCGAACGTCTGCGGATAAAGCTTTGATGAAACTCCCATATCAATGAGCAAAGCATGCGCCGTTTGTTGAAGAAGAGTACCTTGAGTGGCTCTCCAACCAAAACGACCGATGCCACGCACGCCTGATATGCCATCTCCATTATAATCATCCGGATCGGCTAGGCTTTCCAGGTGACTGTCTGGGATCGCTTCAAGAAGACCTAGGCCAAAAATAGCAGGGGCGGTTCTGACTGAAATAGTATTTGGTATTGATAATGAGGTAGCTTGTTTAATTGACCAGAATGGAGTGGTTAGGGAAAATTTTAGCCCGTCCGTGTAACGCCACTCTCTTGAAATGAGCTGCAGCATTAGCTGCCCTTCTGGCTTTAGGCCCGCCACAGCGCGGTCCTGTAATTGTTCTCCGTATTCAGATTTAAGTTGGGAAAATTGAGCTACAGTTCCTGTAACCTCTGTCTCAAATAATCCATTTGTTGGTGGACGCCCCCGACCGTCATTTCGGTGACACTGCTCGCAGGAAAGAGCGTTGTATAAGGGTCCTAACCCCTGCAAAGCTGGAGGGTTTGCTGGCCTGGCTACCCAGCGGGTGTAGAAGAGTGTCGAGCCTTTTTTAAATTCAGAAAGATCGGGTGCAGGTAAGGTTGAGACCGGACCCGAGAAAGCGGCGCTGGGTTCGATCAATATGGAGGTTGCATTGCCACCGGGGTGAGCTTCAGAGGGGTCAAATATTGGCTGCCCGTGGGCTGTTGCGGGTGCGCAAATAAGTATCGTGACTAGTAATTTGGTTATGTCAGGTAGTGCACGGATCATGTTACATCTCCTGAGAAAGATTTTATGCTTTGTTTAGATCATTCGCTATTCAGGAGATGTTTATGACGTCCGAACCTATTGCTCCCGACGTTTGGAAAACGCTGGTCGGTATAACCACCGCAACATTGACCACAGTTCTTTTAAAAAAGGGTCTTCGGAATACTTGGATCCGTCGGGCTGCGCCCCTGCGATCTGGAGGAGGACGGCTTGCTGGACCTGCTTTTACTTTGCGGTTTGTTCCATATCGAGAGGATTTGGCAAGTCCTGCGTCCTGGTCTTCCCCAATTTCAACTCGCGCGGCCATTGAAGCGATGCCTGCTGGGGCAATGGTTATAGCTGATGCTATGGGGTCTACTGATGCGGGAATTTTTGGCGATATTCTCTGTGCACGGATGGTGAAAAGAGGAGTCAATGGCCTCATAACCGATGGAGTGATGCGCGATCTGTCTGGGGTGTTGGGAACGGGCTTACCGGTATGGGCAGCTGGAGCAGCAGCCCCCCCGTCAGTAGCGGCTCTTCATTTTGTTGGCTGGGAGGAGACCATTGCATGCGGTGGCGTCTGCATTGTTCCTGGCGATGCGGTAGTGGCTGATGATGATGGTGCAGTGGTAATTCCAAGATCTATTGTAGAAGAAGTTGCAAGCCAGGGTGCAGAACAAGAGGCTCAGGAAGAGTGGATCATGTCTGAGGTTGAGGCTGGGGCATCTCTGCCAGGCTTATATCCTCCCAATGCTGAAAACCTTTCACGTTATGAAGCCACCAAGAAAAAGAAATAGCCAAAGTCTTTTTGCTAGACTGAACTTGGGTCCAAACTTTTTCGGAAGTAATAAAAATGGGAAAAGAAAATGAGCAATTTTACTAAGAATCCTGATGGTGGATTGCCCGTTGTTATCCCCTTCGATGCAGCTTTGGGTGCTGAGATATCAAATATTAGTCTCTCTAATCCCCTTAGTGAGGATCAATTTCAAGTTGTTGAAAAGGCGTTCGTAGAACACAAGGTCTTGGTCTTTAGAAATCAACCCTTGACTGATGATCAACACTTGGCGTTTGCAGCTCGTTTTGGACCCCTTGAGGGTCACATAAATACTCCGACCCGTCATAAGCGCTTACCTGATGTTCAGGTTTTTTCTAACGTCAAAGAAGACGGTTCAACTACAGGATATCACCCGGAACTTGGAACTTACGTATGGCATACAGATAAATCTTATGTAGCAGAGCCTTCACTGACAACCGTACTTCGCTCGCCTGCTATCGCCAGCCTAGGTGGTGACACGCTGTTTGCTAATACGCAGGCTGCTTATGAGGATTTAGACCCAGAGACACGAAATAAGATTGCAGGACTGAAGGCTGAGCATTCCTGGAAGAGAAGCCGTGAAAAAGTTGGTGAGAAACCTGCGACTTTGGAACAGATAGCGGCTGCTCCACCCGTTCAACACCCGATAGTTAGAACTCATCCAATTACGGGAAAAAAAGGTATCTATGTTGGCTCTCACGCAAGCCATATTCCTTCGTTGGAATACGATGCAGGTGTTAAATTACTGCAACAGCTAGAGGTTCATGCTACCAAGGAGAAGTATATTTACCGCCATAAATGGCAGGTAAATGACGTTCTGATGTGGGACAATAGATCCACCATGCACTGCGTCACTCCATACGACGCTGCTAAAGAAAAAAGAACTGTTCATAGAGTTGTGGTTAAGGGTGATCGGCCATTTTAGGTACGTCACCGTAATTAAATACTTTGCACTTCCGAGCGTGAATTGTCTTACGGCTGAAATAGATTTCATAAAATTGGATATCTACTTCTTTGATCCTTGGTATGCCCGTGGCACTTGATTGGTGGTGAGTGTATGTTTTTCAACGGTCGTTTGCGCGTTGTTTTTATAAAGGAGAGTACTTCATGGCCGGTCGCATAGCTGCTCGTCTTCAGGAGCTTGGAATAACGTTACCTGATGCGCCAAAGCCAGTCGCAAATTACGTGCCATTTGTCATTACTGGTAACCTGGTTTTTATTTCTGGTCAGGTCTCGGCCATTGGTGGAGATAAGTACCTTGGAAAGGTTGGTTCTGAAGTAGATATCAACCACGCGATAAGCGCGGCGCGAGCCTGTGCTCTGGCTATCTTGGGACAGCTGAATGCTGCTCTTGAAGGTGATCTGGACCGAGTGACGCGCTGCGTTAAGCTTGGTGGATTTGTGAATTGTTCCGCTGATTTCGATCAGCAGCCTGCCGTGATTAACGGCGCATCTGACTTGATGGTGGATGTATTTGGTGAGGTGGGAGCCCATGCGCGGTTCGCGGTGGGTGCGCCAAATTTGCCTTTCAATTTCTCTGTGGAGATAGATGCTGTCTTCGAGTTTTCTTGATCATAATGTCATGGCTTAAATGCAATGACCGTTCAGAAAAGTGAAATAGAAGTCCGCATACTAGAGCGAGTTTCTGACGTCGCCCGCTCTGAGTGGGATGCTTGTGCCGGGCTTGATAACCCATTTTTGTGTCACGATTTTTTAAGTGCTCTTGAGGAAAGTCTCTCAGTATCAGCAGACGAAGGGTGGTTGCCTAGGCATATCGCTGTCTACGATGACGATGGAAGGCTCGCTGCGGCAATCCCCCTGTATTTAAAGGGCCACTCTCAAGGTGAGTACATCTTTGACCACAGCTGGGCGCAAGCTTGGGAAAGGGCAGGTGGCCAGTATTACCCGAAGCTCTTGTCGGCAGTACCTTTCACGCCGGTGACTGGAAGGCGTTTTTTGGTTCGTCACGATCTAGATGAAACTTTGTACGAAAATAAACTCGTGCAGGCGCTGATCAAAGTCGTTGAGAAAACTGAAGTTGCTACTCTCCATGTTAATTTTTTAACGCACGGTGAATGGGAGCGAATGGGGAAATTAGGGTTTTTGCAGAGATCAGGACAACAATTTCATTGGACCAATGCCAATTACAGAACATTCCAGGACTTCCTAGATGCGCTCTCAAGCCGGAAGCGTAAAAACATTCGAAAAGAGCGTGAAGCAGTAGCTGCTCAAGGCGTTAATATGAGAGTTTTTACCGGGGATAGCCTTAAGACAGAGCACTGGGATGCATTTTATCGCTTTTATAGAAATACGACTGACCGAAAATGGGGATGGGATTATTTAAAGCGACCTTTTTTCTCCTATCTCCATGAACGGATGTCCGACCGTGTTGCATTGATAATGGCGGAGCATGAGGGCCAATGGGTTGCAGGCGCTTTGAATTTGATTGGCTCAGATACGCTTTATGGCCGTAATTGGGGTTGTACCGAGAACTTTAAAAATTTGCATTTCGAGACCTGCTATTACCAGGCGATAGATTTTGCGATCCAACGTGGCTTGAAAAGAGTAGAGGCAGGTGCTCAAGGTCAACATAAATTGCAGCGGGGTTACCTACCTGTCGAAACCTACAGTATTCACTACATTGCTGACCAAAATTTTCGTCGTGCAGTCGGAGATTTCCTAAAGAGAGAACGGCAGGCTGTCGGTGAAGAGATAGAATTTCTTGAGGAGTTTTCTCCCTTCAAAAAAAGTGGTTAGGTGGCTGCTATTTCGAAAATGTTTTCAATAATTAGATAGTTGTAGAAAGCCGAAAGCCCATGTCATCATCTTATCAAGTGGATGACTTTACCTGGATCCCAAACATGTCGAGTTTTGGTGTCCAGTGGCTCATATGTCCCGGTCTGTGGCTGTAAATTATATGTCAGGTCGCGGAAGTCGAGCTATTGCAGGCCTTGCTGTGATAGGGTGTGGCGTCGCCGTAGGTCCATTAGATACAGCAGTAAACATCGCTTTTCCGGCAATTGTTGGAGATTTTCAATTACCCCTCGAAATGATCCAATGGATCATAATTTGTTATGTTCTGACCTACTCCAGTCTGACTTTGGTCGCGGGAAAACTAGGGGATCGGTACGGGCGACGGAGAATATTTAAAATTGGCCTAGTAGCCAGCTGTGTTGGCCTTGCCGCGTGCTCACTAGCACCAACCTATGGAGCATTGCTGCCAGCAAGAGTTGCTCAAGGTTTGGGAACGGCGCTCGCTATTGCTTGCGGGCCAGCGCTTGCTACGTCTCTTTATCCTGAAAGTCAGCGGAGTCGGGTAGTCGGATACTACGCCGCAATGTTTGCTGCTGCGGGAGCATTGGGCCCAATAATCGGTGGTGCTTTGGCGGATGCTTTTGGTTGGCAGGCGGTTTTTTGGTTTCGAATTCCATTGGCTTGCTCAGTTCTTGCGCTTGTTTGGTTGTTACCGGCAGACCGACATAATTCAGATAGAGAAAAGCCATTCGACTTTTTGGGCGCTTTTCTTCTTGTTGTCATGCTTGCAGGTCTTGCTGTAGCTCTCAGCCTTGCTAGGTGGAGCCGGACCACGGAAGCCATATTTGTGGCACTAATGGTATTCGTTACATTGGTCGTGTTTGTTAGAGTTGAGCGAACGGCAGCAGATCCTGTTCTGCGGATTGATGCTTTTAGAAATTTACGATTTTGTATTTTAAATTTCCTAAATGTAATCGTCTGCGGGGCAACCTTCACCCCGTTGCTTTTTACCCCTTTCTTTTTGACCCAGCATGCTGGATTTGATGCGGCGGCGGGAGGTTTAGCTCTCGCGATGGGTGCTTGTGGGACAACGATTGCCGCAGCATTAGCCGGTCAGCTAATCGAGCGAGTATCTGGAGGGGTGGTGGCTATAGTCGGTGCAGGCCTAGCGGCCTGCGGCCTTGGACTGGTTGGCCAGGTGCAGGTAGATGGAAGCTTGATGGAGGTCATTCTTACTCTTGCAATAGCAGGCATTGGCCTAGGTTTTGTTCAGACTGCTTACTTAGATGGTGTTACGGGCCTATTGCCAGAAAAAGACCGAGGCGTTGCAGGCGGACTAACTATGGTAACCAGAACTATTGGCGTCATTGCAGCCGCGTCTATGCTAACTTTGCTTTTCAGTCAGGTGGAGACTACTGCATTAGGGGGTGGTTTGGCATCGGCAGACGCCTTTTTAAAGGGCTACAGCATGGTGTTTTCAGTTGCTGCCTCTGCTGCAGTCTTTGGTGCTGTGTTAGCTTTGGCCCTCTACCGTCCCAGATAAGGGACAAAATTTCGCAGGAGTTCACCTATGCTTTCGGAAACACCGTTCATGGCTGCAGAGGCTGACAGGGCCTTTGAAGTTCTGAAGGCCGGCGGTATTGCGATTATGCCGATGGATGTTGGCTACTCTGCGATAGGAGGTTCTTACTCTGCGCTGCGGCGTATATTTGACGCAAAACGCCGCGAGCCTACTAAGTTCAACGCTATGATCGGGGACTGTGAACTCGCCCGCGAACTTTATTTGTTACCGGGTCTAAGTTGGGATGTTTTTGATGCAATAACTCGAGACGATGATTTGCCGTTGGGTGTTATTGGACCGTGCCGCATGGATCATCCAATGCTCGCTTCTATGGAGCCGGAAGCGCTTAGGATGTCGACGAAGGATAATACCCTTTGCATGTTGACTAATGCTGGACCATTTCATGCAGCTATATCCCGCCGTAGTCGAGAAGCTAGCCACCCTCTTTTTGGATCCTCAGCTAATCTCTCTATGCAGGGAACAAAGTTTCGTGCCGTTGAAATCGAACCAGACATTCTTGCTATCGCAGACGTTGTAATCGACCATGGACTGCGAAAATTTTGGCCTTACCAGGCCTCTTCAACCTTATTGAACTTGATAACTTTTGAGGTGGTACGTTTTGGCTCTGGCTATGAATTGATTCAGGACACGCTAGAACGGCGCTTTAATATCAATTTGCCTGCAGCCCCTTCGCCCCTTCGAATTCAGGGAAGAGATTAGTGCTAACGAGAGAGCATTTCGATGTAATACTAGCTGGTGGTGACCTAATCGATGGTTCAGGATCCTCACGGTTTGTCGCTGATGTGGGCATCCTCGGAGATCACGTTGCTGCCATTGGTGACCTTTCTGATGCGTCTGCTGATGAGCGCCTTGATGTGTCCGGTAAAGTCGTGGCGCCAGGTTTCATTGATGCTCACACCCATGACGATCGTTTGCTCTTTGCAGATCCGGCAATGAAGCCAAAATCATCTCAGGGTGTTACAACGGTGATAGTTGGCAATTGCGGCGTCAGCCTCGCGCCATTCTCAGCTCCAGGCCGACCAAAACCTCCTTTGGATTTGATTTTTGGTCTAGACCCAGTTCGCTTTCCAACTTTTTCTGGTTTTCTTGATGCAGTTGATCGGCAGCCTGCTGCAACCAACGCAGCATTCCTTATTGGACACCAGACGGTGCGTGTCCGTGAGGTGGTCGATCTCAACCGGCCAGCCGAATATGACGAAATTTTAGCTATGCGATCCCATGTGGCGGAGGCTATGGAAGCGGGAGCTATAGGACTTTCAACTGGGTTGTTTTACCCTCCAGCTCGCGCTGCAACTACTGATGAAGTTGTAGCATTGACCGAAGTAGCTGCTGCTGCTGGCGGACTTTACGCTACACACCTTCGCGACGAAGGCGCAAAGCTATTAGATTCAGTGAAAGAGGCGCTTGAAATAGGTCGCAGAACGAATGCTCCCGTTGTATTGTCTCATCATAAGGCCTCAGGTGTTGCAAATCATGGAAAAGTCAAAGAGTCGTTACCTTTAATTCGGGAGGCTCGTAAGTCCCAGAAGGTAGCGTTAGACGTTTATCCGTACATAGCTAGTTCAACAGTTCTATTATCAGAGCGTGTGGCTGACTCATCAAAAGTTCTCATTACATGGTCTGAGCCGATGCCCGAGGCAGCAGGTCGTGATTTAGCTGAACTTGCGATGGAGTATCAGCAAAGTCCCATTGCTATGGTCTCCCGCTTGCAGCCTGCAGGCGCAATCTACTTTTCTATGGCTGAGGATGATGTTCGAGAGGTTATATCCTTCGAAGATGTTATGATTGGATCTGATGGGATTCCTCATGACGAGAAGCCTCACCCTCGACTTTGGGGAACCTTTCCTCGCATCCTTGGTTACTACGTACGAGAGGTAGGTTTGTTTTCACTGGAGGAGGCCGTTCGACGAATGACTTCTCTACCCGCTTCCGTTTTTGGCCTCAAAGACCGCGGCTGCATCCGTGAGGGTGCTTATGCAGATATAACAATTTTCAACCCTGAGACTATTATCGACAGTGCTAACTTTGATAGCCCTACGCAGCCTGCTGAAGGAATTCTAGCAGTGATGACGAACGGAATTTTTATTTGGAGAAATGGCAAGCCCACAGGAGCTCGTCCCGGCCGTGCTCTCCGTCTTCGTGATCAGGTGATGCCGAAAAACTAATTTATTTAGCGGCTTAGAATTTAGCATGTATTTGCAAGTATGCTGAGAGCCGAAAGGGTTACGCTTTCAATGACCTTGATGGTGGCGATATCACGTTTTCAAACAACTTCCATTGAAGAAATTTAGCGCATTTTTTTAGCAGCTCTTAGGCAAGCTAAAAGGGCGTTTATCCACTCGTTTATAGCCTAGGACTTTCGACAGAATGGTGCGTGAGCTATATGTCGAGGTTAGACAAAACGGCCACGCGGTTGATCTAGCGTCTTAGTTCTTCCGGTCGACACAAAGGATGCCGCCACGACATGCGATGGATTGCAATTGCCGCTGCAACTGCTTTGGGATTTTTCACTTTTGGGCAGGTGCAAGCTGAGTCCTCTAAAAGTGCCAGAGATACCTATAAGCAGTTAGAACTTTTCGGAACAGTCCTTGATCGCATTCGTGCTGATTACGTTGAAGAAGTTAGCGATGCCGAGCTAATTAAAGCAGCCATAGACGGTATGTTGTCCTCTCTTGATCCTCACTCTTCATATCTTGACGAAGAGGATCGTGAGCGCCTTGACGTTGATACACGTGGTGAATTTGGAGGTCTTGGTATCGAAGTCACAATGGAGGGCGGTTATGTTAAGGTCGTATCTCCAATAGACGACACACCGGCTGCGAAAGCAGGCCTTAAGCCTAATGACCTTATAATCGCTTTGGACGGTAAAAGTGTTCGGGGTATGGCGTTGAGTGACGCTGTAAAGCTTATGCGTGGTAAGGTGGGAGAAAAAATCAAACTCACTGTTCGTCGTGGGGAGGCCCCCCCTTTTGACGTCGAAATTATAAGGGATGTTATCAAAGTAAGTCCTGTGCGTGCGAGAGCAGAGGGTAAAGTTGGTTACATTAGGGTCTCAAGCTTTAGCCGTCAGACAGAGCCAAACCTGGTGAAGGCTGTCAAACAACTGCGAGATGAAATAGGGACAGATATTGAGGGTTTCATTCTTGACCTGCGGAACAACCCCGGTGGCCTTCTCGATCAAGCGATTTCGGTATCTGATGCCTTCTTAGAAAAAGGGGAAATTGTTTCAACTAGAGGTCGAGAAAAGGAAAAAGCCCAGCGTTACAACGCAGAATCTGGAGATATCACCGATGGTTTGCCTCTGGTTGTATTAATCAACGGCGGATCGGCTTCTGCTTCAGAGATCGTCGCTGGAGCCCTTCATGACCATAATCGCGCAATTCTAATTGGAGAGCGGACTTTCGGAAAAGGTTCTGTCCAAACAATTCAGCGCATACCTGGTCATGGAGCAATCCGTTTAACTATTGCTAGGTATTACACGCCCTCAGGAATCTCAATTCAAGCGAAGGGAATTGAGCCTGACATTATCGTTCCGCCGGCGAAAATAGAGGCAATAGACACGTCGGGTCGACGTCGCGAAGCTGATTTAGATGGAGCCTTAGATCGCTCGGAAGAAAAATCAGAGAAGGCACCGCCTTTAACCCGAGAAGAAAAAGAAGCAAAAGCGGCAGCTCAGGATTATCAATTAATCCGAGCTCTTGACGTACTGCGTGGTATTTCATTGTACCGACAATCGGCTTTAAGCAAGTAGACGGTTTGGTTTCTTAAAAAACTGCTTTG
>Ga0222714_10003784_pt1 | contig 15168 bp, 15 predicted proteins | sample C33_3DmetaG_FD_165048 | JGI IMG/M metagenome (GOLD analysis project Ga0222714, IMG submission 165048) | Estuarine water microbial communities from San Francisco Bay, California, United States - C33_3D | ecosystem: Environmental > Aquatic > Marine > Unclassified | place: USA: California... | reverse complement strand
AGGCGATCGACGACGGCGCGGCCGATGCCGCGACTGCCTCCGGTGACGATCGCACGATGTGTCATGAGTCTCCTGACCCTCAATGCGCCTCATGATGCCAGGATTAGGCTCATCCCCATGACGTCTCCCCTTCCGCAGCGCCGGCTTGGCCCCTGGGCGGTCTCTGCCGTGGGACTTGGCTGTATGCCGCTGTCTTTTCCCCAGCACGTCGACGAGCGTGAGCGCAGCATCGCCGTGATCCATCGAGCGCTTGCTCTGGGGATCACGCTCTTGGACACGGCCAATATCTACGCGCCCGCATGGGATGCCGTCGGGCACAACGAGGTCTTGATCGGTGAAGCCCTGCGCTCGTACGCCGGACCCCTCGAGGGTGTCATCGTGGCGACCAAGGGAGGGATCACCCGAGGTGAGGGTGAGACCTGGGGTCGGGATGCCTCACGTGATGGGCTACTGCGAGCGGCCGAGGCGAGTCTGCAAGCACTGGGTGTCGATCGGATGGACCTGTACCAACTCCACCGGCCAGATCCTTCGCGCACCTTCCTCGAGCAGATGCGCAACCTAGGCGCCGTGAAGGAAGCTGGTTTGACCACAACCCTCGGCCTGTCCAATGTGACACTGCCCGAACTTGAGTTGGCGATCGACGAGTTGGGTGGCCCCGATGAGGGCGGAGTTGTCTCGGTCCAGAACGAATGGTCGCCGCGATATCGCGTCGATCGCGATGTGTTGGACCACTGCACCGAAACCGGCATCGCGTTCCTGCCCTGGTCACCGCTCGGCGGCGCCGACCAGGCTCACGAGGTGGGGTCGCACTACACCGCCTTCACCGAGGTGGGTCGGGCCCACGGTGCGTCAGCACAGGAGACGGTCCTCGCTTGGCTGCTCGCAACGACGCCGGTCATGATCCCCATCCCCGGAGCTAGCAAGCCGCAGACAGTGGACTCGATCGTGCGATCGGTGAGCGTGGAGATGTCGGCTGGTGAGATCGCACTGCTCGACGCGAGCGAGCCGGAGCACTCCTCGACATTTCCCGAGAGCGAGCCGCACCCGCCGCTGAGATAGGGCGGGAAGTGGGCCGCTGACAGGGGGCCGGGGAGTACCAACGCCCCCAACGTGCGCGGGCCCCTACCGCAGCGGCCCAACATGCTCCACTCTCCGGGTCGTGAGTGATGACGTCCGCAGTCAGGCGATCCAACGGCTACATCAGCGCCGGGGCCTTCTCAACTACGTGTTGGGAGGCGTGATCGTCTGCCTCTTCATGATTGCTATCTGGTTTTTCACCGGCCAAGGCTACTTCTGGCCGGGCTGGGTCATTGGCGGATTCGTCCTTGGCGCCCTCGGGTACGGAGTCAACTCGATGATGAACAAGCCATTTACCGACGAGCAAATCGACCGCGAGATCCACAAGGGGTCGTAGGCAGGGACCGATGGCACGCGATCCGGTGCGCGATTCGGCGCACCGAGGGTGGGCTCGGCGCCGCACGAGCTGCTCACAGTGCGTATCAACGCGAGAGAAAAGCGGCCCGAGCCTCACGATGTGAGATAAGGGCCGGACCCCACTGCAGGGTGGGTGCGCGAGGGGGGAGTTGAACCCCCACACCCTTTCGGGCACACGGACCTGAACCGTGCGCGTCTGCCTATTCCGCCACTCGCGCGTTGCCCGGCGTGCCGAGCGATAGAAGGGTACAACCCCGTCCGGCGACATCCCCATGGGCGGTCCGGATAGCGCTACTCCTCCCGACGCTCGTGCTCCGGTGCCATGTGACCGCCGATCAGTACGCCGATAACGAAGATCATCATCAACGCTGTCATCACCGAGTTCTGGAAGGCCGGCGCCATCCCGTTCCACTTGGAGTTCAGGTACATGATGAACCAGTTGCCGCCGACGGTGATGAAGCCGAAGAAGAAGACCAGTAGTCCGGTGGTCCCTCCCACAAAGGTCCACTTCTGTGCCCGGCCCCACCGCGGGCAGGTGGACGACCGACGGAGACCCAGGATGCCGCCGATGAGCAGCAGGATGCCGGTGATGGTCTCCCCGGCGATGATGCCGATGTAACTCAGGACCTGGAACCAGGTGGCGTCGATGAAGCGCCATTGAAAGCCGCTGTCCGCGGGGACGCCGTCACCACTGAGGACACCCTGGACGAAGGGCCAGTTGCTGGCATTGGGATTGACCGGGTTGGTGATGTTGTCGAAGGCGACGACGAGGTAGTACGCCGCGGTCATGAGGACGAAGATGGATGCGACGACGCGCGCAGTGCGCCAGACAGACCAATTCATGCTTCCTCAGGCTAGCCACATGAGCGGGCCAGATGGTGGATTTGGCGGGACCGTCCGCGAACTTTGCGAGGAAATGATCACTGGGCGGTCGATTGCTCGCACAGTTTGACCTCATCGTCGTCGCATAGATTGACCCCGTGGTGCAGATCGGCAACTCCGGAATCGACATCTCACGCGTGGTACTCGGCGGCAACGTATTCGGATGGACTGCCGACGAGGAATCGTCCTTCGCCATCCTTGATGCGTACCTCGATGGGGGCGGCAACAGCGTCGACCTCGCCGACTCCTACCCACACTGGGCGCAAGGCTGTCGCGGAGGCGAATCCGAGCAGATCGTCGGACGGTGGATGGCCGACCGAGGCAATCGCGATGCCGTTGTCGTCGCCACGAAGGTCGGCAAGTTCCCCGGCAACTACGGGTTGTCGCGCGAACAAATCAACGCCGGCCTCCGGGGCTCGCTGGAGCGCCTGCAGACCGAGTACGTCGACCTCTACTACTGCCACCTGGACGATCCGCAGACCCCGCTCGAAGAGACCCTCGAAGCCCTTGCCGAGCAGATTGAGGCCGGTCGTATCCGGGCGATCGCCGCATCGAACTATTCGACGGAGCGGCTGGCGGCGGCGCTGGCCACATCGGATCGGCTCGGCCTGCCGCGCTTCGTCGCCGTTCAACCTCAGTACAGCCTGGTCGTCCGCGACGAGTTTGAAGGCTCGCTTCAGCAATTGTGTGAACGTGAGGGGCTGTCCTGCCTGCCCTTCTGGCCGTTGGCCGCTGGATTCCTCACCGGCAAGTACACGACCAGCGACATCGGCGATTCGCCACGAGGAAGGCACGTCGCGCAGTTCTTCACCGAGCGCAACTGGCAGGTCCTGGCCGTCGTTCGCGACATCGCGGTGTCTCACGGGGTCGAACCCACGACCGTGGCGCTTGCCTGGCTGCTCACTCGCCCAACGGTCGCCGCACCCGTGGCGTCGGTTTCGCGGATGTCGCAACTTCCCGCACTCATGCAGTCGATGACTCTCGAACTCACCGTCGACGAACTCGCTGAACTCGACGAGGTCTCCGCCCCAAGAAGCGCCTCGTCCTGATCGGTGGCATGAGCGGGGAGCGCACGGCCAGCAAACCCCGCCACACAGGTCGCTCTGAGCAAAAGGTCACCGGGACAGGTCATAATGCAGCCATGGGTTCGGGGGCTCGAGGCGCATCGGGGGACGCATCCGCACCGGATGACCCGGATACCGGACAGGGCAGCAAATCGCCGCCGGGGCCTGACCACCGTCTCGGCTGGGCTCTCGTCGTCGTTCAGTTCGTCCTGCTCATCGCACTCGTACTGCTTCCCAAGCGGCGCGGGCTGGACCTCCCGCCGGACTTCCTCGACATGCTCGGCATCCTGTTGATGATCGCGGGCCTCGCCCTCGTTCTCATCGCCTTCCTTGGACTGGGCAGCGCCCTCACCGCGACGCCGGTGCCATTGAAGTCCGCCGCCCTGCGGACCGGCGGAATCTACTCCGTGGTGCGTCACCCCATCTATGTCGGTCTACTCATCGCCGCCCTGGGATTCACCCTGGCGGTGGGCTCGATCTGGCAGGTCGTCATGCTGCCGATCCTGGCGGCCTTCTTCGCCGGCAAGGCGCTGTGGGAGGACCGGTTGCTGGCCGAGAAGCACGGCGCCCCCTGGTACGACTACGCCGATCGAGTCGGCGGGTTCTGGCCTCGGTTCCGTCACGATCGCTGAACCCCCTCTCTCGCTGACTGGCGGGTTGTTGACGGTTTTTCGCCCAGAAACCGTCAACAACGCGCCACTCATCGGGGGAGTTGGGGGGTCTGGGCCGTAGGATCACGGGGTGGGCCTGTTGGATCGATTCGAGGATCGCCTCGACCGCATGGTGAACGGTGCTTTCGCGCGCGCCTTCAAGTCCGAGGTGCAGCCCGTCGAGCTTGCCGCCGCCATCCAAAAGGAGATGGACGACCGCTCTGCCGTCGTCGCCCGTGGCCGGACCGTCACCCCCAACGTCTTCACCCTGGACCTCTCCCCGCACGATGACGAGCGCTTGAGCGTCTACCGCGACACCCTGCAGTCCGAGCTCGCCACCGTCGTCACCGAGTACGCCGAGGAACAGTCCTACGCCCTCCTCGGCCCCTCAGAGGTCCGTCTCGAACTCGACGACTCCCTCGAGACCGGCATTTTCCGGGTGCACTCCGAAGCCCGCGCCGCCGTCGTCAGCGCGAAGACCAGTGACGTGGCGCCCGGGCAACCCTTCCTCGAAATCGGCGGAACGGCGTACCCCCTCGTCCGCGCCGTGAGCCGGCTGGGCCGGGGGACGGATGCCGACATCCGCGTCGAGGATCCAGGGGTCTCCCGCAACCACTGCGAGATCGTCCTCGGCACCCCGGCGATCATGCGTGACCTTGGTTCCACCAATGGCACATCCGTGGACGGCTCGCGAGTCACCCAGGCCGCCTTGGTCGATGGTTCGACAATCGTCATCGGCACGACCTCGATGGTCTACCGGACGGGCTGAACCGGTGACGGAGTTCGCCCTCACGCTGCTGAGGCTCGCATTCCTAGGCGCGTTGTGGCTCTTCATCATTATCACGGTGATCGCTCTGCGTCGCGATCTCCTACAACCACGTGAGGCTCGGCCCGCGACGGTGCCGGGCAAACCAGCCAAACACCCCAAGCCCGCCAAGCAACCCAAGCCGAAGAAGCCGAAGGTGGCCAAGGCCCCCAAGCGCACCGGGCCGAGCCTTGTCGTCACTGAGGGTCCACTGCAAAACACCGTGATCCCACTCGGCACCGCTCAGGTCACCATCGGGCGAGCGCCGGACTCCACCCTGGTCATCGATGATGACTACGCATCCAGTCGTCACGCGCGCATATATCCCAGCGAGGGCGGCTGGATCGTGGAAGATCTCGGCTCCACGAACGGCACCTGGATCGATCGCACACGCATCACCTCACCCACGATTCTTGCGCCGGGAGTGCCGCTACGCGTCGGCCGGACGACCCTGCAGTTGCAGAGGTAGTTATGCCTCTTGCACTGCGCTACGCCGCGCGCTCCGATGTCGGACAGGTCCGCAAGGGCAATGAAGATTCCGGCTACGCCGGTCCTCGACTACTCATCGTCGCCGACGGGATGGGCGGGCATGCCGCCGGCGAGTTGGCGAGCGCCACCGCCGTGGCCACACTCGCCGAGATGGCGGATGACGAACTCGCGCAGGGCGAGGCGCTCACCCGCCTGGCGGCGGCCGTCGATGCTGCCGGCGCGAGTATCGGCGAGGTCGTCGCGGACAACCCGGGACTTGCCGGTATGGGCACCACCGCAACGGCGCTGTACTGGCTGCCCGACGGCAACGGCGCCAAGATCGCCATCGTTCACGTCGGGGACTCGCGTGCCTACCTACTCCGTGACGGCGAACTCAGTCAGATCACGCATGACCACACCTATGTGCAGACACTCGTGGACGCGGGCAGGATCAGTGAGGACGAGGCCAGCGTGCATCCGCGCCGTAATCTGCTCATGCGCGCCCTTGACGGCGTACAACCGGTCGAGCCCGACCTCTCCATCCGCGAGGCTCGCAACGGTGATCGCTATCTCATTTGCAGTGACGGCCTCACCGGCACCGTGAGCAATACGGAGATTGCCGAGATGCTCGGCACGGGCGAGCCCACCGGCACGGTGATCGAACTGGTTGAGTTGGCTCTCGCGCGCGGTGCACCCGACAACGTCACCGTCGTGGTCGCCCACGTCGTTGAAGGAGCTATCGAGCCGGACGCGGAGCCGGTTGTCGTCGGTGCTGCTGGGGAGCCGCGCGTGCGTGCGCAGTTGCCGCGCGTTCACTTCCCCCACGATGCGCAGCGTGACCCTGACGCCCCCGACCTGCCGCCCGACACCGAGGGTCCACCGACCTCGGAGATGCCCACCATCGACGCCGACCTGGTGATTGAGACTCCCAGAGAGCCACGGCTGTCCGCGCGAACTCGCCGCACTCTCATTTGGGGCAGCGTCATCGCCGTCACGGTGGTGGTCCTGCTCGCTGTCATCGGGGCCTTGAGTGCCCTGTGGGTGCGGTCGCAGTGGTACGTCGGAGTTTCGGGCGACAACGTCGCCATCTACCAGGGCGTCCCCGGATCCATCCTCGGCCTACCCCTCCAGACGACGTACTCGGTCTCTGAACTCAAGGTTGACTCCCTGCCCACCTTCGATGCCAATCTCGTCCGCAGCGGCATCGTCACCGACGGGCCCGAAGGGGCCACGCGCGTGGTCGACGATCTGTTCAATCGCGCCTGCCTGTTCCTGCCGCGACCTCCCGAATGCGCAGTGACGCCATGAGCACCGCTGAGCAGCCCACTCGACAGCGGACGCGCCGCAATCTCGAACTCGTCCTCATCATCATCGCGTGGGGGATCGGTGTCCTGGGCACGTTGCAGGTGGGCTGGGCGACCGAGGAGGGAATCCACCCGCGGTTCTGGATCACCGCTGGAGTCGTCGGTCTGCTCGCCGTCGTCATGCACGCGATCGTGCGCTGGCGAGTGCCGTACGCCGATCCCTTCATGCTGCCCATCGCCACGCTGCTGACGATCCTCGGCCTCGTGATGATCTATCGGCTCGACGTGGCCGCCGTGCAGCGGGCCGCGCGACTGGACAATCCCGCACCGACGCCCGACGTCTACAACCAACTCATCTGGTACGGCGTCGCGAGTCTGCTCTTTGTCCTGGTGCTGCTTGTCATTCGCGACCACCGCATCCTGCAGCGCTACACCTACACCGCCGGCTTGCTCGGTGTCATCCTGCTGCTCCTGCCACTGGCTCCGGGGATTGGTGCCACTGTCAACGGCGCCACCCTGTGGGTGCGGGTTGCCGGATTCACCTTCCAACCGGCCGAGGCCGCCAAGATCCTGCTCACCATCTTCTTCGCCGGCTATCTCGTCGTGACCCGCGACTCTCTCGCGCTGGTGCGGACGCGGGTGCTTGGCATCCCCGTACCCCGAGCCCGCGACCTCGGTCCCATCCTCATCGTCTGGGCCGTGTCCCTCGGCATCCTCGTCTTCCAGCGTGATCTCGGCACCTCGCTGCTGTTCTTCGGGCTCTTCGTCGGCATGCTCTACATCGCCACGCAGCGATGGTCCTGGCTCGTCCTCGGTTTCCTGCTCTTCGCAGTCGGCTCGGTCGGGGCCTACCTGCTCTTCGGGCATGTACGCACCCGTGTACAAATCTGGCTCGACCCCTTCGCCTACGCAGACGCCGGTGGCTACCAGATCGTGCAGTCGCTCTACGGGTTCGCCAACGGCGGCCTCTTCGGCACTGGGCTCGGCCGCGGACATCCCGAGTTGGTGCCGTTCGCGAACACCGACTTCATCACCGCGGCACTCGGTGAGGAACTCGGACTCACCGGAGCCCTGGGAATTGTGCTGCTCTACGGCATCCTCATTGAGCGCGGTCTACGCACGGCCGTTGCCGTTCGCGACCCGTTCGGCCAGTTGCTCGCGGCCGGTCTGTCCATCACTCTCGGGATCCAGGTGTTCGTCATCATTGGCGGAGTGACCCGCCTGATTCCGCTCACTGGGCTCACCACACCGTTCCTGTCCTACGGCGGATCCTCCCTCGTCGCCAACTGGGTGATCATCGCCCTGCTCCTGGTGATCTCCCACCGCGCTCGCCGACCAGTCAGCGGGCAGAGCACCTCCGGCTCCTCGGCTGAGTTCGCGACACAGGTGGTGCGGCGATGACCCGCTCCATTCGCCGCATCGGGCTGGTCCTCATGGTTTTATTCCTCGCCCTGCTCGCGAACGTGACCTTCATCCAGGTCTTCCAGGCCGACAACTACCGCGGACGTGCCGACAATCAACGAGTGCTCCTCGAGGAGTACGAGCGTGAGCGCGGGCCAATCCTCACCGGGCCTGAGGCGATCGCCCTGTCCGAGAAGACCAAGGGCAAGTACCGCTGGCTACGCGTCTACCCGGAGGGAGAGCAGAACGCCGCCGTCACCGGCTTCTACTCCATGGTTTACGGCGCCACCGGCCTCGAACGCACCGAGAACGACGTCCTCTCCGGGTCCTCGGACCTGTTCTTCGTGGACCGCATCCAGCAGTTGGTGGCGGGTCGGCAACCTCGCGGTGGTGCCGTCACCACCACCATCGATCGCGCAGCGCAGCAGGCCGCCTGGGACGGGCTACGCGGAACCCGTGGCGCGGTTTACGCCATCGAACCGTCCACGGGCCGCACGCTCGTCCAGGTCCAGTCGCCCTCCTTCGATCCCAATCTGCTGTCCTCGCACGATCCGCAGTCGATCCGTGAGTACTACGAGGAGTTGCTGAACGACCCCGAGCAACCGCTGATCAATCGACCGATCGTCGCCCTTAATCCCCCCGGATCGACGTTCAAGTTGGTCACTGCCGCCGCCGCGCTTTCCTCCGGGCGATTCACCATGGATTCAGTCCTGCCCGGCCCGGCCGAGTACGACTTGCCACTGTCCTCCCGCACGCTTCGCAACTGGACCGGCGAGGAGTGTGCGCCCGGCGGTGAGATCACCCTCGAGCAGGCCCTCGCGGTCTCGTGCAATACGGCGTTTGCCTGGCTGGGCAATGAACTCGGGGCCGACGCACTGCGAGCCCAGTCTGAACTCTTCGGTTTCGATACGAAGTTCGAGACTCCGCTGCGAGCGTCCACCTCTCGATTCCCCGAGGATCCGGACGAGCCTCAGACAGCCATCAGTGCGATCGGCCAGTTCGACGTGCGCGCAACCGCGATGCAGATGGCCATGGTCGCAGCAGGCATTGGCAACAATGGCGTCGTCATGCAGCCCTACCTCGTGCAGGAGATTCGAGCGCCCGACCTGTCCATCCTGCGAACGTTCGAGCCGCAGGAATTCGACACGGCGCTCTCCACGGAGAATGCCCGCCAGATGCAGTTGATGATGATCTCCGTTGTCGAGAACGGGACCGCGGGCATTTTGCAGGGCATCTACGACGACGAGGGCAACCTCGTACGTGTGGGTGCCAAGACCGGAACCGCGCAAACCGGGCGTGAGGGCGACCAGCCGGTCTCCTGGATGGTGGCGATGGCCCCGGCCACGAACCCCAAGATCGCGGTCGCCGTCGTGGTCGAGGACGGCGGCCAGGCTGAACTCAGCGGTGGGGCGCTCGCTGGGCCCATCGCACGGGCGGTTATTGAGGCGGCCCTGCAATGAGACCGGCATCACAGGGAACGTCCTGGGAGACTGGTGCGTCAGGACATAAGGACCACAGGAGGCAGTCGTGACGTCAGATCCCGGCGTGGGCCGGACCCTCGGCGACCGGTACGAGCTCGTATCGGTCATCGGCCGTGGTGGCATGGCCGAGGTCTGGAGGCCAGGGACACCCGACTGGGCCGCCGTGTCGCCATCAAGATCTTGCGTCCAGACCTCGCCCGCGATCCGGCGTTCCAGAACCGCTTCCGCCGCGAGGCACAGTCGGCCGCCTCACTGAACCATCCAAACATCGTGGCCGCCTACGACACCGGCGAGGACATCTTCATCGATGGCACCGAGTCCACCGTCGTTCCCTACATCGTCATGGAGTACGTCGACGGCATGACGCTGCGGCAGATCCTCTCCAGTGGCCGCCGCCTACTGCCCGAACGGTCACTGGAGATTGCCGCGGGCACCTTGAGTGCGCTCGACTACGCCCATCGCCACGGCATTGTGCATCGCGACATTAAGCCGGCCAACGTCATGCTCACCCGCACCGGCGACGTCAAGGTCATGGACTTCGGTATTGCTCGTGCGGTGAATGACTCCGGCAACACCATGACGTCGGCGCAAACCGTCATGGGAACTGCGCAATACCTCTCCCCCGAGCAAGCGCGCGGTGAGGTAGTGGACGCGCGATCAGACCTGTACTCGGCGGGCGTCGTGCTCTACGAGTTGCTCACCGGCCAGCCGCCGTTCACCGGCGACTCACCGGTTTCCATCGCCTACCAACACGTCAGCGAGCAGGCGACGCCTCCGTCGGTCCTAGACCCGACGCTGCCACGGGATGTCGATGCCGTCGTGATGCGTTCGCTCGCCAAGAGCCCCGATGAGCGCTACCAGACCGCGGCAGACTTCCGAGCAGACGTTGAGCGTGCGGTGATGGGCGCTCCCGTCACAGCAGCACTCACCGCGGCGGTCCCGACCATCGTGACCGATCCCACACAGCAGTTGGCCGCGGTCGCTCCCACCGCTGCCTACGCCATTGACACCGAGCCCCCCCACGGCCGACGCGCCCAGCGTGGCGCGGGTTTTGTCGCTGCCGTGACGATCGGCGTACTCGCCATCATCGGCATCGGCATCCTCGCTGCGACACTCGTCCTCAACCGCACCGCGGCCAACACAGTCTCGGTCCCCGACCTCAACGGGCTGACGATCAAGCAGGCGACGTCGGTCCTCGACCGGGCCGGACTTGTCCTCGGTTCGCAAACGCCCGAGGTGTCCGAGAAACCCGTGGACACGATCATCGGCCAGCAGCCCATCGCCGGTGAACAATTGGAGGAAGGGCAGGCGGTCAACGTCACGGTGAGCGCCGGCAAGGAGAAGACCATCGTGCCGCCCTTGATTGGGCTGACTTCGGTGGCCGATGCCGAAACCGCGCTGACCGACGCCAAACTCGTGCTCGGAGACGTCACCGAACAGGACGCACTGGAGCCAGCGGGCTACGTGCTCTCCCAGGATCCGGTGGAGGGTTCATCCCTAGACGTCGGGGCCGCGGTGAACATCGTGGTCTCGTCGGGCAAGCAGGTGATCCCCTCCGTGGTCGGCCAACCCGAGGAGAACGCGCGAGCCGCCCTGTCCAGCGCGGGCTTCGATGTCTACGTCGTCTATCAGGAAACGGAGACGGTGCCCCAGGGCGTCGTCCTCGAGCAGGATCCCGCCCCCGGATCTCCGGCGGAGAAGGGCACGACCGTGACCCTCGTCGTCGCCATCAATCCGACGCCGACGCCGACCCCCACGCCGACACCGACCCCCACGCCGACGCCGACCCCGACCCCGACACCGCCGCCGACACCCACGCCGACGCCGCCCCCGCCGGATCCGACCGTCACCCCCTCCTGATCTCTGGCTCTCCGGTTTCCGACTGTTGTGGTTGGTTTTTGGTGCACAGAACCAACCACAACAGTCGGAATCGGGGTTGCGCGGCTAGGCGGCGGAACGTTCGAGGGCAAGGCATATGCGCCGAACGACGTGCCCGGGGCGATGAATAAGTTCGTCCCACGTGCACCGCACGACCCAATATCCGGCCGCTTCAAGGTCGGACTGGCGCTGCTTCTCTTCCCACGGCGTGGTCTGGGAATACTTGCCCGACCCATCCACCTCCACAATGACCCGGCCGCCGATCAGGAAATCCGCCCGGTAGGCACGTCCACTTGCGCCAAAGACTGTCGCCTGCGGGACCGGTCGCGGCAGATCAGTGGCCGTGAGACGACCCCACGCAACGACTTCAAGAACTGTCTCGAGACGCGGCTCCACGTCAGGGAGCACCTTCCATGTCCAGTACATGCCGTAGCCATTGACCACATGCATCACGGATCTCAAGTCCGAGAGCAGCTCGCGGCGAAGGCCCTCCTCCTGGAGCGCATCGGTCACGTCATGGACAGCTCTCGCTTGAAGTGGAATTCCCGGGGTCAACCAGCCGCCGCGCCACGCGAACTCTGCGCGCAGACCCAGGCTGAGGGGAGTCAAGGCAGAGATCCGGCATCGACCCTGCTCACGTGACACGTCGAGTGCGGTTCGCAGTGGCGTAGTGATGGCGGCCTCACCGATGTCAGCCAACCCCGGAGGCACCAGAACGGTCAGTTGTTCGGCCCTAAGGTCGGCCACGCGGAATCGCACTCCGTAGCGTTCGCCCTCGCGCATCGGCCCATCCCTGCCCATGAGCACCGTGGGCAGCGACTCACTGAGTGGCCCTCGGCTCCCGAAGGCACCAACACCCCACAGGTCGCCTGCCGTACGCGCACCGATAGCAGCGAGAACGCCTCGATCGTGGAGGTCGCGGACGGCAAGGCAGGCACGAGCAAGATGACCACTGCACAGGGAATAGGTCCCGCGGCGCAGGTGGTGGACGGCGCCGGCTCGAACAGCAGAGCGGAGTTGCTGCCGTGTGATGCCCGCAGCTTGGGCGTCCGCTCCGCTGAACGTTCCACCACCGAAGGCGCAGGAGAGCACGTGCGTCGTACGAAGTACTTCAACTCGAAAGGTCATGCCGCAGAGTGCGGCGTAGGCGGACCCTAGGACCGCGCGCCGTGTCAGCCTGTGGACAAACTGGACGTCGCCGCCCCGGGGACGACCACTATGCCTTTTACATTTCCGACCGTAGTGGTTACCTAGACGGGCTCGAAACCCACCACAACAGTCGGAAACTGGAGGTTAGGGGCCGACGACGGGGGCGAGACCCTCGGATCGAGCGGGAGCGTCAGCGTCGCCGCAGACCACCAGCCAGTTGGCCAACAACCGATGGCCGCCCTCGGTGAGCACCGACTCCGGATGGAACTGCACGCCCTCCACGGGCAAATCACGGTGGCGCAACCCCATGATGACGCCCGAATCCGTGCGGCCGGTTATCTCGAGGACGTCCGGCACGCTCTCGGGCATGACCGCCAGCGAGTGATAGCGCGTCGCCGTAAACGGTGTGGGCAGCCCAGCGAGTACGCCGACGCCGACGTGCTCCACCTGTGACGTCTTGCCGTGCAACAACTCAGGCGCTCGGTCGACGACGCCACCGTAGGCAGCGGCAATAGCTTGATGACCGAGACATACACCGAAGATGGGGATCTTCCCAGAGCACTCCCGAACGACCTCCAGGCAGATGCCGGCGTCCTCTGGCGTGCCGGGACCAGGGGAGAGTAGGACGCCGTCGTACGTCAGGACTTCGTCAATGGTGACGTCGTCGTTGCGTCGAACGTCAACCTCCGCACCAAGTTGGGCAAGGTACTGAACGATGTTGAAGACGAATGAGTCGTAGTTGTCAATGACCAGAATCCGCGTCATGAATTCACACGCCTACCGAACCTGGCGTTTTCACGCCTACTAGCGCCAGCGTGTGGAGACAACGAATCCCGCGGTGATGAAGGCGAAACCAATGAGGACGTTCACCAGAGCGCTGAGGTCCTTCATGATGGGGATGTCCGGACCGGCGATGTAGAACAGGACGATCCACACCAGGCCGATCACGAAGAGCGCAACCATGGTCGGTGCCACCCACGGTTCCGAGCCGAATTTGACCGGCTTGCGCTCGGACTTGTCGACGGGCGGCGTGTAGTCATCGCGCTTGCGACGCTTGGACTCCGGCACGGTACTCCTCCTTGAGGCCGTCAGGCCTCGTCAATAACTCGGCGTCATCAGGGTACCCAGGTCCTCCCCACTCAGCGCGGTCGCCCACTCCAATAAGCGACTGCCGCGGGGAATTCTCTGCCCCGGAAATTCACCACATCGGTCGGAGGCCCGAGGAGTAATGACAGGCGTGTAACTCATCCCCAACTGGGGACAACCTTGTGGATATCCCCCTTAGCCCACGCCCAACGGAGCCAACAAGTCCCACACCTGGCCCGTACGCCACACAGTCACCACAACGAGCCCGAGGCAAATCGCGAGTACACCGAGCACCTGCCACAGCACTCGACTCGCCTGAAACAGCCTCGGGGTCCAGACGAAGACGCCGGCCACCAGCGCGCCCACCACGAGACCACCGAAATGTGCCCGCCAGTCCACGGAGGGACTGATGAACCCGATAACAACGTTGATCACCAACAACACCAGCACCTGCCGGATGTCCCACCGCAGTCGCCGTCCGGCAACGATGAGCGCACCCATGAGGCCAAAGATGGCTCCTGACGCACCGACCGAGACGGTCCGAGGATCAGAGAACATGTACGACGCGATGCTGCCACCCAGCGCTGCCACGAGATAGAGCACCACGAAGCGCACGTGTCCAAGCACCCTCTCGAGTGTCGGCCCGAGAGCAAAGAGCACGTACATGTTGAAGGCGACATGGAGGAATCCGCCGTGCAAGAAGGCCGCCGTGAGGAGCCGCCACCACTCGCCGTACAGAACGATGCCGAACGGCCACATGCCGAAGTCCTCAGCGAGGGAATTGATGCCGACAAGGTACGAGACGCCGAACAGCGCGACGTTGACCGCGATGAGCGAGTAGGTGACATAGGGCCGCGTGATGAGAGCACCGCCGCCGACCGTCACCGGTTGACGCACGGTTCGGGTGGCCTCGCCCACGCAATCGGGGCACTGGAATCCCACCGGCGCCGGCCGCATGCACTCGGTGCAGACAGGACGCTCGCACCTCGTGCATGCGATGTAGGTCCCACGATCTGGATGCCGGTAGCACGCTTGCGGCGGTCGGACGGATGTCCCCTCACCGCCCGGAGGCGGTTGGGTCACCCGCGGTCGATGGTGATCCCGGTGATTTCCACCGGAGTCACCGGCCGATCCTGCGCAGCCGTAGGCACCGCTGCGATCGCGTCGACCACATCACGGGAAGCCTGGTCAGCAACCTCACCGAAGATCGTGTGCTTAAAGTTCAGCCACGAGGTCGGCGCCACCGTGATGAAGAACTGGGAGCCATTCGTGTTGGGCCCGGCGTTCGCCATCGCGAGCAGGTAGGGGCGGTCGAACTGCAACTCGGGATGGAACTCATCGGCGAAGCGGTAGCCCGGGCCACCCATGCCTGACCCCAACGGGTCCCCGCCTTGGATCATGAAGCCGGGGATGACCCGATGGAAGATGGTGCCGTCGTACAGGGGACGACTGGTCTTGGTGCGGGCCTGCGGGTCGGTCCACTCCTGTGTCCCCTCCGCGAGCCCGACGAAGTTGCGCACCGTCTTGGGTGCCTGGTCGGGGAAGAGAACGACCTTGATGTCGCCC
>Ga0222714_10003778_pt1 | contig 15178 bp, 11 predicted proteins | sample C33_3DmetaG_FD_165048 | JGI IMG/M metagenome (GOLD analysis project Ga0222714, IMG submission 165048) | Estuarine water microbial communities from San Francisco Bay, California, United States - C33_3D | ecosystem: Environmental > Aquatic > Marine > Unclassified | place: USA: California... | reverse complement strand
GCGAATGTATCGGAAGTGACGCTGCGTGGTTTGGTGAAGACCATCGAAGAAACCCTTCTGCTGCTCGACCGTGTTGATGAGCGGTCCTGAAGCCGTCCGAACCTTCTTGAGCGGACCCCGCGACCTCCGGTCATGGGATTCAAGGCCCGTGACCGCGCCAGCAGAAAATCAAGCGACGATGAACAGGCCTCCAGCAGCAGCAAAGAGGGCCAGGAGCCCTGCGGCGTGAACGGTTGTGAAGGCTGGTCCGACGCGTCGATGGGCGGGCGTTCCATCTCAGTGAACGACGCTGAAGACATGTGGGGCAAGGGGTTCACCGTGCGAAAGAATCGTGTGCGCGTATGCAAGTCCTGCTACAGGTCTTGGAAGAAAAGCAACAAGCAAGACGACCAGCACTACGGATGATCAATTTCACTTTCAGTCACCTCCTTCCAACAGGAATGAGGACCCTCGGCGGTCAGTTCCTTCGTATGCACAGCAAGAACGTCGTCCGCTCCTTGATTTTTGGACGAACAACGGTGGTGGCCTACGCCGATGGGCACCTCACCGTTCGGGCGCCACACCAGCCTGAACGGCGAACGAACATCGCGTCAACCCCCAGCGTGCTGCTCACGATGACGTGCGCCGATGAACACGACCTCCTGTTGGTCGGCGACACCCACGGCCGCGTCCACGTCATGGAGTTGAACACGCTGGCACCGCTCCAACGCTTCGACGTTGACGCTGGACGTGTCCGTGCGCTGACACCATGCCCGACCGAACACGGGGATGCAGTTGTGGGGAGCACCGACGGAACGGTCGCCGTGCTCAAGATTGCTCAGGCTCAAATCGTTCGCCTCGCCCACCACGATGGACCGGTGTCCAGCCTCCATGCAGAGGACGGAGGCCTGACCGCGACCGTCAAAGGGACGAAGGTGACGACGGATTGGAGCGGCCTCGTGGTGTCACGCACGGAAGCCCAGACCATCCAGCGCTCCTTTCCTCGCCGACGCAATACACTGATCGCTGGCCTTGACGGGTCCGGCTACCTTGCAGCGTGAGGCGCCCTACCGTCCCTCGGATTCTCGCTCCTCAAGCGGCCACGGGGAGAAGGGGGTCATCCACAGAGCGGACGGTGCTGGTCTCGGCCATCCACGGGGTCGACGACCTTCGTCGTCGAGCATCGCGGCCACGTGAGTGATGTGCCGATCCAACACATCCTCAATGTGAGGTTTCCCACGGATGGCAGGACCTCGCATCGGGACCAGGGCCTCAAGTTGTAGGTCGCGTAAGCGAATCAGACTCGCGTGATGATCGATCAATGAAGCACCAGGAAGATCCAGCCGTGCTGGGAGGTCCGCACGGGGCAACACACCTCCAACCACCGCAATCGAGCGGTCGTCCACGAGGTATCCCATCGCCTCGGGCGCGTGTCCAGGAAGAGCGAGCGCTTGCACTCCGCCGTCGCCAAGGGCGATGGTGTCCCCGTCACCTATCGCATTGGCTCGTACGGGGGGCATGTCCGAGTCGTACCGGTTTGCCCATGTGGAGAAGAAGTCCCCCGTTTCAAGCGCCGCCACGCCCTCACTTCCTACCCACGGTAGAAGATTGGGCCAATGGTCAACCATGTGCGCTGCGCCACCTGAAAAGGGAAATCGTCGGCTGGTAAGGAGAAGATGCTCCGGTGAGGTATCCTCGCCCAGCACACCGATGATGCGCTCGACCTGCAGTTGCTGGTACCACGACGTCCCAGCATCGATGACCAAGGACGAGCCTTCGCCGATCACAACGATGCAATTTGCGTCGTGGTGGATACCCGGGAGTCGGGTCATCCTCATGCAGCGACATCAGGCCACGGGGCTTCAACGCTCGCCTGAAGCCCCGCGCACCAAGTGCGGTGCGCTCAAATAGGGGGAGCAGGACGACCGAGCATGGCTCGGTTCCCGCAAGCGGAGAAGCGAATGCTCCACCGCAAGATTTGCATGCGGTGCAACGCCCGGAATGCGGTTCGTGCGACCCGTTGCCGAAAGTGCAACTACACGGGGATGCGCCCGAAGAACATCGAGCGCAAGGGCGCGTGATGCTGCACAGGCTCACACGAGCCATGCAAACAACCACTGGCTGACATCACCAAGCGTCAGCCCTGCGAGGCAGGCTGGAAGCAGCACCACCAGCAAGGGGATCTTTTGGGTCACCCATGGACGTGCTTCGCCCATGGACTCGAGGAGCGCCAAGCGTTCGCTCACCGCCTCCTTGCTTGGCGTGTGCCGAGGGGCCCGGGTGCGGTGCACCAGCCGCATCGTCCCATCGAGGTCGTGCTCAACATCGCTGAGAAGCCACACGTGCGCCTCCACAACCTTTGCACGGTCCATGCGTTCGGCATGCAACGCCAAGCGAAGGTCGCCAAGTCGAGCGAGGTCACCACGCACGAGATTGCGAACGAGGTTGAAAGGAGGCATGAGCAGGAAGGCCAATCCGCCCCACAGGAGGATCGCCAGAGCGGGAGGAAGGTGCAGCACAAACCCGCCCTCGTCAGAAAGCCAGGGCAACGCACCCCATGTAGGAATCAGCATCGCGACCCACATCAGCGCCTTCGCGTCGGCCCCGCCGTGCAACAGACGCAACCGCCATGCCATGTCAATCAGGGCGATCAGCAACGTCACACCCACCAGTTCCCACCACAAGGCTTGGGCGACGGGCATGGACCACAACAGCAGGTCGAGCGGTTCAACAGAGGCATGACGGGACGCACCCGCGACCAACCCTACGCCGGCCAGCACGTACGCCAGGGTGGCCACAACGTCCGGGAGTGACCCGGCGCGCAGGTCGGCAAGGCTTGGCCGTCCGACCACGGCACCGCTCGCCAGGCACAGGGGAAGCAGCATGGTCAGCAGCACGGTCCAATCTGCTTCACGCACAATGAGGTCGAGCAACCACAACAGGATGACGGGCTGGGACCAAATCAACCAGTGCCGGTTTGGTACCCTTCGGGCCTGGAGGTCCATCCACGCTGCAGCCGCCATTCCAGCGAGCAGGGTCCCCGCTCGAGCCCACCCGATGACATGGGAGGGGTCGAGGGCCATGTTGCGAGAGGTGGCAATCACCTTATAGCGGACCCGACGGAGGTCGTTGCGGACGTGAGGAACATGGACATCGAAACCCGTCTCCAAAACGTTGCCACGGTCATCGCTCAAATTGATGACTCAAAGGTCCCGCGAAACATCCGAAGGCAATCGAAGGAAGTCACGGAACAATGGCTCCTGAACACCTCGAAACAAACCGATGTTCGCGTCGCGATGACGCAAGCGAAGCTTGAGGAATTGTACGAAGACCCCAACATCCCTCCGGAGTTTGGAACGCTTATTTTGATGATCAACACCGAACTTGAGAAGATCCTGACCGAATTGCTCTGAGGTCAGGCCTCTTCACCAAACGAGCGATCTGCGCGTTCAAATGCGGCCATGTAGGCCTCAAGAAGCGCCGACATCTCTCCACGCATGTGCTTCGGAAATTTACCGGGCGAGAGGGTCTGGACCCAATCAAACGAGCCCTCGACCAAGAAAAGGCCGCGAAGGAGGAAGTCGATTTGGGCTTGGCTGACACGGCCCCGCTTCAGCGCGCGTCGGGCTGAGGAACGACCGGCGATCAAGGCCACTTGGTCGTCGGTGTATTCCAGAAGTTGCTGCAGTTCAAGCAACGAACGCCCTTCAAAACTTGAGATGATGCCGTCCCGCACCGCGTCCTCCCATGCTTCATCAAGCGACGGAGCGCGTTCCGACAGGAGGATGGCGAACGGTTTGGTGGCGTCGATGTTCTCGAGGACGATTTTCACCAACACGGCAAACGGTACGGCAAGGATCATGCCAACCAAGCCCCAGACCCAGAACGCGTAGGCAGTGACCAACAACAGCACGACCGGGGAAATGCCAAGCGCGCGCCCAGCCCATCGGTTTTCGATGTAGTTCCCCCAAATCTGCTGATTGAAGATGGACAAGACCGTGAAGGCGATCAACGCGCCTGGGTCGAGGACCACGATGCCGAGCACGACCGGTGGAATCATCGCGAAGACGGAACCGATGTAGGGGACGTAATTGAACAGGAACGTCAGCATCGCCCAGGTGAACCAAAGGTCGATGTCGAAGACGATCATGAGGATGGCTGCACATCCGGCTGTCCCCAACGAGACGCCCGTTTTCACAATGACGTAGGTGTTGACGCTGTTTTCGATCTGTTCACGCACTTCCGCCACCTTGGCGCTCCCGCCGCTTGGCCACGCGCGTTCGATGCGTCCCGGTAGCAAACTGGCTTCAAAGATCATGAAAATCAGGAAGAAGAGGATGGTCAGGCTGCTGGCCAGCATGTCACCGACGCCAGCAAGCATGTTTCGAACGATGTCCGACGTTTGCCCTCCATCTGCGAGCAACCCGACCTTCGTCAGCGCGTCGCTGAGGGTGGCGTTCTCGGAACCAACCCATTCCACGACCGCACCAGAAAACACCGTGTCGTCCCGCAACCACGTCCACTTCTCCTCGAGGTTGGTGTTGTACTTCTCGACCTCGTCTTCATCGGACATCAGGTTCTCCGCTTGTGAAAAGGCGAAGTAACCTGCTGAAGCGACGATCATGAAGAAAAACATGAGCACAGTAAGGTACGACAACACCAACGGAAAGCCGTTGGAAGAAATCGCCTCGGCCCCAGGTTTTAGCACGAAATAGATGGCCAAGGCGATGAAAAAGGGCTTCAGGACCCCTTCAAGTTGGATCAAGCCCACCGTCACGATGGCCAACAACAAGGTCACGTAAACGAAGGTCGAGAGGCTACGGTTGAACTCGCCTTCCTCAAACCGCCCATCCCTCATGCAGCGCCATGGTGATGGCGGCTTCAATGGTTCTGCCTGTGAAGGTCAGTCGTCTTCGTTCCCATCGCGCGAAGGCTCCGGAGGAAGGGTCAGCGAAAGCAGGGCTCCGAGCAACATGATGAGCGCACACAGTCGAAACACGGTATGGTAATCCAGCAAACCTTCCCTCTGCCATGTGGCCGTCCAGACCACGCCGCCCGTGACGGGACCCAAGATGCGCGCGAAGGCTGAGGCCGACTCCGAGGCCCCCATCACCCCACCCAACCGTTCACCTCGTTCGCTGGAATAACTCGCAAGCAGGCTCGAGGACGAAGGCTGGAAGACGCCGCTTCCCGTTGCCATCAGGATGCACGTTGGGAGCAGCCAGAGCCACGGTGCTGAGGAGGTCGCGTAGGGGATAGCGCCGAGGCCGAGACCTGTCAACAGGATCGCGACGGGAACCAAGGTTCGCGACGAGACGCGCTTGGACAAGGGACGGATCAATCCGCCCTGAACCACAATGCCGGTCAAGCCAATGATGGCGAACACGCGTCCGTTTTGGGCTTCACTGAATCCCAGCCCTCCGTCGGCAGGGGACATTTCGGTGAAAAGGATGAACACAGCGTGCATGATGGTGAATCCGAACGAGAAAAGCATGCCAACCAGGATGAGCCGCCCGATGGCTGGGGTGCGCATCATCGACGTCATGCCGCTTACAGAGGAGCGAAGCGTGGACGCCCAACCCAGGGTTTCCGTCCTCGTGCGTCGCTCCGGTGGGAGGGATTCCGGGAGTCGCGTCATTGCAATGAGCAGCGCGACGATGGACAACGCGCTCGCAAGGACGCAGGGCAGCAGGTAGGGATGAGCGTCGAAAACGGTCCCCTCAAAGATGGACCAACGCTCCGCAGGGGCCGAGAGTTCACCGCCGAGGAAGGGACCGATGGTGAAGCCCAGCCCAAAGGCTGCACCGATGAGACCCATTCGAGCAGCCATCTTTTCAGGACTGCTCATGTCACCGATGTACGCTCGGGCCACCGGGATGTTACCGTTGAAGAATCCCGCCATGAAGCGTGCAGAGGCAGCGACCAGGAGGGTTGGAGCCAGGCCAAACAGCGTGAAGCAGACCGTGTTGCCAACCAGACCAACAATCAGAATCGGCCGTCGACCGATGCGGTCCGATAGGCCGCCCCACAGCGGCGCTGAGAGGAATTGGGCGGTGGGATAGGCGGTCATGATGAGGCCGACCCAGAGCCCAACAGCGGCAATCCCTTGGCCGACGGCGAGGTCTTCCACCAAGTAGGTCAAGAAGGGGATAACAATCCCGAAACCAATCATATCGATGAAGGTGACAAGGAACAGGACCAGAAGCGCTCCTCCGGCCCCGTCTTCGGACGTCGTTTCGTCGGAAGGTTCCAAATGGTCCACGCTCGCGCTCATCCCATTGGGGTCATGAAGTCAACTCCGACGGAGACCTCAGACGGGCCGAACCGCGGAACTGATGTCGGGCGTCAGCCGGTCGATGATGCTGCCTAACCGTTCGACGAGGCCTGCTTTGTGCTCGTGCTTGATGAGGGCATGTTCCATGACTTCATCCAGCGTGTCGACAGGAATGATCTCCACCGCACGTTCCCACTGTGGGTCGAGGACGACGTCCTGCACGTTGGAACGGGGAATGATGACCGTCTTGACCCCAGCGTGCCCTGCGGCTTCGATCTTCGCGGTGACACCACCGATGGGGAGCACTTCACCTCGAACCGAAAGGGAACCCGTCATGGCGAGGTCCTGTCGAATGGGAATGTTCTCGATCGCCGAAATGATGGCGGTCGCGATGGTGATGCTTGCGGAGTCACCGTCGACGCCGTGGGTGTCGACGAACTGAATGTGGATGTCGTAATCGGACACGTCCTTCCCGGTCAGTTTCTTCACAACGGCGCTGACGTTGGTCACGCTTTCCTTCGCAAGGTCAGACAAGCCACCTGTCGCGTGAATTTTTCCGCCACCGCCTTGCGAGGGCGTCACAAGCGCCTCGACAGGAAGCATGATGCCGCTGAAATCAGAAAGGCCAGAATTGGCCCCGAGTACGGCCAGTCCGTTAACGCGGCCGACGCGCTCACCAGAGTTGACGAGCAAACTGTAGTCCCGGCGGCGCTCGATCATTCGGTCAGCAACCTGCTGCTCAAGCGGCTTGGCAATGGACCGTGCACGGATCACGTGCGCAGCCGTGGTAAGGTCCGCACCGTCCTCCACAGCGAGGTCACCAGCGATGCGGACCAAGCCACCAAGTTCGCGCAGGCGGAGGCTGAGTTTGCCTCGACGGCCGGAGCGGCGCTGGGCTTCCTTGAGGATGGCCGCCACGCCACCCGCGTCAAAGTGGGGAATCTCACGAAGGGTATCCTGGTCGCGAACAACTTCCTGAGCGATGAAACGGATGAGGCGGCGACGGTTGCGGGCGGTGTCGGGCATGTCCGAGTTCACGTAGACCTCGTATCCGTAGCCACGAATGCGGCTTCGCAACGCAGGGTGCATGCCTTGGATGGCGTCGAGGTTGCCGGCAGCGATGAGGATGAAGTCGCACGGCACGGGCTCGGTCTTTGTCAGGGCCCCGCTGGACCGTTCAGAGCGCCCGGAAATCGGGAACGCGCGTTCCTGCATCGCCGTGAGAAGGGCCTGCTGCTCTTCGAGCCGGAGGAGGTTGATCTCGTCGATGTAGAGCACACCTTTGTTCGCACGGTGGATCGCTCCGGGTTCCACACGCTCGTGGGCGGGCGTCTCCATACCACCGGATTGGAAGGGGTCGTGCCGCACGTCACCGAGCAACGCACCTGAGAGGGTCGCCGTTGCATCAACAAACGGAGGCATCTCGTTTTGTTCGTGCTTCACGAGCACCTTCGGAATGCGGCTCTCGTCCGCTGCACCAAGTCGGGAGCGGAGGAACATGTAGCCGAAGGTAAGCAGGAACATGCCGAAGAGGAGCGTGACCACATCGCCGCTTTGCAGCGTGGCGATGGCCAACAGGAACGCGATGGCCACGAAGGCGATGAGCAGCATCTTCTGGGTCTTTTCACGCTGAACGCGGATGGCCTCGCGTTGAACCTTGACGATGCGGTCGCCACGACCGGCGGGCACAGAACGAACGCGAGGCTCATTTTCGTCTTCCTCGTTCGGATAGACGAGCACGTCCTCAAGGGCATCCTTGGGCAGAAGCTCGGTCATCGAGCGGGCAAGCATGGATTTCCCAGTCCCGGGATCACCAATCATCAGCATATGACGGCGCTGTTCGGCGGCTTTGCGGATGATGACCGACCCTGCCTCTTGCCCAATGACCTGGTCCACGAGGCGGTCTGGGATGGGAACATCGCGCGTCGACGTGATCCCAACATCGTCCATCCAGGATTCAACGGATGTCTGGAGCACGGCATCCCCTGATTCGAGGAGGTCCGCCTCTTCTGGCCGGTCCTGCCACACGGTCGTAAGGACCTCCTCCTCATCGGAGGAAGGGGCTTCCTCAACGGACGGCGCCTCCGCCGTCACGTGCTCCGCTTCGTCAGACACGGATGTTCCTGCGCTCGCCTCCCCTTTGAGGCTTTCAGCGAGCCCTCAGCGTGTCGCGGGTCTGCTCACTGAAATTGGTCGAGGTACTGCTGACCGTAGTGCACCCACTGCTCCATGGTCCAACCGGCGGGCAGGCCTCCGGGGGGCAGGGGAGGTCCTGCAGGGGCGAGAGGCATCGCGGGCATTGGAGGTGCCGCTACCATTGGCTGTTGGAAGATCTCCTGTGCACCACCGTACATCGAATTGGCCGTGAGGTCCGCCGCCGGCAGGGTGGTCTCGTCCCACTTGACGTCGGCTTCGCCGCCGGAGCCACCACGCGTGAACATCAGGCCGAGGAGGGCCGCAAGCACGAGCACACCGACCACGATGAGGATGAGGGTCATGCTCATGCCACCCTCGTCGAGGGTGTCACCACCCGACTGAACGTTGTCCGACGCGCACGCTACGCGTCCGTCCGAGCATGCATCGCTCAGATCCGACTGAAGCTCGTCGAGGGCCGATGCAGCGCCCGCATTGGCTGAGCCGTCGGCGATGGCCGCCTCAAGCTCGGCAATCCGAGCCTCAAGGTCCGCCACGTGCAGCGTAAGTTCGTCAAGGGTCATGTCTGCTGGACCTGGTGCTTCATCGAAGATGCGCCAGTACATCGGTGCCATCATCTTGTATTCTTCACCGGCGTCGTCTGTACCCACCACCAAGGACAACTTGACGTCGTCGTCAAATTGGAGCCCGTAGGGGCGGGAGGGGAAGTCAAGGGCGACCGTCCAACCGCGGTCGGACGCCGTCACGTCGAGGGGCTTGATGATCAGGTCGAGGCATACACCGGTAGCGCCTTCGCACATCTGCCATTGGCTCTCGAGTTGTGTGAAGGTTGGCGCGGCCTCCGTCAACATCAGCGTGGCCGTTGGGGACGCGCCGATGTAGGCGTCCTGAAGGGCGACCGTCATGTAGCCCGTTCCGTCCTCGGAAACGACGAACGGCTTCGAGTCGTACACGTTCACATTGATGGTGTAGTGGTTGGAATCGTACTTGTCTTGGGCGGTGATGGTGATCGTCTGCTCACCAAGGTCCTCGAACTCAACGGTCATCAGGCCCGTGAACAGGTCGTAATAGGTCGCACCCGATTCGCTTGGCGTCACCACGAGGAAGGGGTCGTCGTCGTTGTCAATGTCGTAGACCAAACTCGCAAGGTCGTAGACGTAGGACTTGCCACGCTTGAGTTCAAGCGTGGCGAGTTCTCCAAGGTCCATGCGGGGAGCGTCGTTGATGGGCAGGATCTTGAGCAGAATGGTCTGGTCCGCGCTCTGTTCACCGTCGCTTGCGCGGATGGTCACCGTGGTCTGGCCATTGACGTCATCGTCCACGGCTGCGTAAGCAAGGATGCCGTCCACGAGCGAGACGCTGAAGACGTCAGGGTTCGAATTGCTCACAATGGACAGCGTCAGGCCACTCGAGGAGACCGAATTGCCCTCGTCGTCGGTGTCGGTCACGTAGGGGTAGAGCATGAGTTGGTCGCTGCCGCCCTCGTCGACGGTCTTGGTGGGCAAGCCCATCCAGCGTGGCTGGCCGTTTTCGATGACGTTGAACAGGAGCGTACCGTAGGGGAGTGACCCGCCGTAGTCCTCACCGTCGTCCACCTGGACCTCAATGCCGTTTTGCCCGAGCGGGCACCCGCTGATGTCACTGAACGCGAAGAGGACCTCAACCTCCTGCGTGGAGGCGTCCCAACCGAGGAACGAGGAGGAGGAGGACGTGATGGTCAACTCACTGAGGTCGGACTCCTTGTCCAGAATGTGCCCGGTGAGGTCAACCTTTGTTGGAACATCGCACATCACCGTAGGAATGGGTTCGGCCACGACGGTGGGGGGTGCGTTGGTCACCGTCACTGCGTCAATGCCGATGATTTCTCGCCATTCCGACACCTGAGCACGACTGTCGACCGCACGCACGCGGAGGTCGTACGTTCCCGCATCCATGTCCGTGGTGGTCGTGAAGGTGTATTCTCGGCCTTCGTACTCCGTGCCTTCCCACACCACGGTGTCGCCACCGCTGATGAGGTCCGACGACCATTCCGTGGTGCCCGTCAAGCGGCTCTCAACGTCAAAGGTGATGGTTTGGATGGTGTCCACGTAGTCGTTCCCGTCCGCGCTGACGGTCACCGTCATCGCATCGCCACGTTCAACGCTCGTTGCGCTGAACTGGGGGGTCTTGACGATTGGTGGTCGGTCGTGATTCATTGCTGCCGTCAACTCGTTGTTCTCGGCACGGGTGTCGCCGGTCAACCCGGTCAAACGTGCACCAAAGGTCGTGCTCCATGCGTTTGCGGGCAAGGTGCTGGTGTCGAAGGTCGTGGTGTAGGTGGCCGTCGAGCCCGCGCCGGTCGTGGTGATGCTGGAGGGGAGGGCCTGCAGGGAGCCGATGGAGACCCGGTTCGCGCCGTCGCGGTAGTAGAACTCCACGTTTCCACCGTCAACGTAGTCAAGGTCGCCAACGTTGTTCACGTTCACCGAGAGGTCGAGAACGTCGCCGTTGAGGTACGAGGTGCTTGCAGCACTGTTGGCGACGCTGAAGCTCGCAAGCCCGATGTCCATCTTGGGACCCATGGTGGAGTCGACGGCGTGGTACACGTGGGGCGTGCTGCCGCCGAGCGAGACGTTCGAACCGGACATCAGGACGCCGATCACGACGGCGTTGGAGGAGCCGCCCTGAATGAGGGAGGTCGGCACGCTGGACCATGTGACGGACTGCGAGGTGCTGGTGGGGGAGACGGTTTCGAAGGCCGAACCGGTGCCGCCTGAGGACGTGCGGTAGGTGTTGCCCGAGGTCAGCCAACCCATCCAGCAGTTGTACCCGTGAGCAAGCATGTTGGCACCCATGTTGTTGTAGGTGTACGTGGTGCAATCTTGTTCGACGATGGCCGCGTACAGGTTGAGGTTGGTCGCGGCCGTGCCGCTGCCGATGTACTGGTAATCGATCGAGATGTCAAACACGTTGCCGTTCGGGGAAACCGAAGCGGACATCTTGTAGTCGTTCACCGTGGAGTGCATGCCGCCGCCGTTGCTGAAGATGCTGTCGTAGTTCGAGCCGCTCGTGTCCGCACCGGACTTCATGTTCGCGCTGTCGGTGCGGTCGCCAAAGTAGGAGATTGGGGCGCCAGAGGTGGTCCATGCCCAGTTGTATGGAGCAACGTTTCCGGCGCGGGCGGTGTCGGTGTCGCCATAGGAGACCGACATGTAGGTCAGGTAGACGTACTCGTCTGGGTTCGAGATTTTGAGGTTGTGGTGAGACTCCGAGCCACCGCCGTTTTTGGCGCAGTGGGGGCAGTTGTCTGAGGAGATGTACTGGCCGAAGACAACGTGGCCTGGGCTCGGTGCTTCAAGGACGACGGGCTCGTCCTCCAGCACCGGGGGCTCGGCAAGGAGGGTCCCGGTCATCGCCCCGGCAAGGCTACCGAGGTACATGGCAACCAGAACGAGGGACAGCGTACGCAACATCTGCATAATTGATGGACGCCTCACAGGCTTATGAAGGGTGTTGGTCGACGTGCACCCGTCGAAGGCGTGAAAATAGTAGCACGGCTCGGCTGTCCATGACACGCGGATTCATCACGTTGCTGGGCGACGACGACCGCACATGGGTCCTCCCAATCGAAGCGGGCGGAACCAAGGCCAAGGGCCTTGGCGTTGTCGACACGGCTGAGTTGATCGACACCGTAGGTGCAGGCGGCGAGGTTGAACTCGCAGGAAAGACGGTGCGGGTGTTGCCCACTGGGCTGCCCGAACTACGGCGAGGCATGCTTCGCCGTGCACAGACCATCGGCGACAAAGATGCAGGAATCCTCGTCGCGCGGCTTGGGATTGGCAGGGACGACGTGGTGCTGGAAGCCGGTCTTGGGAGCGCAGGCCTCGGACTGCACATCGCCCGATCCCTCGGGCCAAACGGACACCACATCACCGTCGAACCACGACCAGAACACGCGGCCGCCGGACTTGGAAACCTTGAGCGTGCTGCTCAGGCATGGGCAGACGGCCCAACACACACGCATTTCGAAGGCCTTGTTGAAGAGGTCGCGCAAGACGTGGCGAATGCCGCTCAGGAGGGGCTCGATGTGGTCGTGCTGGACATGGCCGACCATGTGTCCTCCATCGAGGCGTTGGCGCCACTGCTGCGCGTCGGAGGGAGGATGGCCTGCTATTGCCCGGTGACAGCCCAACTTGAGCGGTGCTGGGAGGCCGTGGAAGCGGCTGGACTCGAGGTCGAGTGGGCTGGGGAAATCATGGAGCGCCCCTGGACGAGGGCAAGCCGGGGCGGAATTCGTCCTACAAACGGGCCTTTTGGCCACACGGCCTTCCTTCTCTTCGCCCAACGGCGACGGGTGTGATCATTCGACAACACGGATGCCGGATGAGCATCGAGGGCACGTGAAACGGAACGGAGGCTCGCTTCCGGACGGCACGCCAAGGGTGCTGTCGCAGTTCGGACACACCACGCGTCCTCCGTTCTCCAACCTGGCCTCGTTGTGCCCAAGTGAAGGCGCTTCCTTCTCGACGACGTCGTCCGGAACCTCCTGCTCTGAATCGTCCGTACGCTTTGCCCCTCGGCTGATGCGCAGCAGGCCGATCAGCAGGACGCTGAGGACCCAACCTGAAGCCAAGAGCAGCAGGCTGTCGCGGTTGGAGAGCGAGAGGAAGCCGAGATCCATCCCGGAAGGAGCGAGGGCCGGCCCCACGATGTTGACCGTCAGGCTGCCTCCAGAATCGGTGCGCTGGACGCCAGCGAGCGAGTAGAGCGCAAGCACTTCGGGCTCGGCGCTTCCGCTTGTCGATTTCATGCTCACAAGTTCAAGTTGGAAGCGCACGGTTTGCCCTGCTTCTAGCGTGAAGGAACTGCTGCGAGAGTTGGATTGCATGTCAACCCAGGAGGATTGGACGTAGGCAAGGTTTCTGCCTGCAAGCGACATGGTGCCGGTGATTGGGCCGTTGGCGGTGTTGGTGACCCTCACGACGGTGTGGGTAGAACCGTCCACATCGAGCGTCAACATCGTCTCTTCAACAACGATGTGGAGGGGGTGTTCTGCCGTCCACGAGGACTGCACGGTAACGTTCACAACGGAGCGAACCGACGGGACCGACGAGGCTCCGGCAAGAGCGCTGTGCACGCTTATTTCAAACTGAAAGAAGCCTGCTTCTGCGGAGGCCGGAACCTCGCAGATCCATGAAAGGGCGTCGCTCGTCCCGTGCAGGTCGAACGGTCCCGGAAGCGTACATGCTGCCCCGCTCGCCGTCAGCGTGAGGCGATCGGGAACACGAGACGTGAGAACCAGCGAACCGCTCACCATCCCACCTGCATCCACGTCTTCTGTGGACACCGATAGTTGCAGACCCACCTGCTGCGTCATGTACAGCACGGTCATCACGATCTCGTCCTGAACGGTCTCGTCGGAGGACAGCGAAGCGAGGATCCGAATCTGCCAACGATGACCGTCGGCCAAGGTGCTTCCGTCGTGCTCAAGCGAGATGGCAACGTTGCTGCTCGCCCCTGCATCGAGGGTCAGCACGTTGGACGAGAAGGCGACGGACAAACCAGCGAGGACGGTCCCGTTGACAGGCTGCGCGGTGAGCACGAAGGTCGATGGAAGTGCGCCTGTGTTCACCACCGTAACGGAGGATGGGACCGGCTCACGCCCACCAACCACGGGGGAACCAGGGAAAAAGTCCTCAGGATCCTCAAGCGGAACCTCACCCTGCCCGAGTCCTGAGAACGGGACGATGTCGACGCCACGGCGCTGGCTGATCTGCAACTCGAAGTCCAAGGACCATGTCGCACCCCTTGCATCGGAGCAGACGAAGGTCACGGTGTGGGAACCGACCGTGGCGGTAGCTGCTGCAACCACCTCCACCTTCAGGGTGGTGGCTGGGTCTGCCGCGGACATCTCGAGCGGCGAGGTCGGAAGCCCGAGGAGGGCCACGCCGCTTGGGAGGCCGGTCGTGGACATGGAGAGGCTAAGGTCCAAGGTGCCGGTTGGAGTTAGCGTAAGGTCAAGGCTCGCGTTCGAACCTGCTTCGACCTCCAGCCGGCCATCGGAGGGCCCCTGCATCGTCAATCGAGCGTGATCTGCCGGACCGAGCGTGACCTCTGTTTCTTCATTGCCGTGCACGCTCGTGGCGTGCAAGAGAAGGGTGCACGAGGTCGTGGCGATGACCGAACTTTCGATGTTCCACACCCTTGTTGAACCCGCAGGTACCGTTTGTGTGGCCTCCGAGGTCAGCGCGGAGGAAACGATGCCGGAACATGGGGTGCCCGAAGGGGGTGCACGAAGGCTCAACGTCACGTCAACAGGGTGGGACCCTGCATTCATCATCGTCGCTTGCCACGTGGCGCCATCGTTGACATCGATGGACACGTCCTCAGGCGAACCAAAGGTGAGGTCCACGCGCTCGTCGACAACGAAGCCAATCGTTCGGGTGACCTGCACGGCGCTGTCGTTGGCCCACGTCCCCACAAGGACGGTCTCGCAGACTTCCTGAACACCCTGTGGCCACGTGCTTGCTGAAGGAACCTCAACGCTCAACCCAACCGTTGCCGCCTCTCCGGGACCGTCGAAGGTGGTTGAGGCATCCAGTACGTCCCAGACGCATGCGGCGCCGCCGGCGTCCTCAAGTGACCACGACCACACGGCAGCAGAACTGCCGGTGTTGACCACCTCGAGCTCTGTCGTGGACGCCACACCGAAGGGCAAGACCTCCGAAGGGTCGATGTTGCCGATGCTGAGGTCAGGAACAGCCTCGACGCGAACCACCAAGGTGCTGACCG
>Ga0222714_10003777_pt1 | contig 15180 bp, 11 predicted proteins | sample C33_3DmetaG_FD_165048 | JGI IMG/M metagenome (GOLD analysis project Ga0222714, IMG submission 165048) | Estuarine water microbial communities from San Francisco Bay, California, United States - C33_3D | ecosystem: Environmental > Aquatic > Marine > Unclassified | place: USA: California... | reverse complement strand
TTTTACCATGGTCAACGTGACCGATTGTGCCAACATTGACGTGCGGTTTGGTACGCTCAAATTTACCTTTAGCCATAATGTCTTTCCTTAAATTAAATTACTGTTTATTAATAACCGCGTCAGCCACATTTCTAGGGGCTTCTGCATAATGTTTAAATTCCATCGAGTAGGTTGCACGACCTTGCGATAGAGATCTTACTGTTGTTGAATATCCAAACATTTCAGCGAGTGGTACTTCAACTCGAATTACCTTGCCCGTAGCATTATCTTCCATACCTTGCACAATGCCACGTCGGGATGATAAATCACCCATAACATCACCCATGTACTCTTCCGGTGTCTCTACTTCAACCGCCATCATAGGCTCAAGAAGAACTGGGTCTGCTTTCTTACATCCGTCTTTAAATGCAAATGAAGCCGCCATTTTAAAGGCATTTTCATTTGAGTCAACATCATGGTAAGAACCGTCATAAAGTGCTACTTTGACATCTTCAATTGGGTAACCTGCTAGAACACCTGCAGTAATCGTCTCTCTGAGACCTTTTTCAACTGCTGGAATAAATTCTCTAGGTACAGTACCGCCCTTAATTTCATCAATGAATTCAAAACCTTTACCTTGCTCATTAGGCTCGACTCTTAACCATACATGACCATATTGACCTTTACCGCCAGACTGTTTAACAAATTTGCCTTCAGAAGTCACTTGTTTCTTGATCGCTTCACGGTAAGCAACTTGCGGTGAACCAATATTAGCTTCAACACCAAATTCTCGCTTCATACGGTCAACTAGAATTTCCAAATGCAATTCACCCATGCCAGAAATAATTGTTTGATTGGTTTCTTCATCGGTTTTAACTCTAAACGAAGGATCTTCTTGAGCGAGGCGATTTAATGCAATTCCCATTTTTTCTTGGTCAGCTTTTGTTTTTGGCTCTACAGCCACATGAATCACAGGCTCAGGGAACACCATACGTTCCAGGATAACCGGTTTAGAGATGTCAGATAACGTATCACCTGTAGTCACATCTTTTAGACCGACTGCGGCAGCAATATCGCCGGCACGAACCTCTTTAATCTCTTCACGGTTATTGGCGTGCATCTGCAGAATTCGGCCAATGCGCTCTTTTTTACCTTTGACTGGGTTGTAAACAGTATCTCCAGAATTTAGAACGCCAGAATAAACTCTAAAGAAAACCAACTGACCCACATATGGATCGGTCATAATCTTAAAACCTAATGCCGCGAAGGGTTCGTTATCATCAGATTTACGTGTAATCTCTTTTTCTGACTCATCGACACCGCGAATCGCAGGAACATCAATCGGTGATGGCATGTAATCCACCACGGCATCTAGCATGGCCTGAACACCTTTGTTCTTGAAAGCTGTACCACATAGCATTGGTACAATCTCATTGGCGATGGTGCGAATTCTTAAGCCTTTTTTTAGATCCTCTTCGGATAAATCACCGGTTTCTAAATATTTATTCATGAGCTCTTCATTAGCCTCAGCCGCAGTTTCTAACATATTTTCACGCCACTTTTGACACTCATCTTTTAATTCATCACGAATATCTTTGTATTCAAAAGTCACGCCGTTATCTTCTTCGTTCCAAATGATTTCTTTCATCTTAACTAAGTCGACAACACCTTTAAATTGGTCTTCAGCGCCAATCGGTACTTGAATTGGGATAGGGTTAGCTTTCAAACGTGTTCGCATTTGTTCATAACATTTGAAGAAATTAGCGCCTTGACGATCCATTTTATTTACAAAGGCCATACGTGGCACTTGATATTTATTAGCTTGACGCCAAACAGTCTCAGACTGAGGCTGAACTCCACCTACCGCACAATAAACCATACAAGCACCATCGAGTACTCGCATAGAACGCTCAACTTCAATGGTAAAGTCAACGTGGCCAGGGGTGTCAATAATATTAATACGGTGTTGATCGTATTGCTGTCCCATACCTGCCCAAAAACAGGTGGTTGCAGCTGAGGTAATTGTAATACCGCGCTCTTGTTCTTGCTCCATCCAATCCATGGTCGCTGCACCGTCATGCACCTCACCAATTTTGTGGTTCACACCTGTATATAAAAGAATACGTTCAGTTGTGGTGGTTTTACCAGCATCAATATGGGCACTAATACCTATATTTCTATATCGTTCAATGGGAGTTTTACGAGCCACTTGTTATCTACCTTAAAAATTAAAAACGGAAATGTGAAAACGCTTTATTAGCTTCTGCCATACGATGAACTTCTTCACGTTTTTTCATCGCCGCACCTTTACTTTCTGAAGCCTCAAGAATTTCAGCAGCTAACCTTTGATCCATAGATTTTTCACCACGTTTTGCTGCAGCCTCTTTCAGCCAACGCATAGCTAATGCCATACGACGCATCGGTCTCACCTCAACGGGCACTTGGTAATTAGCACCACCCACTCTTCGGCTCTTTACCTCAACAAGGGGTTTTAAATTGTCAATTGCTAAAGTGAAAACTTCAATCGGATCTTTACCGCTTTTAGATTGAACTTGATCAAAAGCACCATAAATAATTCTTTCAGCGACCGATTTCTTACCGCTTACCATGAGTACATTAACAAATTTAGAAACATCTTTACTTCCAAACTTTGGATCTTGTAAAACGTCTCTTTTAGGAACTTCTCTACGTCTTGGCATAAAATTTAACCTTATTATTAATTAAGCTTCTTTAGGGCGCTTAGCACCATACTTAGAGCGAGCTTGTTTACGATCTTTCACGCCAGCAGTATCTAAACTACCGCGCACCATATGGTAACGAACACCCGGTAAATCTTTCACACGACCGCCTCTTAAAAGCACAACTGAGTGCTCTTGTAAGTTATGTCCTTCACCACCGATGTAACTAATCACTTCGTAACCAGTGGTTAATCTGACTTTCGCAACTTTCCTCAAAGCTGAGTTTGGCTTTTTCGGAGTCGTAGTATATACACGCGTACATACGCCTCTTTTTTGCGGAGATGCCTCTAGTGCAGGGACTTTGCTCTTCTCAATGATTCTTTTTCTTGGTTTACGAATTAACTGGTTAATCGTAGGCATTACATATCCTTAAAAAAATTTATAAAATAACCTCAAACAAATGTTTGAAAAGGCCAGAATTGTATTTTGCTTGAGCCATATTGTCAACCATAATTAATCAGTTGATGGTTGAATCTCAGAATCGCCAGCAGTCTCCTCAGAGGGTGCAGGCACTTCATTTAATGCTTCAGCTGGAGCTTCCTCAGCAGCAAAGGCTGCTTCGGCTATCTCAAGATCAGTCGGCTCAGCGTTTTTGGCATCATTTTCTGCTCGAATCCTCTCTGCTTCTTTACGATTTTCATGATGAGCCATACCTGATCCTGCAGGAATAAGGCGTCCCACAATCACATTTTCTTTCAATCCACGAAGATCATCACGCTTACCAAGAATTGCAGCTTCAGTTAACACTCGAGTTGTTTCTTGGAAAGATGCAGCAGAAATAAATGAATCTGTAGCAAGAGATGCTTTAGTAATACCTTTGAGCACATATTCAAAAGTACATGGCTGTTTTCCATCAGCAACTAAAGCCTCGTTAGCTAATAAAACTTCTGAACGTTCTAGCTCCTCACCAGGAATAAATGTTGTATCACCCCGATCTGTAATTCTTACTCTACGAAGCATCTGTCTTACAATCACCTCGATGTGTTTATCATTAATTTTCACACCTTGAAGTCTATAAACATCTTGCACTTCATCAATCACATACCTTGCTAAAGCTTCTCTGCCTTGTAAGCGTAGGATGTCGGCAGGATCAGCTGGGCCATCTACAATCACTTCACCTTGCATTACAACTTGACCATCATGCACGGTAATGTGTTTATCTTTGGAGATCAGGAATTCTTGCGCATCTCCATTTTCATCGGTAATCACTAAGCGCTGTTTGCCTTTGGTGTCTTTACCAAACGAAACTGTACCTGTAATCTCGGCAAGTACACCAGCATCTTTTGGAGAACGTGCTTCAAAAAGCTCAGCTACCCTAGGCAGACCACCGGTAATATCACGTGTTTTTGATGACTCCAATGGAATACGTGCTAACACATCGCCCACCTTAACTTCTTGATTGTCATCAACCGTAATAATGTATTTAGGTTGGAACGTATAATTCACAGGGTTTTGTGAGCCTTGTAATTTCACTTCATCACCTTGTTCGTCAAGCAATTTAATTTGTGGACGCACACCCTTTGATGCAGTTTTAGGCTCTGACACAACCAACGTCGAAAGACCTGTAACATCGTCAATTTGTTTTGTTACTGTATTACCTTCCTCGACATTCTCAAATTTCACCTTACCAGCGTATTCAGAAATAATAGGGCGTGTATGTGGGTCCCAAGTTGCAAGGATTTCACCCACCTTAACTTGCTTGCCATCAGTGGTATTTAAGGTAGCGCCGTAAGGAATCTTATGACGCTCTTTCTCGCGACCAGAATCATCCTCAATCATGAATTCACTGTTACGTGAAATAACCACCTTTTCATTTCGAGCGTTTGATACATAGCGCATCGTAGAGACAAATCGCACTGTTCCAGTTGATCTACTCTCGACCTGGCTGACTGATGCTGCTCGAGATGCCGCACCACCAATATGGAATGTTCTCATGGTTAACTGAGTACCTGGTTCGCCAATGGATTGAGCTGCAACAACACCCACAGCCTCACCCTTACTAATCAAGTTACCACGGCCTAAATCACGTCCATAACACTTAGCGCAAATACCGTAGTGCGTATCACAGGTCAATGCGGTTCTAACTTTTACCTCATCAATACCCAAACCTTCAATTTTCTCAACCTCATCTTCACCAAGAAGGGTTCCAGCAGGATAGAGTACGTCCTGATTTTCAGGATTAATAATATCTAGGGCTGCTACTCGGCCTAAAATACGATCGCCAAGCGGTTCAACTACTTCACCACCCTTAATCAAAGGTTTGGTAACCAATCCTGCTTGGGTGCCACAATCATGCTCGGTTACAACTAAATCCTGGGTCACATCAACCAAACGTCTGGTCAAATAACCTGAGTTGGCTGTTTTAAGGGCTGTATCAGCTAGACCTTTACGAGCACCGTGAGTTGAAATAAAGTACTGAAGAACGTTTAAGCCGTCTCGGAAGTTAGCCTTAATCGGAGTTTCAATGATAGAGCCATCCGGTCTGGCCATAAGGCCTCGCATACCAGCCAACTGTCTGACCTGAGCAGCCGAACCTCGGGCACCTGAGTCTGCCATCATGTAAATAGCATTAAATGACTCTTGCTTTAATTCATTACCATTGTCATCTTTAACTGCCTTGCCATCCTCGCCGAAAACAGTTTCCTCTTTTAACTGCCTCATCATAGCGTCAGCAATTTTGTCTCCTGCTCGACCCCAGATATCCACCACCTTATTATATTTTTCACCCTGAGTTACTAAACCTGAGGCATATTGGTTCTCAATTTCAGCAACCTCTTTATCTGCCTCAGTAATAAGATCATGTTTTTCAGCAGGCACCAACATGTCATGCACACTGATAGACATACCTGCTTTAGTAGCAAATGAGTAGCCTGTATACATTAATTGGTCAGCTAAAATCACAGTTTGTTTAACGCCAAGCTTTCTAAAGCTCGCATTAATTAAACGCGAAATTTCTTTCTTCTTAAGTGATTTATTGATGAGACCAAAAGGTAGGCCCGCTGGAAGAATTTCAGAAAGCAAAGCTCGCCCTACAGTCGTTTCATAACGGTTTACTTTAAGCGTCTTACTGTTATCAAAATTTAATTCGTACTCTTCAATTCTCACTGATACCTTTGCATGAAGATCAACATAGCCTTGATCATAGGCGCGTCGAGCTTCATCAATATCGGCAAAGCGCATACCTTCACCTTTGGCTGCAATTTTCTCACGCGTCATGTAGTAGAGGCCTAATACGATATCTTGAGAAGGAACAATAATCGGTTCACCGTTCGCAGGCGATAAAACGTTATTTGATGCAAGCATTAGCGTTCTTGCTTCCATTTGCGCTTCGAGTGATAGAGGGACATGAACCGCCATCTGGTCTCCATCAAAGTCAGCATTAAAAGCTGCGCAAACGAGAGGGTGTAACTGGATAGCTTTACCTTCAATAAGGACAGGCTCAAATGCTTGAATACCTAGTCTATGTAAAGTCGGGGCTCTATTTAAAAGAACCGGATGTTCGCGAATGACATCTTCAAGAATATCCCATACCTCAGGACCTTCTTCCTCAACTTTTTTCTTAGCCGCTTTTATGGTCGTAGCAAGGCCGAGTAATTCTAATTTATTAAAAATAAATGGCTTAAATAGCTCAAGCGCCATTTTTTTGGGTAATCCACATTGATGAAGCTTGAGTTGTGGGCCCGTCACAATGACTGAACGACCAGAATAGTCAACACGTTTTCCAAGTAAGTTTTGTCTAAAACGACCGCCCTTACCTTTAATCATGTCGGCTAAAGATTTTAATGGACGTTTATTTGCGCCAGTCATTACTTTTCCACGACGACCATTATCGAGCAATGAATCAACTGCTTCTTGTAGCATCCTTTTTTCATTTTTAACAATGATTTCAGGCGCTCTTAAATCTAATAAACGACGAAGTCGATTATTTCTATTAATAACTCGTCGGTATAAATCATTAAGATCTGAAGTGGCAAATCTTCCTCCATCAAGAGGTACAAGCGGTCTTAATTCAGGAGGTAGAACTGGAAGAATATCCAAAATCATCCATTCGGGCTTGATACCTGACTTTTGGAAAGCTTCCAAAACTTTGAGACGTTTAGCAATTTTTTTTATCTTTGCCTCAGAATTAGTAGCGCTAAGCTCCTCCCTTAACTGATCAATTTCAGCAGGAATGTTAATAGACCTTAAAAGATCTTTAACTCCTTCAGCGCCCATCACCGCGTGAAATTCATCGCCAAATTCTTCGGCTTTTGCAAGGTAATCATCTTCAGTTAAAAGTTGGCCTCGTGTCAATGGGGTCATACCAGGATCAACTACCATGTAGGCTTCAAAATAAAGAACACGCTCAATGTCTCTTAAAGCGATATCAAGCACCATGCCTAATCGGCTAGGTAGACTTTTTAAGAACCAAATATGGGCAACGGGACTCGCAAGATCAATGTGACCCATGCGTTCACGCCTGACTTTTGATAGGGTTACTTCAACGCCACATTTTTCACAAATAACGCCACGATGTTTCAGTCTTTTGTATTTTCCACACAAACATTCATAATCCTTGGTTGGGCCAAAAATTTTCGCACAGAACAGACCATCACGCTCTGGCTTGAAAGTTCTGTAGTTAATGGTTTCAGGTTTCTTTACTTCACCGTATGACCATGATCGAATTTTTTCAGGAGAGGCTAAAGCAATTTTTATAGCATCAAACTCTTCTGATTGAGTAGTTTGTTTAAAAAGATCTAATAATGCTTTCATGTATCCCGTCTCCTAGTTTCTATCAAGATCAATATCGATTGCTAATGAGCGAATCTCTTTAGTAAGAACATTGAATGATTCAGGCATGCCTGCATCAATTTTATGTTCTCCCTTAACAATGTTTTCGTAAACTTTGGTTCGACCTGAAACATCGTCAGATTTGACTGTTAACATTTCTTGCAATGTGTAAGACGCGCCGTAAGCTTCAAGTGCCCATACTTCCATCTCACCAAAACGCTGGCCTCCAAATTGAGCTTTACCGCCTAATGGTTGCTGGGTAACCAAAGAGTAAGGTCCAGTAGAACGAGCATGCATTTTGTCATCAACTAAATGATGTAATTTGAGGACATGCATATAACCTACTGTTACAGGTCTTTCAAAAGCATCTCCTGTTCTTCCATCAAATAACTGAACCTGTGTTTTATTTGCTGAGAAATTGAGCAATTTGGTATGCTCGTCGTCGTCTGGAAAAGCCAAATCAAGCATTTGCTGGATGTCTGGCTCTGCACCCCCATCAAATACTGGCGTAGCAAAAGGCACCCCTGAGGTTAAATTCGAAGCCAATTCATGAACCTCATTATCCTTTAAGGATGCAACGTCTTCAGATTTACCTGACGAAGTATTGTAAATTTTATCTAAGAAAGATCTGATTTCAGCCGTTTTGGTATTTTCATTGATCATACGATTAATACGATCACCCAAACCTTTAGCAGCCCACCCTAAATGAATCTCAAGAATCTGACCAATGTTCATTCGCGATGGAACGCCTAACGGATTTAAAACAATATCTAGGGTGGTGCCATCAGCCATGTAAGGCATATCCTCAACAGGCACTATTTTAGAAATCACACCCTTGTTACCATGTCGGCCAGCCATCTTATCTCCAGGCTGTATACGACGCTTAACGGCAAGGTATACTTTCACCATTTTTTGAACGCCTGGAGGTAATTCGTCTCCTTGAGTAAGTTTACGTTTTTTCTCCTCATAGCGACTATCAAACTCTTTTTTAGCTAAAGTAAGACTTTCCTTAAGCGTTTCTAATTGCTTAGATTCTTTATCATCACTAATTCGAATATCAAACCAATTAAATTTGTCGATATCTGCAAGTATTTCTTTAGTGATTTTTTCACCCTTTTTAATACCTTTAGGGCCACCTTTAACTGTTTGACTCAGAAGAATTTTTTCAATTCGACCGTAAAGATCATCTTCAACAATTCTTAATTGATCAGCTAAATCTTGCTTGTATGAGTCAAGTTGATCATTAATAATTTGCTCAGCACGAGCATCCCTATCAATGCCTTCTCTGGTGAAAACTTGCACATCAATCACAGTACCTGACATACCAGAGGGAACTCTTAAGCTGGTATCTTTAACGTCTGATGCTTTTTCACCAAAAATAGCTCTTAGCAATTTTTCTTCGGGGGTTAATTGTGTTTCACCTTTCGGCGTCACTTTACCAACAAGAACATCGCCCGCCTCAACTTCGGCACCTATATAGATGATGCCTGCCTCATCGAGTCTTCCAAGCATACGTTCGGACAGATTTGAAATATCTTGGGTTATTTCCTCTGGACCAAGCTTAGTATCTCTGGCAACCACAGAAAGTTCTTCAATATGAATGGATGTATACCTATCATCAGATACCACTCTCTCCGAGATTAAAATTGAATCTTCAAAGTTGTAACCATTCCATGGCATGAAACCCACAAGCATATTTTGACCCAAGGCTAATTCACCCAAATCAGTAGATGCACCATCAGCAATGACATCGCCACGAACAATTTTATCGCCCACTTTAACAAGAGGCTTCTGATTAATATTGGTGTTTTGGTTAGAGCGTGTGTATTTGGTTAAATTATAGATATCAACACCCACATCATCCTGTGCTGTTTCCTTATCATTTACCTTAACAACGATTCTTTTAGAGTCGATATAATCAACGACACCACCTCGTAAAGCTTGAACGGTCGTACCAGAATCAATGGCTACCGTTCTTTCAATCCCAGTACCCACCAGAGCTTTCTCAGCTCTCAAACAAGGCACGGCTTGTCGTTGCATGTTGGCGCCCATAAGTGCTCGGTTAGCATCATCATGCTCAAGGAATGGAATTAATGACGCTGCAACAGATACAATCTGACCAGGCGCTACATCCATGTAATTTACATCGCCACCCTGGGACATCGTAAATTCATTTTTAAATCTACAAGACACTAACTCTTCTTTAAATTTACCATCTTTGTTTAGCTCAGAGTTCGCTTGAGCAATAGTAAAATCACCTTCCTCAATAGCAGATAGGTAATCAATATCCATCGACACTTTTCCATTCTCAACGCGCCTGTATGGTGTTTCTAGAAAACCATATTTATTGGTTCTAGCATAAAGCGCTAGAGAATTAATCAATCCAATATTTGGTCCCTCAGGTGTTTCAATTGGACACACACGACCGTAATGCGTTGAATGCACATCTCGCACTTCAAAACCTGCTCGCTCCCTAGTTAAACCACCAGGGCCTAATGCAGAGACACGTCGCTTATGCGTAATTTCTGAAAGAGGGTTTGTTTGATCCATAAATTGAGATAATTGTGATGAGCCAAAAAACTCTCTAATAGCACTCGAGATTGGTTTTGAGTTAATCAAATCATGTGGCATTAAATTATCAGCTTCAGCTTGCCCTAATCTTTCTTTAACGGCTCTTTCAACTCGAACTAATCCAGTTCTGAATTGATTCTCAACAAGCTCACCCACCGAGCGAATTCTTCGATTACCAAGATGATCAATATCATCGATCTCACCTCGACCATTTCGAAGCTCAATCAAAAGACCAATGACCGCAAGAATATCGTCACGATCTAATATGAAAGATCCCTCTTCATTTTTTTCACCTACACGCTCATAAAAACGTTTTAACCAATTAGCATGACCATCAAAGGATTTTGGGAATGCGCGACGATTAAATTTCATACGACCTACGTCTGATAAATCATAACGATCCTCACTAAAGAATAGTCCATCAAATAGGGCTCTTACAGAGTCCTCAGTTGGAGGCTCACCAGGACGCATCATACGATAGATAGCAACTTTAGCCTCGTACTCACCAGGGACTTCATCCGAAGCTAAGGTTTGTGAAATATAATCACCATGATCAAGGTCGTTGGAATAAAGTGTAGAAAAAACAAGGTCACCTGAGGCCATTAATTTTTCAACAATTTCCTCAGTTATTTCAGCATTCGTATCAACTAAAATTTCACCCGTCTCTTTATCTATAATTGATTTTGCAATCTTTTTACCCAAAAGAATTTCTGGATTAATTACAACATCTTTAATTCCAGCCTTTTCTAAATCACGAATATGCTTAACCGTAATTCTCTTATCTTTAGAAACAATTAAGTTACCTTTTTTATCTTTAATATCAAATTTAGCAATCTCACCTCTGAGTCTTGCAGGCACTAATTCAAGATGTAATTTCTTAGCCTTGATTTCATAATGATCAAAATCATAGAAAGTCTCTAGAATCTGTTCGTTATTGAGTCCTAATGCCTTAAGTAATGTGGATATTGGCATTTTTCTTCTTCGATCAATCCTAAAATAAAGAAAGTCTTTAGGATCAAACTCAAAATCTAACCATGAGCCTCGGTAAGGGATGATTCTTGATGAGAAGAGCAGTTTGCCTGAGCTATGGGTTTTACCTCGATCATGCTCAAAAAATACGCCTGGGCTTCGATGTAATTGGGAAACGATGACACGCTCGGTCCCGTTGATAACAAATGAGCCATTTGAAGTCATGAGTGGAATCTCGCCCATATAAACTTCTTGTTCTTTAACCTCTTTAACAGTTGGCTCAGAAGCATCTTTGTCCATAATGGAGAGACGCACTTTAACTCTTAATGGTACGCCATAAGTTAAACCTCTTTGCTGACACTCCTTCACATCAAAAACAGCATTTCCTAAGTTGTAGCTAACAAAATCAAGTTTGGCGTTACCTGAATGGCTTGAAATTGGAAACAAAGTATTGAATGTTGACTGCAGGCCATGATTTTGACGGGCATCAGGATCAACATCCATTTGAAGAAAAGCTTTATAAGACTCTAATTGCATTGCTAAAAGGTAAGGAACATCTTGCACCCTTTCTCTTTTAGCAAAACTTTTTCTTATACGTTTTTTTTCAGTAAAGGAATAGCTCATAGCATCTCCAAAGTTAGTAAATTAGTCTTAAAAAAATTATCTAAAAAAATATTTTTTTTAAAACTAATGATTCTTAAAAATAAATGAAGGCTGACCCTAATAAATAGGGCCAGCCTTTATCTATCAGAAATTATTTAAGCTCAGCAGTTGCGCCAGCTTCAGTAAGTTTCTTAACTGCATCATCCGCTGCATCTTTTGCTAAAGCTTCTTTAACAACTTTTGGTGCAGCATCCACAATGTCTTTAGCTTCTTTTAGGCCAAGACCAGTAATTTCTCTAACTGCTTTAATAACGTTAACTTTGTTATCACCCACAGCAGTTAAATGAACATCAAACTCAGTTTTGTCATCAGCAGCAGCAGCGCCTGGAGCAGCACCTCCAGCAACAGGGGCTGCAACAGCAGCAGCAGCAGCTGAAACACCGAATTTTTCTTCCATTTCTTTGATCAATTCAGAAAGATCTAGAACTGACATTGAACTAATTGCTTCTAAAATATCTGATTTAGAAATTGCCATAATTATTTCTCCTAATAAATAGTTAAATTCAAGTCGTTACGCTGGTTTTTGGTCACGTACCGCAGCCAATCCACGAACAAATTTGCTTGGAACCTCGTTGAGGGTCTGAACAAATTTCGCGATTGGGGCTTGCATAGTGCCCATAAGTTTAGCGAGTAGTTCTTCACGACTTGGTAAGGAGGCTAGTGCTTTAATTGCATTAACATCCATCTTTTCATTTGGCATCGCACCTGATTTAAGTACGAACAAGTCATTTTTCTTTGCAAAGTCGTTTAAAACTTTTGCTGCAGCCACAGGGTCTTCAGAAATTCCAAAAATAAGTGGGCCGACCATATCCTCTGATAAAGAGGAAAATGCTGTATTCTCAACTGCTCGTTTTACTAACGTATTTTTGAGCACTTTCAAATACACGCCAGATTTTCTGGCTTCAGCTCTTAAACCTGTCATATCTTCAACACTCACGCCTCGATACTCTGCGAGAATCATAGACTGGGCATTTTGTACTTGTTGACTTATTTCAGCAACGACTGCCTTTTTATCATCAAGATTTAGACTCAAGGTCTTCTCCTTCCGTTAAAAATTAAGTACCAATAAAATTGATACCAACTAAACGACGACCTCCATTAGGATGTTATCCATTTATGGGAACCGCCATCTGCGTAGGCTAATAAATTAAACTTTCGTACCTACGGTCTTTGATAACCCCATTACTTATGCAATGAGCCCAAAGTTCTTTTTTGTGGAATAAACCACATAATTCTTCAACTAATTTAATAAACCACTTTGGTCCAGTCTGATACCAACACCCATCGTGCTAGATACTGAAACCTTTCTTATAAATATGCCTTTAGTGCCAGTCGGTTTAGCTTTATTTATGGCGTCTACCAGAGCAGATAAATTTCCTTGTAGCTGATCGACAGAAAATGATGCTTTACCGATGGTGCAGTGAATAATGCCTGCTTTATCTGTCCTGTATTGAACTTGACCACCTTTGGCATCTTGCACAGCCTTGGCAGTATCATTGGTCACAGTTCCAACTTTAGGATTAGGCATTAAGCCTTTGGGTCCTAAAATTTGGCCTAAAGCGCCTATAACTTTCATAGAGTCAGGGGTAGCAATCAATACATCAAAATTAAGATCGCCCTTTTTAATTGAATCTACTAAGTCATCATAACCAACAATATCAGCGCCTGCTTTTTTAGCAGCAGCTGCAGCATCTCCTTGAGCCAGAACTGCAACGCGTTTTGTTTTGCCTGTCCCATTAGGAAGCACAAGTGCGCCCCGCACTAATTGGTCAGATTTCTTAGCATCAATACCCAGATTAACTGACACATCAATTGATTCATCAAATTTTGCTTTCGCTGTTTCTTTGACAAGACTTAAACCATCTTTGACTTCATACAGCTTGTCTCGATCAACTTTATCAGCGATTTCTTTTAAACGTTTTGAAATGGCCATTATCGAACGCCCTCCACATCAATTCCCATGCTTCGAGCGCTACCTGCGATTGTTCTAACAGCTGCATCCATGTCAGCCGCAGTTAAATCAGGCATTTTTGTCTTTGCAATTTCCTCTGCCTGAGCACGAGTAATTTTGCCAACTTTATTTGTATGAGGAACGCTTGAACCTTTAGATACCTTTGCTGCTTTCTTAATTAAAATAGAAGCAGGCGGGGTTTTCATAATAAAGGTAAAGCTTTTATCTGAATAAGCTGTAATTACAACCGGAACAGGTAAGCCTGGTTCAACGCTCTGTGTAGCTGCATTAAAAGCTTTACAGAAATCCATAATGTTTAGGCCTCTCTGACCCAAAGCTGGTCCAACCGGTGGACTAGGATTTGCTTTTCCTGCAGGAATTTGAAGTTTTATGTAACCTTCAATTTTTTTTGCCATTTGTCTTTCTCCTTAAGTTTGGTAGTAACGCCTAATTTAGGCTCCCAATTAAACCTCTTTCTCGATTTGGCCAAACTCTAATTCGACAGGTGTTGCCCGACCAAAAATTACCACTGATACTCGAAGTTTGTTTTTTTCATAGTTGATTTCCTCAACCGTACCTGTGAAATCTTTAAAAGGTCCTTCTAACACTCGAACTGCTTCACCCACTTCAAAAGTGAGTTTTTGAGTTGGATTAACTTTGCTGTCATCCATACGTTGAAGGATAATTTCAACCTCTTTATCTTTAATAGGCGTTGGCTTCAATGCTGTACCACCAATGAAAGCAGTCACTTTCGGGGTGCTCTTAACTAAATGCCAACTATCATCATTCATATCCATTTGAACGAGAACGTAACCAGGGTAGAGTCTGCGTTCACTTAAAGTTTTTTGTCCAGCTTTCATTTCTACAACTTCCTCAACAGGAACCAAAACTTCGCCGAACATATCTTGCAAACTTGATTGTTCTATACGCTCTAGAAGACCTTTTTGAACAATCTTCTCGTAACCTGAATAAGCCTGGACTGCATACCAACGTTTTGTCATTAATTGCCTCTACCTAAAATCAAATTAATAATGTATGAAAATCCAATATCAACAAAAGCCAAGAAAATAGCGGCCAAAACAACAAATATAAAAACCACTAGAGTCATTTGAATTGTCTCTTTACGAGTTGGCCAAACCACTCTTTTAGCTTCATTTTTAGCATCAATGAGAAAACCAAAAATTTCTTTGCCTTTAGGAGTTGTCCAAAACACAGCTATAGCAGCGCCTAGGCCAATGAGCACTGACAGTACTCTAAAAACCACGGGCTGGTCAGCAAGCATATAAAAGCTTGCGAAGCCTGCGATTAAAATCAATACTGTTAAAGACAACCTAAAGTTCATGGTCACTTTTTCTTCCTTTTATTGGCAGGCCAGGAGGGTCTCGAACCCCCAACCCTCGGTTTTGGAGACCGATACTCTACCAATTGAGCTACTGGCCTAAAATCCTTTACTCAATAATCTTAACAACAACACCTGAACCGACTGTTCGGCCACCTTCACGAATCGCGAAGCGTAAACCTTCTTCCATCGCAATCGGT
>Ga0222714_10003776_pt1 | contig 15183 bp, 14 predicted proteins | sample C33_3DmetaG_FD_165048 | JGI IMG/M metagenome (GOLD analysis project Ga0222714, IMG submission 165048) | Estuarine water microbial communities from San Francisco Bay, California, United States - C33_3D | ecosystem: Environmental > Aquatic > Marine > Unclassified | place: USA: California... | reverse complement strand
ATAAAATATTTTTAATTATTAATGGATATAAAAAAAGTTATAATTTTAGTTATATTTTTTTTAATTTTAGTAATAATTTTTAAATTATTTACATTTGAAAAATTCCAATATAGTTTTATGTTTCCAGATTCAGATGGTACAGCAACATATATTACAACATCATCATCTATTACACAATTAACTGGTAACCAAACATCATCATCTATTACACAATTAACTGGTATGCCAACATCATCATCTATTACACAATTAACTGGTATGCCAACATCATCATCTATTTCACAATTAACTGGTAATCCAACATCATCATCTATTACACAATTAACTGGTATGCCAACATCATCATCTATTTCACAATTAACTGGTATGCCAACATCATCATCTATTTCACAATTAACTGGTAATCCAACATCATCATCTATTTCAGAATTAACTGGTATGCCAACATCATCATCTATTACACAATTAACTGGTATGCCAACATCATCATCTATTACACAATTAACTGGTAATCCAACATCATCATCTATTACACAATTAACTGGTATGCCAACATCATCATCTATTACACAATTAACTGGTATGCCAACATCATCATCTATTTCACAATTAACTGGTATGCCAACATCATCATCTATTGCACAATTAACTGGTAATCCAACATCATCATCTATTACACAATTAACTGGTATGCCAACATCATCATCTATTACACAATTAACTGGTATGCCAACATCATCATCTATTTCAGAATTAACTGGTATGCCAACATCATCATCTATTACACAATTAACTGGTATGCCAACATCATCATCTATTTCAGAATTAACTGGTATGCCAACAACATCAACTTCTTTATTACACGATACATTTGAAGATTCAATAAATCAAGGTAGTTTGTTTCAAAATTATTTTCAAGGCGGGTTCTGTAAATACCAGGAAGAGTTAGGTTATTATGTTGGATGTTCAGATCATATATATGATAATTCTTTTATTAATTTAGATAGAGAATTGGATTCTGTAAATCCTGGTTATTCTATTTTATCTTCTTCCTAAATTTTTTTTTTTATTTTATTATAATAATGATGAATTGTAAAAAAAATAATATAATATTTTTACTTAGTTTTGTAATAATTGTTTTAATAGGTTTTATGGTATTTTCAAAACAAAATAAGTTTAATGAAAATTTCCAATCAGTTACTACAACAGGAGTAGTTACTACAACAGGAGTAGTTACTACAACAGGAGTAGTTACTACAACAGGAGTAGTTACTACTTCAACAGCTCTTCATGTAGAGGATATATCAAAAGACAATGATTTTTATATTAAAAATAAAGATAGTGATAAAACAATTATGGAATTGGATAATATAGAGGATTATTATTTGGAAAATGACCCAGTAATTATTGGTAAGAAATTTAAATTATTAAAATTATTGAATGATAGTAATTTAAGAATATATAGAGAAAATGCTGATTCTGAAAAGGATTTTACATTTGGATTTTATTTTAGAACATTCAAAACACAATTACCTACAGTATTTAATGAATTTATGATGTTGAGTAATAATGATAAAACATTCGAATTAAAGGCTAATTTAGATTTAAAAACAAATAAAATAATATTTAATTTTTCAACAAATGATGTAGCAAATACAATTCAATTGAGTTTTAACAATGCAAAAATATTAAATTATGTAGTTATTCAAATAAAAAACAATGTTCAAAATAATGTACCTATGATAACATTTAATCTTAATAATCAAATAACATCATTTAAATTTCTAACAAATAAAAAAATAAAAATTCATAATATAGAATTTAAAAATTTCGAAGGTTATTTAGGAAAAGTATTAATCTATAATAGTATAGTATCAAGTGATATATTATGTAGAAAATTTAATTGTAATTTAAGTTGTTTTAGACCTGATGGAAGTAAAACATATGGTGGTGACGTTAATAAATGTATTAAAGATTGTATGAAATCATGCAATGATATATCAAAATGTCAAAAAATATGTGTAGATTGTGAAATAGAAGAAGAAGAATGGGATACTGAAACTAAACTTAAGATGTGTCCTTGGCTAAAAGATATTAAAACGTTGGATAAATCAACACCTAATGCTCCAAAAATCCGTGGTTTTCCAGGAGATGGTAAAATATTAGTTGAATGGAAGAAACCTTTAAATGGTAAAAGTATAATTAATAATTATATAATAATGGTATATGAGACCTTTAATAAGAAAAATGGTGTACAAATAAATATATCAAGTAATCCAACATGTGAATTATGCGAACATGAAATAAAAAATTTAAAAAATCAAGTTTATTATGATATTATTGTAAAGGCTGTAAATAATGTAGGTATAGGTCCATCATCTAATATTATAACAATAGCACCGAATGGTGAAAAGTTGAAAAATGACTTAAATAATATATTCTATGAATTAGATGATGATTTAGAAAATAGTATAAGTGTTGATGATGTTGATATTGCATGTGATAGTAAGGGTTATTATAATGTCCAAAAACATATGCTTGATAATGATATTCCTAGTTTAGAAAATATTATAAGGAAACAACCCACTAAATAATCAAATAATCATTAAAATCAAAATCAAAACTTATTAAATTCAATAGAATTTTCAACAAATATATGTTCAAATGTATCCCAAACAGTTTTAATAAAAATAATTTCAATATTTTCATCAATAGTTGGCTTAGATTTTTTAATAACATTAAAATTGTCTTTATTTTCAAATGGAAGTAATATTTTATTAACTCCTGCCTTTTTCCCACCTTCTATTTTAAGATCAATTCCTCCTACAGCTAAAACTTCACCATTTAAATTTATTTCACCAGTTATAGCAATATTATTTAATATTTTTTGATTAGTTAGTAATGATAATAATGTTAGAGTTATAGCTGTACCAGCAGAAGGTCCATCTTTAGGAGTAGCAGCTTCAGGACAATGAACATGTATACCAAATGAATTAGTTTTTAAATTTTCTTGAATTTCTTTTTTAAAATTTTCTGGAAGAAGATTCCAAGCAATTGTTTTAGCACATTGTATACTTTCTTTCATTACATCACCTTGTTGTCCTGTTATAATTAATGCTAGTTTTGTTTCATGGAATGTTTTATAGGCTTCAATAATAGTAAGACCTCCTGTTCCAGCACTAGTAGCGTAAAGCCCATTTATCAAACCAACCTTACATATATGATTTATTTTTTTATGAATAACTTTTGGTTTTTTTTCAAGTATTTCGTCGACAATATTAGTATTAAGAACTATTTTTTGATTAAAATATATATCTTTATCTTCTAATTTTTCTAAATAATCAACATCATTTAATAGATTTAGATTAATTTGTCTAATAATTTCAAATATTTTTTCCTTTAGTTTTCTAACACCACCTTCTACTGTATAGTTTTCAATAATATGACTAATTATATCATCTTTAAAAACAATAAGTTCTTTGATTCCTACAGTTTTTAAAAGTTTTGGTATTAAATAGTTTTTCATAATTATAATTTTTTCATTAGTTGACATATAACTAAATTTAATCCGATGTATTCTATCCGCTAAAATCTTATCTAATTTGTTATAGTCATTGTAAGAAAAAATAAATAATACTTTAGATAAGTCAAAATCAATACCAGAGAAATATTTGTCATTAAATTGTTCATTTTGTGTAGAGTCTGTTAAGTGAGTCAATATTCCTATAAGTTCCTTTCCATTTTCTGTATTACTTATTTTATCTAATTCATCAATGTATATTATAGGATTCATGCATTTTGATTCTATTAATATATCAACTATTTTTCCATGTGTAGATCCTAGATATGTATAATTATGTCCTTCAAAAGTAGAACCATTTGTAGAACCTCCTAAAGCAATAAATGAAAATGGACGTGATTTTCCATCATTATCTTTTAAACAATTTGATATCCCTTCTTTAGCAATAGTTGTTTTACCAGTACCTGGGGGTCCTTCAAAACCAAGACAATAACCAGTATTTTCACCATTTATCCATTGTGAAATAATCCTTTTAATTTCTATTTTTGCTTCATCTTGACCATAAATAGCATTATCTAATATTTTAGAAGAAGATTTGAGATAATCAGAAACAGTTTTATTATAAATATTGAATTCTTCTATTAAATTATTTATGAGGCTACAATCAGATTTTTTTATTTGAATATCAATAAGATTAATGTATTTGTTTTGAGTGTTACAATCAAAACTTAGAAATATATTTGTAATTCTATCTATGTATTCATTTTTATTCTTAGGTTTTTTATTTTTTTGTATTGAAGTATTATTTTCTAATATTTGCAATATTTCTTCTAATTGATTTTTTTTTTTCTTTGCCAAATGTGATTTAATAGTAGTACTATTAAGATTTTGTGTAGTTTTATTTAATGATGAAATATAGTTATTACAAAGTAATATTTCGTCATAATATATTTTCTTTTTATTTAAAATGTCATTCAACATAGAATTATTTTGATAAGTTAACATATCACTCTTTAGTATTTTTTTAATATTTAAAATATAGTTTAATACAAATTTATCATAATAGTTTAATATTTCTTCTTTTTGGTATACTCCAAAAGGTATTTTTAATAAATTATCTAAATATTGAACAGCCTTTGAGCTATTATCATTAGATTTATTTGATATTTCTTTTAATTTATCATATGCCTTTTGTTTTACGCTATTATTAGCTTTCATTAAATATATTCTTTTTTCATAGGAAACTTCTTCAAATGTAAAGTTTTCCATTTGCTTAATATTGTTAGTAAATTTTTTATTAATAACCTTGAATTCTTTTTGTAAAGACCAATGAATATTAGAGAAAATAAAATTTCCATCCGCACTTGGTTTAAGTAAATATGATTCATTACAAATCATATCATATAAAAGGTATGACATATTTTGAATTTCGGGGTCTTCTTCAAAGAGTAAAAACATAGAAATGAAGTTAATTTGTTCATTAATATCTTTATTTAAGAATTCTTTTACTAATACTGCTAGTGATTTATTTTTGTAATTAATTATATTAAAGTAATCATTTTTTATTTTATCTATTATTTCATTAATAGAAAGTATAATAAAGTTTTTAATAGATAGTTGTTTAAGGTAAGCTTCTTTGAAACTTTGATTAATGTTTAAATGTGTTAATTCTTCATTTAGTTGATTATTTTTATTTTCAAATAGTAAATGATTTCTATAAATATTTAATTGGTCAATATTAAAGTAACCATTAATAATAATTATAGTATTTTTGTTTTTACATTTGAGATAGACTCTACAACCATTTAATGACTCTAAAAAAGATAAATTTTTTTTTAAATTTTTTGTAAATAGATATTGTTTTAAATGTGCAGTATTTTTTAAATCATAATTTTGTTGTAAATTCTTTTCATTATCTTTGTATATAGTTAAATTACTTTTATTTTTATTTTGCTTGTGTTTTTTATTTTGAATGTCTATTTCTGTTATATTAAAAGCATTATTTATGAAATCGATTAAATGTTCATTATCTATTTTTTCATCTAATAAAAATAAAAAGTTTGATAAACTATTAATTCCACATTGTTTTGTAATATTTATAATAGCAGAATTTATATTATTAAGTTTTTTATTTTCTTCTAATACATTTTTAAAAGAAACCTTGTATTTTATATTCTGAAACTTAGATGTTAATTCTTCTAAACTTGATAAGTTATTTGTGTATATATACTGAGTAATAATTTCATTATTATAGTTATTGACTATTATGTTAGATAAACTATAAAGAATATTTTTAATTTGATTATATTTTTTGGAAAATTTATTTTTTATCTTTAAAATAAATTTAATTCTATTTTGAATAAATAGGATATTTTCTGAATTACTCATTATAATATGAAAATATTAATAAAAAAGGATTTAAATAAAAATTGATTTTTTTTAATTTAATTAATTAAATATATAAATTTATATTACAATACAATAATGGTAAAGAACACAACTGGTGGAAAAAAGCATAAAAAGGCAAAAAATATTGTAAAAGAGGAAAAGCTTATTGAAAGTGATAATGAATTTCAATTTTACGCGAAAGTAAATAAAAAATTGGGTGGTGGTAATTTTAGTGTTGATGTATTTATTCCTGAAAAAAAGGAAAAACAAAATGTAAATGGTGTGAAAGTAGAAGTATTTACTAGAGCAGAACAAATAAAAACAGATCAAATTGCTCTTATTAGAGGAAGTATTAAAAAGAGGTGTAGAATAAATGTAGGAAATATTATTTTGGTAAGTTTGAGGGAATTTGAAGAAAGAAAGGTTGATATACTACATTCTTATAGTTTTGAAGATGTGGCCAAATTGCGAAGGAAAAATAAGCTTCCTAAATGTAAGATTTTTGAGAATGATAGTTCTAGTGAAATTAATTTTGCTGAAAGTGATAATGAAGATAATGATGACTCAGAATTTGAAAAACCACCAAAGAATAAAGGTGTTTATACAAGTAATTATGATTTAATCCCAGATTTTGAAGAAGAAGAAACTGAATATAATAACGAAGATGATTTTATTGATAATATCTAAATAAGATATAATAGCAAATAAAAATAAAAATAAAAATAAAAATAAAAATAAAAATAAAAAGTTTATGTAAATAAATGATTTACAATAATAACTATTAATTAATTATTGTATAAATAAATAGTTTTCTTAAGAATATTTTTTGTTTTATGTTATTTGATTGATTTAAAGGTTTATGGTATATAAACATATAAGTTATATTTTTATAAGTGTAAGGTTATAAGATGGGAATTCCACTTTATTTTAAGAGTATTTATGATGATTATCCAGAGATTATTATAAATGATATTGATGGATTAAGTAATTTATTTTTGGATTTGAATTGTGCGATTCATCCATGTTGTGCAAATATTCTATCAAATTATAATAGTCAAGAAATAACAAAAGCGAATCTTGAAAAGAAAATGATTAATGAAACAATTAACTATATTGAATTCATTTTGTCTAAAGTAAATCCTAAATTACTATATGTTGCTATTGATGGTGTAGCTCCATTGGCTAAGATGAATCAACAACGTTTAAGGAGATATAAGAGTATTTTTGAAAAGAAGCAAATAAATAGTATAAAGGATGAATTAAATATTCCATTAGAGAGTAATAGTTGGGATAAAAATGCTATTTCACCTGGAACAGAATTTATGGATAAATTGATTAAACAACTTAATAGTTACCTAAAAACATTAAAAGAGAAAAATAAGAATATTACTATTATTTTTAGTAGTTCATATATAAATGGAGAAGGTGAACATAAAATTTTAGATTATATTAGACATAATCAGTTGAGTGGTAATATAATTATTTATGGATTAGATGCTGATTTAATTATGTTGGCAATGGCAAGTCATAGAAACAATGTATATTTATTGAGAGAGGCAATAGAATTTGGTAAGAAAATAGATAATAAACTATTGTATTTAGATATTAATTTGTTTAAGAATAGGTTAATAGGAAGTTTGAAAGAGAAGTTAAATGTTATAGATAATGGTTTTTTTATAAATGATAATGATAGTTTAAGGATGATAGATGATTATATTTTTATGTGTTTTTTGATGGGTAATGATTTCTTGCCTCACAATTTAGCGATTGATTTAAGATATGATGGTCATGATATTATATTAGATGCATATTTAAACAACTATTCAATTAACAAGGAATTTTTAGTAGATACTGGTAAAATGAGAATAAATAATAGGATGCTGTATTCATTACTTACAATTTTACATTCTAAAGAGGATGACCAACTTGTAAAAATTCAGAAAAGAAGAAATAGGTTTAGAATGAATACTAATATGTGTGAAACAGAGTTTGATAGAAGAATGTTGTTAATAAAAAATGATCCAATTATAAATAATTATGAAGAAAGAAAAGTTGATTTTTCAAATAAATATTGGAGAACTAAGTATTATAAACAGTGTTTTGATATTGAAGATAGCGAGGAAATAGAGGAAGTGTGTTATAATTATTTTGAAGGGTTAAAATGGACATTTTTTTATTATTTTAAGGAATGTGTTTCTTATGAATGGAAGTATAATTATGTTCATCCACCAACATTATTAGATTTGAAAAACTATTTAGTGAATCATGATATAAATAAGATTAAATTTAATAGAGGAAATGTAAATCATCCTATTGTTCAATTATTATCTATATTGCCTCAAGAAAGTAAAGATTTAGTACCTATAGAATATAGGAAATTGATGAATAAAAGTTCAGAAATTGGAATATATTATCCATCTTCATATAAATTGGATAAATTCTTTAAAAGGTATGATTGGATGTGTGTACCAATTTTACCTGATTTAGATATAAATATAATTAATAAGATTTTTAGGAAAGTTACTATGAGTAAAACAATAAAAGAAAGATTTTCAACTAATAGTGAATTGCTTGTTTTCTAAATACTTTTTAATTCTAAAAAATCTAAATAGTATTTACTTATATTGTTTTGTATTTTCTTTTCATTACAAGTGAGTTAATGAATTTGTAAAGGTGATAAATAACAACTATTATTCCTAACCACATAACAGAGTCAAGAATTCTAGAGTCAACTTTTTCTTTGTAATAACCAACATATGCTAGTAATGGTCCAATTATTAAAAAGTGAAAAACGTAAACTAAATCGTGATAATCTAACATTTTTATAATAAACATATATTTTTTTTTTATATAATATATTTATATGACTTGTTTAAATTATTGTGTATTAGGAGCAGCATTTTTAGGTTCAAGTATTTTAACTATGATGGCAAGTAAGAAATCAAAAAATTTTGTAAACTTTAGAAAATTATTAAATCAAGAACAATTACAAGTTTATAATTCTATAACTAAAGAAAGAATGTCAATTTATATTCAAGGGTTAATTTTTGGTATATTGTTAGCAGTATTAGTTACATTTAATTCTTCATTAAAGGGAACAAATAAATTGTGTGTATTTGTAGTAATTGCATTGGGTGTAAATTACTTATTTTATGCATTACATCCTAAATCTACATATATGTTATTACATTTAACATCACAACAACAAAATGCGGCTTGGTTGAATATCAATAAAGAAATGAAATTAAGATGTAAATTGGGATTATTGCTTGGTTTAGTTGGATACGTATTACTTGGTAATGGTTTATGTAAATAAGTTAAATTCTTTTTTTTTTTTTATTATATAAAATATTATGGGAAATACTAATATAAAATCTAGTGATTCTCTTTCAAATTTAAAGGTGTTATATGGTTCAAATGATGATAAGTTAAAAGAAATAAGACAACGTTTTTATAATCAAAGAAGGTTAGAATATATAAATGACGAAAGAAATATATTGAATAAGATAGAAATATCACAACAAAAATTAAGGAATAGTGGAGAAATACCTTCCTTTAATTTATTAAAAGTGGATAATTTCTTGAATCAAATGAAAAATGATATAAATGAGTTTGAGTTAAGAAACATAAAAAGTAGTTATGAAAATCGTGTATTTGATAAAGTAGGTGTTGAAGAAATAGATTATTATAAAATATATGGTTATTCAAAAACAGATAAAATAGATGTTAATGAACTTAAACAAAAGTTTAAAAAATATGCTATACAAACTCATCCAGATAGAAATAATGGTAATAATAAGAATTTTAATATAATAAAAGCTGGTTATGAGAAAATCATGGATGATATTGAAACAAAGAAGGCAGATAAGGATTTCAATGTACTTAAAAATAGTTCTTTAGACTTTTTGCAAACACAACATAAAAACCAAAATACTAAATTTAATAAGGATAACTTCGATATAAATAAATTTAATAAAGTATATAGTGAAAATAGAATAAATGATATAAATGATGATGGTTATGAAGAATGGATAAATGATAATGCTTTTGATTCTGAAGAAATACAAAGAAATAATAAATTATCTGGAAATATGGGTCAATTCAATAGAATATTTGATTCTACAGTTAGTGTAAATAATGGTGTAATACAAAAATATAGTGATCCAAATGAGTTATTTATGAATAACTATAATAATTGTTCTGAGCTTGGTGTTGATAAAGTAGATAATTATACAGGAGAAACTAAGACTATCAAATTTACAGATTATAAGGAGGCACACACAACATCTAAATTAATTGATAGTAAAACAAAATATAAGCAATATAGGAATATTTCTGAACTGGAACATGCACGTAGTAATATAAAAGATTTTACAAAAGACGAATTAGAATATTATAATCAAAAACAAGTTCAACAAGAAATGGATGAGAAAAACCGTTTAGAAAAACAAGATTATATGGATCGGTTACATTTTCAAAATTATGAAAGATTGAATAAGCTAATGCTTCAATAATTAGAATATGCCTTAATAAGCAATAAACAATAATTTGTCTAATTTTTTATTATATTTTCTATTATTTATTTATGTCAACTAAATTGAACATTGACTTATTAAATCGTGATTCTTTAGTAAATTTAGGTATAAAACTAAAAATAATTGGATATACAAATAAATTTACTAATCCTTATTTAAAAAAAGAAGAACTTAAGAGTAGAATATTGACATTTTTTAAAGAACACAAAAAGAAACAACGTAGTAATTCAATAAGTAATTCTAATAGTAATTCTAATAGTAATTCTAATAGTAATTCACCACAAACTTTGAGAAGGAGTAAATCATTACCATGTTTTAATAGTATTAATTTGACAAGTAGTTTAAATAATGCTATTAATAATTCTATAAATAATACTTTTGATAAATTAAGAGGTAGTTGTATATTTCCTAAGGTAAAGAAGCTTGTAGCAATAGGAGATATTCATGGTGATTTATCTGTAGCTATTAAATCATTAAAATTAGCGGGTGTAATTTCAATGGATATTGACGATAATTTAAATGATATAAGTAAGATAAATTGGGTAGGTGGAAATACATATGTAGTTCAGTTGGGTGATCAAATAGACAGAGTGCGTCCTGAAAAGTATTTCAATAATTTATGTGTTGAAGAAAATAATATAATTCAAGATGAAGGTTCGGATCTTAAAATAATTTGCTTATTTGAGAGATTACATAGTCAGGCTTTGAATCATGGAGGTGCATTAATAAGTATTTTAGGTAATCATGAACTAATGAATGTTGATAAGGATTTTAGGTATGTTAGTCCAAGGGAATTTCATGAATTTGGTAATTTTTTTAAAGGAAAACTTGAATTAAATTCAACAAAACCATATGGATATAAAGAGAGGTTAGAAGCATTTAAACCAGGTGGTATATTATCTAAAAAACTAGCTCTTACTAGATATTCAATTGTTCAAGTGGGAAGTTGGATATTTGTACATGGAGGATTAACACCACAATGTGCTAATGATTACTCATTAGATGATATAAATTATTATGTAAGACGATGGTTATATGGTGATGAATCAAAAGAAAACATGAAACATATATATAAATTATATCATAATGATAATGATGAATACTCACCATTTTGGAGTAGAACATTTAGTGATATGGAAGATTGGTGTGATGAAAGGTGTTTAGGAGAGTTTAATAAAACATTACACTATGTTAATATAAAAAATAGAAGACAAAATAATAATATAATAAAAGGCATGGTAATGGGACATTCGCCACAGTTTATGTATAATAAATCTATTAATTCATCGGCTAGTAATAGGTTATGGCGAGTAGATGTTGGAGCTTCAAGAGCATTTGGGGAAATAGATGATGATAATAGATTGGTTCAAGTATTAGTTATAAAGGATGATAATGATTTTTCAATTTTAAGAGAAAAAAAAAATTAGAGATAACATAGATTTGTTATTTGTGTTTATTTATTAAAAAAAATACTATTAAATATTATGGATAGTTTACTAATTTTTTATTTTTTTATATTATTAACATTTTTAAAAAGTATAAATATTGATTATAGATTAATAATATTTGTAATAATTTTGGGAATCTTTTATAACTATCACTATTCTAAAAAAGAAAATATTGATGAAAAACTAAAAGATTCAATAAAACAATCCAAATTCTATTCTTATGGTAATATTATAAAAAAGTTTGATGATTTAGATGAGAAAAATATACGAGAAATAAGAGATGTTAAGAGTATAATTTATTCTATGGATATTCATAAAAATGACAAAATAGAGATATATTCAGCTATTAAGAAATATTTTCATGTTTACAATAATTATGATAAATATGACTATAAACATAATTGGATAAATGATTTATATGATTTTGAAACTACTATATATAATAAGATTTCATCATTAAATATATCATATGAGAATATGGAAGATGAAATTAATATTTTATATAATGAAGTAAAGGATGTTTTAAATGAAATAAAATCTAATTTAAAAAATAGCCACGTTTATAATAATATAGACCATCCTATTGGATATGATAAAAATAAAACTAAATCATATTTATTTTAATAAATTTAATTTATAATAATTTATTTTATAATAATATAAATACTATGAATAGAAGTATAAATAAAAGATATTCTAAGAAAAATGTAAAAGGTTATAAACAATTAAAGAATAAATCTAGAAGGAATATGAAGAAAAAAAAGGTACATCCTAAGAAATCTAGTGTTAATAGAAAATATAAAAATAATCCAAGCAGAAAAAGCAATAAGAAAAATAGAAAACAAAGAGGTGGATTTATAACAACTTCTGCACAATTAACCACACAAACCGTAGGTAGTCAAGCATCAACACAAACCGTAGGTAGTCAAGCATCAACACAAACTGTAACTAGTCAAGCATCAGTTGTCACAACACAAGCACCAGCACAAACCATAGGTAGTCAAGCAAATTGCAGTGTAGCTAGCAATTCTAATGTTTTTCAATCAACATTTGAATCACCTTTAGAGGCAAATTCAACTAATGTAGATAATTACATGTTAGTAAATAATGATAATTACGTGTTAGTAAATAATGATAATTAAGTATCACAGTAATTTGTTGATTCAAAAAAAAATTGATTTTACAAATTTATGTAGAGGGGTAAGCAATACTTTTTACAATTTGTAGAACAATGGCAAAACAAACAGCAACAAGTCTTATTGTTCAGTTTGAACAGTTTAAGGATGGAGATAATTATGTTTGCTCGCGGCAAGAAATTGATAGGATTTTGTCAAATAGTAAGAATGTAAAGGTAAAGAAGCCTCAATGTAGTTATTTCATTTGGCTTAATAAACATCGAAAGTTTATTGAGAAGGAGTATTTTTCGGATTTCTTTGATATTGAAGATTGGAGTATTGAAAATAAGAAAAATTATTATGCTTCAAATGGTCTTGATACTAGTAAGGTAGTTGAAGAGGGACGACCAAGGATTGCTTCTCTAATTACATCGAAAGCAGGAATTCTTTGGAAGAAACTAGATGAAAATGAAAAGAAGGAATATGAAACAATTTCAAAGAATATGAAACCTGTAGAAGCTGTAAATGTTGAAAATCCCCCAAAAGAGAAGAAGAAGCGTGGTCGTCCTCGTAAGAATAAGGAACCAACTAGTGTATCTGATGCTAAGATTGAATATTGTAATAAACAAGAAATAGTAGAAGAAAGTGCTGATGATGGTGAGATTCAGGTTCATGAAATTAAGCATAATGGTAAAACGTATTGGTTGGATATTAAAAGCTTTGATATTTATGATCCAGAAACAGAGGAAGTTGTTGGAAAGAAAAATGGGGAAAATATTTATATTAATTGATTAGGAATAAAATGTATAATTAATTATATGGATAAATTAATAAATTTTTTATTATTAATAATTTGTTTAGTAATTATAGTTAGTATATTATTTAATAAAGAAAGTATCGAAAGATTTGGTTTTTCAAATAATGATACAGATTATTATCATAATTTTACTATAACTCAAAGAAGAAATTATGATTTATTTGTTGAAGATGATAGTACAATTTTAATAACTCCAAAACTAAATAATCCTGTTAGAGATGTAAATGAATTAATGAATTATGATTGTACTGGTAAGGATATTTATGATATAACCAGAGTTAGAAAAGATAAGAATTATGTAAATAATTTAAAATTTTGGTAATTTTTTATTTGTATATATTAATGTATTATAATTTAATTTTGTATATATTAGTTTTAGGTATAATGTTATATTTAGTTTTAAATAATATTTTAAGTAAACAAAGCAAGGAAGATTTTAATAGTGATATTAATGGTAATATTGTTATGTTAAATAGATTAGTTAAAAGAATAAATAATAATTCTACTTCAACATCATTAGCTGAATTAAATACACTTGATAGTATTGAAATTTAGATATAATTTTAGAATAAAATATTTATTTATTTTAATGAAGATATATTTATTTGTTTTATTAATAATAATTTTATTTATTGTATCTTTTGGAATAAAAGAATCATTTGTTTACAAGGTAAAGAATTTATCTATAGTAGGTGATGAACAGCCAACAGACCCAAAACCCCAAACAATATCATCTATAATAGATGAAGATATAAATTGTAATTCTATAACAAATCAAATGGTATGCGATTCTCATGTGGAACAATGTAATTGGATTGAGAGGGGTGATACTTATACTTGCGATTCAATTTGTAATACAACACAATATAGTGCCAGTCCAGAGATATGTGTTTCAAATAGAAATTGCAGATTTAATCGAGTTTTAAATTTATGCGAAGAAAATTCAACACCCACAACAACTACGGATATAAATACAAGTAGTGATATATGTAGATTACTAACAACAGAAGACCGTTGCTTAATAAATAGTAATTGTGAGTTTGTTGATGGGCAATGTATAACAACTGAAATTACATCATATATTCCATCTAGTTCGTCATCATATACACAACAATATATTCCATCTAGTTCATCATCATATACACAACAATATATTCCATCTAGTTCATCATCATATACACAACAATATATTCCATCTAGTTCATCATCATATACACAACAATATACTCCACCATATACTCCACCATATACTCCACCATATACTCCACCATATACTCCACCATATACTCCACCATATACTCCACCATATACTCCACCATATACTCCACCATATACTCCACCATATACTCCACCATATACT
>Ga0222714_10003775_pt1 | contig 15184 bp, 12 predicted proteins | sample C33_3DmetaG_FD_165048 | JGI IMG/M metagenome (GOLD analysis project Ga0222714, IMG submission 165048) | Estuarine water microbial communities from San Francisco Bay, California, United States - C33_3D | ecosystem: Environmental > Aquatic > Marine > Unclassified | place: USA: California... | reverse complement strand
GTTTAAAAATACAAAGGATGTAGAAACTCTACAAAAGGATAAAAGATTTATGAAGGATCTTAAAAGATACTACAAATCCATTGATGAACTCATTCACGACATTGGATAAAGATTTGAAACAATGTCAATTCAAAGTGGAAATGAATGAGAAAGTTGACGTCTTGGATCATGGATTTGTACGCCTCGTTGATCACATGCCTTCCGAAAACTTGGATTCCGCCATCGTCCAAGCAGCCCGGGTATCATACGGAGACGGGACTAAATCAACACGAGATGATCGAGGTCTCATTAGATACCTCCTCCGACACTGGCATACGACCCCTTTCGAAATGGTGGAATTCAAATTTCACATCAAAATGCCCATATACATCGCGAGACAGCACTTTCGACATCGAACAGCCTCCGTTAACGAATTATCAGCCCGTTATTCCGTTGTCCCCGAGGAATTGTACGAACCCGTTCAACTTCGAAAACAATCAACCATCAATCACCAAGGATCTGAAGGAGAATTCGACGCAAGTCCAGAACTTCTCAACAAATTATCGAACCAATTACACACCCCCTTCGACGTCTACAATGAATTGATTGATAATGGATGTTGTCGAGAACAAGCCAGAGGCGTTCTTCCACAAGCCACGTATACCGAATTTTACTGGAAGATTAATCTCCACAATTTGTTGCACTATCTAACACTTCGTATGCACGAGACCGCGCAAGAAGAAATTCGAGAATACGCACACGCCATTTTCAAAATCATTGAACCCTTGGTTCCACACACCATTGAGGCATTCAGAGATTTCCGAATTAATACGATCACATTGACCGGCCCGGAAATTGAATGTCTTAATAATGGAACGCTCATCACATCACCAAGTGAAAAGCGTGAATTTCAAGAAAAGATGAATCGACTTAGACTACGCATGCCTGTCTAGTTAGCGCTTTTTATTAACAATCTTATTCAAATTATTCCAAGTGAGTGTAAACTCTTTTTCCAATTTCTTTCTTTTCTGAATGTTTCGTTTCATAGATCTCAAATAACGATCCATCACTTGTTTTTGTTTCTTCTTTTCCGCATTAGTCATATTTGGACTGTTGGCGACATTTTGATATCGGGATTTCATTATATAATACTCAAAGAAAATATATTAGACTATTATATAATGAAGATTCATATAGTTGGTGCTGGTCCAACAGGTCTTTCTGTAGCTTGGGAAATTCTCAATAATACAGACCACCAAGTTTTCATTTATGACCGAAAGGATTGTGCTGGTGGTTCCTGGCACGAACCCATAGGTGAAAAACGAGATTTACACGCACCTCGGATGTTGTTCAAACAGGCTTTTGTAAATACAAATAGTTTATTCAAGGAAATGGGTATGCAATGGGAAACATATTTCAAGAAGAGAGAAAATAATGATTTGTATCCATTTCTTTTTAAGAATTTTTCTTTGAGGGACTACGGTGCTTTGTCCTCATTGTCCTTCCGAGTTTTGTCTAATCCTGAGGAATATAAAAGAAAATCTTTGAAGGATTCAATTCATGGATTATCTAAAAAGGGTGAAATTATATTGGAAAATATAACATATAGCATTGATGGCGTTGGGTGGGATGTGATGTCTGCATTTGAATTTGTAGAATCTTTTAATCAAGTTGGTTTATCTTCTCAATGGGAACAAAAAATATCTGGAAGAGAAATGGGTCTCGCCATGCAAAATGCTCTCGTTCAAAAGGGTGCTACTTTTGTATTCAATACTGAATTGACAGATTTGAAATATTCTAAAGATGGATTTGTTGCTCGACTATCAGATGAAAAGATAATAACGAGTGATCTTCTTGTGCTTTGTTTAGATAATTTCCCCGCATCTATATTTGTTCAAAACAATTGGGGAGACTTTGCATCTACAAAATTATTATACAGTTCCTATACCTGTCTTCATGTTCTTTTGGATTACGACAAGGACATGAAAATACCTAACGAAGTGCAAACATCTATGAATAGCACATGGAATATATTGGCATCTGTCTTACCTGATGGAAAAACTATTTCATGTGTCATGTGTAATTTGAATGAAGAGATACTTACAACTCCTCCGGAAAAATTAGAAACTACAATTATACAACAATTAGGACTTCCAAAACCACAATCTTCACGAGTTGCGACTGGAATACAATGGGATGGTAAGCGTTGGAAGATGTCCCAAAGTTCTGGGGTGTTGAACACACAAGGACAACTTCCATTTTTTGGTGAATGTAAAAATGTCGCCTTGTGTGGTATGATGTCCGAAAGAAATACTCCATATGCAAGTATTGAGGCTGGTATAGAAGTCGGAAGGAACTTTTGTCATCAAGTGTTTGGAACTCGGAAATCTTTGAAACCTTTCACAGTCACATCTCTACTCATACTACTTCTATTTCTAATTGTGGTTGTTTCATTGTTGAAACAATAACTTCTGTTGTCGTTGATTCTGGATTTTTAGAATTTATAGCCCTTCTGGCCTTTACAAGTATAATATTGTAATCTGAAAAATTATTCATAACTAAATCAACTTTAGCATTACTCATTGTGAAATGAACATTTTTAGTTTTGACATAACGAAATAAATCTTCGTGGTCTTTTAATCCAAATTTATCTTTTGTATATCCAACAAAAGATGTTTTTGTTTCTGGTGCATACGGTGGATCTAAATACATGAAGTCTCCATCTTTCACGCGACCTATCGCCTCTCTAAAATCACAATGTATAAATTCAACATCTTTTATTAATGTGCTTACTTGTGATAATTCTTCAAGTGTAATCATCTTCGGTGTCGTCTTATAGTGTCCATATGGAACATTGAAACCATTTGGTCCCTCTCTATATAATCCTCTAAATCCAATTTTGTTTAAAAATATAAATTTTGCAGAACGTTCGGGGGTATTTTCAATATCTTTGTTAAATGCATCTCTCACACTATAATAATATTTTTCTTTTGATTGTTCATAAGATTCATATAAAATTTTCAAATGATTAAATATTTTTTCATGATCATTTTGTATATTTGTGTACAATTCAATTAAAGACTTGTTCAAATCATATGCAAAAACTTTCCCAGACACAAGTTTACGTTCTAATACTTCCAATAAAACACTTCCACCTCCTACAAATATTTCATGATAATTTGTAATACTTTGTGGAAATGTTTCTAATACCTGTTCCAAAATTTGTGTTTTACCACCAACCCATTTAATGAAAGGCTTCATATTATTTTAGAGTTTATAGTTTTTATACCTTGTATTAGTACATGAAGTTTAGTGGAGAAATTTACGAACCTCTCTATGATTACAATAACAAGAAATACATACGAGTTCTTATACCCCCACAGGTTTCCGATCGAGTTAAACAATTTCACGACAAGTATCCAAGACAAAGATTTGATCCACTTGATGGAAATATTTTGACTTTAAAAGTTCCTTTTAGATACAACCGAGTTATGACAAAAATGAGCGGTTCCAAGGGTGTATCTTCTTTTGTTCGTGGAGATAGGGTATTGTTTGATGCAGATTTTAAAGGTGCTTGGAAAGTTGATGATTTACATTCAGGATTGACGTGGGTGTTAAAGGAAACAGTCTATGAAGAATAAATGGACATAAAGAAGTTGAAGGACGATGGTTCACTTTTTGATACATTAATTGGAAAACCCCCTCTATCAAAAATTGAAAGATATATGCCCCGTTTGAAATCAGGTGGATTATTTATTTTTGAATGTCCCTATGATTTTAATAAATTAGAAAAGGTTATTTTAAAATTAAAAGATTTTGGTGCCTTTACAGAATTTGATATTGATATGAAAAAGATAATGTGTACATTTGTTCGTTATGCGAAACAAAAACATGAAGTTTTAGTAAATGGCGATGAGACATATTTAAATATATATGGTGGTAGGGCAACATTAACAGATACACCTTATAGTGGTTTCCGAGTTGATGAACTTTTTTATATATATGAAAATTTTGAACCTGAACATAAAAATATATTTAAACATCCCCAAGGAAATTATTATTTATTGAAAAATAAAAACGAAACGGAGAGATATATATTTTTACCAGAGTATCCTTCAAAGATTTGTCCCACATTGGATAAACACTTGGAACAAAACAAGGCCGACTTAATGATGTATCGTTATGATAATTGGCATCGTTGGGATACTTATGAAAAAGTTTTAGATTTTGAAAAACATTATACAAAACAATGTATATATATTGACAAGAAAACACAGATTGCATTTATACACCGCGCACAACATTTTACAAATGATTTGATATGTTTGATTCCTAAACCTGGTATTATTTTGGATCCGAAAATGGTAGAGATAAAGAATATGGTTCTTAAATAAGTATGACTACCCTTATTCGTTCTGGTTACATTGTGAATGAAAGTTCAGAATTAAAAAAGGAATTAACAGTTCGTGCAGTTGTCAAAGGTGATTTTGGATTTCCACCTCCTGCTTTTAAAGTGTTTCGAAAGTCAAAGAAAGGTTTATGTATTCCAAGATTTTTTGGGATTGAAAAGTTTGGCGAACCCGATGAAGATCGTCGCCCAGAACCACAGAGAATGTCGCCTTTGGTCACATTTACTGGTACATTGAGGGATGAAACATTTCAAAATCAGGCATTGAAAAAGGCATTGGAGGTTGGACACGGCGTTCTTTCACTTGATTGTGGATTTGGTAAGACTGTGACATCCATTGCTATTGCGTGTCGCCTTGGTTTCCGAACTATGGTTATTGTTCATAAGGAGTTTTTGGCAAATCAATGGGAAGAAAAGATAAAAGAGTTTTGTCCTGGTGCTACAATTGGTCGTGTACAACAGAATAAATTAGAGACTGATTGTGATTTTGTTATTACAATGCTTCAGTCCTTGGCAACGAAGGATTATGAACTGACAGATTTTGATAGTATAGGTACTGTGATTGTAGATGAGGCTCATCATATTTGTGCCAAGGTATTTTCTCAAAGTTTATTCAAGATATGTCCGAAGCACATTTTTGGATTATCTGCAACTCCAGAACGTAAGGATGGATTGACCAAAGTTTTGAATTGGTTCATTGGTCCTATATTTTTTTCAGCATTCAGGGAAAATCAAAGACAGGTTCATGTTTTTCCAATTAAATTTGATTCCCCCACCTATAAAAACCCACCACCTCTTTTACGTAATGGTAAATTGTCATTGGTTTTGATGATTACAGAATTGGTTGAACATTCAGCGAGAAATAGAATGATACTTGAATTGGTAAAAAAGATTGTCAAAGAAGGTAGAAAACTTTTAGTATTGAGTGATCGTCGTTTTCATTGTGAATATTTCCACAGTCGTTTTCCTAAGAGGTCTGGATTATATATGGGTGGTATGAAGCAAATAGATTTGAATGCGTCGAGTGAAAAGCAGATTATATTTGCGACATATAGTCAGGCGCATGAAGGTTTAGATATACCTTCTTTGGATACTGTTATATTGGCTACTCCTAAATCGGATATAAAACAATCTGTTGGTCGTATTCTTCGTGAAACTCCTGGTAAGAAGAACGACCCCCACATTTATGACATCATAGATGAGTGGTCTATCCTTCAGTCAATGTATTATAAGCGCACGAAGGTGTATAGAGATTGTGGATTTAACATTCCCAAATTGAAAAATATGACCCCAGTAGATGATCAGACTAATAGTCTGTTTAGTAAATGTGTGTTTTTGTAATTAAAATATTATATGATGATAGTATAGATGTCTGTATTTGTGGGTAATGTTACTACCGATACTATTCGCTTCGAAGATATAGACGTTGGTTTTGTGACCGCTCATAAAGTTGGTATTTCAAATTTGAATCCTGCAAACACATTGGATATCGGTTCTAATGTATCAGTATCTGATACTGGTTCAAACACAATAGCCGTTAAGGGTAATGTGTCTGCTCGTTATTATTACGGTGATGCTGGTTTTATGTCAAATGTCCAATTTAGGGAGAGTAATGTCACGCAAACTGTTCTTTTCAGTAATGCTGATACAAGTTTAACGACATATTCAAATGTTGGTATTTCTAATTTGAGTCCAGTGAATGCATTGGATGTTGGTTCAAGTCTTTCCATTGATACGACGACGACAAATGTTTTGGTTGTTCGTGGTGGTATAGTCGCTGATGATGGTTATTTTATTTCAAATTTGAATCCAAATGCTGTATATACTGGTGAGTTTAGTAATGCGACAACTGCGTTTGTGACTCTTTCTAAAGCCGGTATTGCGAATGTTGCTCCACAGAATACATTAGATATAGGTTCAAATATTTCAATTAGCGATGAGGCGTCGAATGCTGTGATCAATGTTTTAGGTAATGTGGTTGCGACCTATTATTATGGTGATGGTCGTTATTTGAGTAACGTTGTTGTTTTCGCGGCTGCTAACATTGTTGGTAATGTGATGATTGATACTATCGAATTTCGTGATCCAGAAGTTGCCTTTGTGACATATGAGAAGGTTGGTATTGCAAACGTGAATCCGCAAAATACTCTTGATGTTGGTTCAAATTTGTCTGTGGATGATTTGGCATCGAACATTGTGGCTGTTCATGGTAATGTGGTTGCTAATTATTTTACTGGTGATGGTCGTTATTTGACAAATGTTATTATGACTGCCAATCTCGAAAGTGTCTCCGTTCTTGGTTCGGAGTCGACTTACACACTTGGAATGTTAAATCCAGATTTATCTTTCTACTCAACTGGTGTCCGTGCTGGTATATCCAACGGGTCTCCAATTCACACGTTGGATGTTGGTTCTAATTTGTATATTGATGATACTTCTGATGATGTCTTGGTTGTAAATGGTAATATCATATCTACTGGGAACATCATGGTGACTGGGAATATAACCGCGACATATTTCGCTGGTGATGGTACTCTCATTCAAAACGTTACGAGTAATACATCTTTCACGACTGCCGTGAACAGAGCGAACTTTACTTCAAATGTTCTTCAATTCCAAAATACGGCACAATCATTTGTTGCATACGGGCCAGGTAGTATTGCAAATGCTAATCCAATTCACACATTGGATGTTGGTTCCAATGTATATATTCAAGATGACGCTCCAAATGTTTTTGTTGTTCGTGGTGTTATTGTTGCGAGTGCCTTTATTGGTGATGGTAATGGTGTATCTAATGTTATTAGTACAAGTGATTTGGAAGTTACAGTGAATGCTGGTAATGTCACGTCAAATACTGTTCAATTTGCCAACGCCACGACTGCATTTGTCACATATTCCAATGTTGGTATAGCAAATCTTGACCCCCAACACACCTTGGATGTCGGTTCAAACTTGTATGTTCAAGATGATGCTGCTGTTGAAAGTATTTTGACAGTGACTGGTAATGTTTCTGCATATTATTTCAAGGGTGATGGTCGTTATTTGAGTAACGTTCCAACATGTAGTATTTGTTCGACATTGAATTATGTTACTAACATTGGTAATACAACGGCAAACACCGTTCGTTTTGTGGAAAATACGGTGAGTCTGATCACCGAGTCCAATGTTGGTATCGCGAATGAATTTCCAATTCACACCATGGATATTGGTTCCAATATTTACCTGAACGATTCGACTGAGACGACTGTGTTTACGACTGGTAATATTATTTCAAACTACATCATTGCTGATGGTAGTAAATTGTATAACCTCTCTGTGACATTGGGCAAGGTTGTAGATAATGGTAATGTAACGAGTAATATTGCCCGATTTACACACCCTACAGAATGTATCTCTTTAGCGAGTAATATTAAGATGGATGGTGATTTGTATATTACTTCTCCTAGGGATTCATCTATTCGTTTGGGTCATATTGATACAGATGGACCTGTCCACTCTCATGGTTTGTCAAACACAAATAGAATTGCGATCGGTACCGAAGCCGGACAACTGGGCCAATATCAACAAGCGGTGGCTATCGGTATGCGCGCAGGTAATCAAGGCCAAGGAGAAAGTTCTGTCGCCATAGGTATTCAATCGGGTGAACACCTCCAACGCAATTATGCAATGGCGCTCGGTTTCGGTGCTGGTAATGATTCACAAAATGCCCACGCCATCGCTATAGGCTACCGAGCCGGTTTATCTTTCCAAAATGTATTTTCAACTGCAATTGGTTCAAACGCTGGTTCTTGGTATCAAGAATCAAACGCCATGGCTATCGGTGAAGATGCTGGTTACAGCAATCAATCGTTTAGGGCTACTGCGATTGGTTCATTGGCTGGAAGAAATGACCAAGGACAGAGTGCGACTGCCATTGGATACCGAGCCGGAGACAGAACTCAAGGTAGTTATTCATTGGCTGTGGGTAATTTTGCGGGTTCTAACACACAAGGAGCCAACTGTATTGCCTTGGGTTCGGAGGCTGGTTATGATAATCAAGGAACGAACGCATTCGCTTTGGGTCTCCGAGCGGGTTATTGGTTTCAAGGAGAGGATGCCATTGCATTGGGTGTGTACGCAGGTCTGAGCAATCAAGATACATATGCAATTGCTATCGGTAGTCGCGCTGGTCAATTCAATCAAAATGTGAATACCTTGGCCATAGGAACCGAAGCAGGTCGTACCAGCCAGAATGTTTCTGCTTTTGCCGTGGGTCATTACGCAGGGTGGAATTCGCAGGGCATTAACGCACACGCTCTCGGTCATTACGCTGGCTACACTTCTCAAGGGACGGAATCTCTGGCGGTTGGTTTGAATGCGGGATATTCCAAGCAAGGTGCGTTTGCGTTTGCTTTTGGGACTGAGTCTGGCTATGATAATCAAGGTGCAAATGCTGTGGCTATAGGTATGCGCGCTGGTTATACATCCCAAGGTACGTCATCGGTGGCGATAGGTCATCAAGCGGGGATGACCTCTCAGTCAATGAATGCCGTCGCCATAGGTATTCAATCTGGTATGACGAATCAAGGTGAAACAGCGGTGGCTATAGGTATTCAATCAGGTATGACGAGTCAAGGTGCTAATGCTTTCGCGTTGGGTGAACAAGCGGGTATGACTTCACAAGGGATAGATGCTTACGCGATTGGTTTCCAAGCAGGTGTGAATTCACAAGGAATGGCGGCGTATGCGATAGGTAAGCAATCCGGTTTTAATTCACAAGGAGCGAATGCCATCGCCATTGGGTTCCAGTCCGGCATGAACAATCAAGGCATTTATTCTCTCGCTTTTGGTTCCGAAGCGGGTTCTAATGCACAAGGTTCAAATTCAATAGGTATAGGTCATCAATCATCATTTGATAGACAAGGTGATTATTCCATTGCCGTTGGCTTCCAATCTGGATACACACAACAATTACATAAGTCAATATCTATAGGATACAACTCAGGTTTGACATCACAGAAGTCAAATGCTTTGGCTATTGGCACCGAATCTGGATATTCATTACAAGGGGATTATTCCATCGCCGTTGGTTTCCAATCTGGATATTCAAATCAAATGGGGGGCATTGCGATTGGTCCGATGTCTGGATACTCCGATCAACAAGATAATGCTTTCGCAGTTGGTTTCCAATCGGGGTATACTTCGCAAGGAAAGAATGCCTTGGCTATCGGTGTTGAAGCTGGTTATACTTCACAAGGAAATAATACCGTGGCTATCGGTGTTGAAGCTGGTTATTCCATACAAAATAATCAATCCATTGCCATCGGATACCGATCGGGGTATTCAAATCAAACGGGAGGCATTGCGATTGGCACAGAAGCGGGTAAATTAAATCAACGTTCAAACGCTACAGCCATCGGTATTTACTCTGGATATTCCGAACAACAAGAGAATGCTTTCGCAGTTGGTTTCCAATCGGGGTATACTTCACAAGGAAAGCAAGCGATAGCCATCGGTGTTCAGTCTGGATATTCGATACAAGATGATAAATCAATTGCCATAGGACACCAATCAGGGTATTCAAATCAAACGGGAGGCATTGCGATTGGCACAGAAGCGGGTAAAATTAATCAAGGTTCAAATGCCACCGCCATAGGTATTTACGCTGGTTATTCCCTTCAATCACAGAATGCTTTCGCGGTTGGCTATAAATCGGGATACACATCACAAGGAGATCAAACAGTAGCAATTGGTGTTGAATCTGGATATTCAAGACAAGGCGCATATTCAGTCGCATTGGGATACCGATCAGGGTATTCCAATCAAACAAGAAGTGGGGTGGCGATTGGTCAAGAATCTGGATACATAACTCAAGGGGCAAATGCAGTGGCTATAGGAACATATGCTGGATATTCATTACAAGGAACAAATTCAATCGCCATTGGTAAGAGCGCTGGATATTTATCATCTGGATTAAATTCCATATCCATAGGCGAAAATGCCAACGCCGCGCACAGTTACAGCATCGTTTTGAATGCAACTGGTAATACTATGAGATCTTCTCAATCAGGTGGATTTTTTGTATCTCCAGTGACACATGATCAAATTCAAAGACAATTTTCAACAATTATGTCCTACACACCAAATAATGAAGTCATCACCAACGATTGTATAACCTTAACAGCCACTGGGAATATTCAAATAAGTGGTAACCTTTTGGTGACTGGTGATTTCGCAACCATTACATCAAATAACTCGATTGTGAATGACAGTATTGTGTTGTTCGGTAATAATAATAACTTTGGTACATTGGATTTAGGTATTGTATTTTTTAGAGGAGGACAAGCAAATGTTGGTATGGGCTACAGAGAAGATGAGAAAACATTTATGCTTGGTCATACGCTCGCATCTCCATATTCGGTTGATTTGGTTCCAGATATGGCTAACAATTTCACTATGAATGTGTATGGATCCATGACAGTGACAAATACGGCGTGGATAGCAAAAAATGAAGATGTTACGTCATATATTGGTCGCGCTGCGGTAGGCTATGCTGGTTCTGCGGATTTTGCCACTTTTGCACATCACGATAGAAACACTGTTAACGATTACGCAATAGGTCACAACTCATCTGGTGCCACGCTCATAAATGCGAGAGCGACGGAACTTATTGATTTCCGTCTTGGAAACTCAACTAAAATGCGAATGCATTCGACTGGTAATGTCACCGTAGGTACAGTTATCACTCAAAACTATAACTTATGGGTCGCCGGTTTGCTCGGGGTTGCGAGTAGAATGGACGTCGGTAGAAATACAGATGCGGCATCTAACATTGGACGCGCAACGATCGGATACAACACATCCGACTCTGATGTCGCCACTTTTGCACATATCGATAGAAACAGTGGTGTTAATTACGCATTGGGACAAACATCCGCGGGTGAAACCTGGTTGAACTCTTCATCTGGACAAGCCACCATATTTAGAGTGAATGATGTTGAAAAGATGCGCCTACACAGCAACGGAAATGTGGGTATAGCATCAATAAATCCAATGCACCCCCTTGATGTTGTCGGTGATATTCGTTCGACCACCAGAATTCGTGCGGGTGAAAATACAGACTCGACTTCTTACATAGGTCGTGCGGCTGTCGGTTATAACGGCTCATCTGATTGGGCTACATTTGCACATTACGATAGAAACAGTAGTGCTAATCATGCATTGTCTCAGAATACTTCTGGTCTCACTCAGGTGAATGCTTCAACTGGTCAAGCTATTCTATTAAAGATCAATGATGCCGAACAAATGCGTGTGGCCAGCAACGGAAACGTGGGTATATTCAATACGACACCAGTGTTTCCCCTCGATGTTATCGGTGATATTCGTTCAAGCACCAGAATTCGTGCGGGTGAAAATACAGACACGACTTCTTACCTAGGTCGCGCGGCTGTCGGTTATAACGGTTCATCTGATGTGGCTACTTTTGCACACTATGATCATAACACAAATACTAACTTCGCACTTAGTCAAAACGCTAGTGGTTTAACTATATTAAATACTCCTACTGGACAAGCAGTTGAATTCCGATTAAACAACGTTATAAAAATGAAAATGCATTCAACTAGTAATGTCACTGTTGGGACATCCGCAGTTAAAAACTACAATTTACACACCGAAGGAGATTTTAATGTGAATGGTGAATATTACTGGAATGAGGTGAAGGTGAGAACTATTCCAATTGGAGGTATTATTCTATGGTCTGGTGCAAGCACGGCGATACCTAGTGGATTTGCTCTTTGCAACGGTGGAAACGGCACGCCTAATCTACAAGATCGGTTCATTGTAGGCGCTGGATCAGGTTATGCGGTTAACGCAACAGGTGGCGCAACTACTGTGACATTAGATGCAAATCAAATACCATCTCATCGTCACGCATTCAGTGTAAACGCTACTGTTGCTGGCAATACAGCAACCGCTGGTGCTCATACACATCAAGCGGCTTATTTGGGAGGCACCCCTAAGGTAAGTGGCAATAGATTTTCGATGTGGTATCAGGAATCACAAAGAGATACGACATCCGCTGGTAATCACACCCACAGTTTCAGCGTGACAACCACCGTTGCTGGTCAAACTAATAATACTGGTAATACCGGTTCCCATGAAAACCGCCCTCCATACTACGCATTGTGCTATATTATGGCCATTTCTACCACTGTCTAATCATTTTAACAATTCTTTAAAATTGGTGAAATGATGAATTTACTTACGCGTGGAGTCCAATACGGCCAACATAACCACGCCAATGACGAACATCATGACTATTAAATTACATTCGGTTTCTTCGCAGAAACCACCTTTTTTTTTATTAGTCGTTTTTTCAAGGGGAAGGGAAGGTGGTGTTTTCTGTGGTTGCGCCACCGTTCCTACTTCAGCCTCCTCCTCATACAAAGGGGCATAACTTAACATTTATATACTCAGAGATTTATTTCATTCTTCTTTGACTTCCTTCCTCTTTTTGCTTTTGGTGCCGATACTTGAACTTGCTTAACTTGTGAGTCCGCCTCTGAACCATCACCGACCGATACAATGTCCGAGACTTCATCATCATCCTGTTCTGGAACATCTGGTTTGCTGATCACAGTAGAACTCACGGGTTGTGGAGGTGGCATAGAAAATCCACCCATCAATTGCGACAAATCAATGCCTGGTCCAGCCATTTCATATTCGCCTCCCTCCTGTTGTTCTTGTTGCCCTCGTGGAACTGTGTTTTTGACGGCGCTCATCATATTCTGAACCAATCCTGGGTTTTGCTTCAAGACATCATTCATATTTGGAATGGCCGCCTTGAACATACTATTGGTCAAGTGGAACATCATCGCGGAACCACCCAACATCATGATCAATTTGACTTCTGGTGCCATATGCATCTTCGTCCTGTATTTTGCATAAAGTTCTTCAAAGACGCCATCATAGTCATCAACATTTTCCATAATGCTCTCCGACCAACCTTCCAATTGTAGTTCAAATGGATTGTATCTGCGATTCAAGAATTCCAACCCAGTCGTACACGCAACCAACATTCGGCGTGAAAATTTGATGGATTGTTCAACTTCTATACTATACATGATACGCTTGTATTCTGATCGCATCTCCTGAATATCCGAATAGGCATTTAACCGTTTGTTTATGTTAAATCCCTTCTTTTCCAGGCGGGTTAATTTATTCAAAAGATCAGCCTTTTCATCATCTAAACTGAAAAATCCATTCGATGGCTTCTCCTGGGCTTCTTCTTCACCGTATCCACCACCGCCGCCGCCGCCGCCGCCGTAATCGTCTTCATCATACCCATCGTCCATATCATCTTCCTCTTCCTCGCGCTGAGGTGGAGGGCGAGCCTGTGGCTGTTGCTTTGTTGGATTCATGAAAGCATCTATGTCTTCTGGAGCATCGTCAAACTCACGACGCTGTGGTGGTGGTCTAAATTTGTTCGAGCCAGGACGACGAACTTGTTTCATTTTTGGTTCCCGACGAACTTGTATCTCCTCCAAGAGACGCTGTTCATCTTCATCGAGATTCATGGTTGTGGGTCCTCCCCTATCTATGAAAATTTCATCCATTATACTCTTATGACTTAAAATAAGTTTTCCTTTTTAACTCACTTTTTTTCTTCGTTCAAGATATACAGAATGAAGGGTATGAATCGTACCACACAACAAATGCTTAAGTGGATTGTTGCCATATTTGCCATCGTTGTCCTTTTGCAAATGTTCAAGGGCACCTCCAAGTATGCGCTCCGTGAAATATCCATCAACGCCAAAAATACCGACTCGATTTTCGGGGGTGCCTACGATCTCAAGTGTGTTCCAGGAGGTGAGAACGGAGATTACTACACCAAGAACTTGACCCCAGGTGGTGCGTGTGGCATCCAAAAAATTGTTGTCGATCAAGCCGATTATGAATTGGTTGGCGGCATCGGTGAGCCACTTATCTAAAAAAATAAAAAGAACCATATAGTATAATGAGTAGCATCGCCGTCGATCGTCATACGATTACAGTCGATACGATTGGACAAACAAATGCTAATACTTTTACAGTGTATCTCAATGAACCTCTTAAAAATGTCCTTCAGGCGAAACTATTGGCCGCCCACGTGCACACCACAGATGCCGTCCAACACTGTTATGTGTCTGTCGATGAATTAGATACTATATTTAGTGAACGGACAAAACAAGATTTAAATGCACAAGGTGCCATTTCAAAGGTTAATCGATCATTTGCCAGTCTCATTTCTGAAGCCACGACACACACGGGAAGTGATCAATTGATTACTTTCAAAAATCACTACCCAATTGAACATACCTATTCAACCCCAATAAGACGACTCGATCGTCTCACGGTCAGTCTCCGTGATCACACGGGTAATACTATTCCCAATGCATCCGTCGCCGGAAATAATTTTTTGGTTTTTGATATTGCGTGCCAAAATTCAGCACTCATCTTACCATAAATGTAATACACACAAATCTAAAAATAACTATCAATCATGTTAAATATTTAAATAAAAAATATGATTAATAGTTAAAGAATGACAAGTGGAACTGGAATTCATCGTCTTCTCGCACTCGGAGCACAGGATGTTCATTTAGTCGGAGATCCCGAAATATCTTTTTTTAATTCATCCTACAAGAGACATTCTAATTTTTCACAAGGGGTCGAACCTTTGAAGATTATTAATTCACCTTATCTTAAAGATGCTCCACAAAATTCATTTTCTACAATTAAGATTGAAAAATATGGTGATTTATTGGGGTATGTGTA
>Ga0222714_10003773_pt1 | contig 15192 bp, 12 predicted proteins | sample C33_3DmetaG_FD_165048 | JGI IMG/M metagenome (GOLD analysis project Ga0222714, IMG submission 165048) | Estuarine water microbial communities from San Francisco Bay, California, United States - C33_3D | ecosystem: Environmental > Aquatic > Marine > Unclassified | place: USA: California... | reverse complement strand
TAGTGCACAGGTTTCACAAGAAGCAATTTACCAACTAGAGACAAGCTTTGGTCCGCAGCGTTTTTTTCAAGGACACCTCACTGGATTTATGCTTTACGACCTAGAATCCCAGCAAGTGATTTTTGAAAAAAATAGCCATCAATACCAAATTCCCTCCTCAACTACCAAACTCCTTACACTCTATGGCGCTCTTTTAGTCCTTGAGGACAGTACACAAACCCTTCGCTACCAATCGGCAGATGACACCTTAAAAATTTGGGGGTCAGGTGACCCGAGTTGGAGGTACAAGGACTTTTATCAACCTGATTTTCAAAAAATCATAGCAAATCACAAGGTAATCCAGTTTTCAGATGCCAACCAGATTTCGCCATCCTACGGCTACGGTTGGCAATGGGACGATTATTACTTTGCTTATGCAGCAGAGCGAAGTAGTTTACCCATTTATGGAAACCTAGTGAAGGTGGAGAAAGAGGGAAATAAGCCACAACTTTTTCCAAAGATTTTTCAAAATGAGCTTCAGCCAAGCAGTCAAGCTCTTGAAGAAGTACAACGGGATTTTCATAGCAATACTTTTTTTTATAATCCACAAACTTTCATTGGCAGAGAAAAACAGCTCCCCTTCCTCGTTAACCCATCATTAATCACCCAATTAGGTTCTGAGCTCACCGGGATTCCGTGGATTTATCGTCCCGATTCACTCCCCTCTATCCATCAAATTTGGCGTGGGTCTCCATTAACTCCTTTGCTTCAGGAGATGATGAGAGAAAGCGATAATTTTATTGCAGAGCAACTACTTTTTAGTATTTCTGACAAACTTTTTCAAGAATTAGCAACAGAAAGAGCAATAGACTACCTACTCAAGACTGCTTTATCGGATTTGCCCGACATGCCCAAATGGGTAGATGGTAGTGGTTTGAGTCGCCACAATTTAATCACACCAAGGTCCTTGGTTCGGGTGGTGGAAAAACTAGTTGAGCTACTTCCTGAAGGTGAATTGGAAAATCTTCTTGCCGTTGGTGGAAAATCAGGCACGCTAAAAAACACTTTTCAAGCTTCGACTCCCTATATTTTTGCTAAAACAGGAAGTATGACCGCCTCCTACAACTTGGCTGGATTGGTAAAAACGAAGTCCGGAAAGACATATGCCTTCGCATTTATGAATTCCAATTTCCCATTTGCAGTCTCTAGAGTAAGAAAAGAAGTTGAAAATGTAATGCTCCAAATCAGAGATCATTTTTGAAGTAGCTGTTATTTGATTAAGTTGTAAATCAATTTTAGCCTCAAAAAACACCCTAACAATGAATAAACGTAGTTTCTTGAAATCCCTGGGTCTCCTAGCTGCCACAAGCCCCATCTTAGGACTTGATTTTGCAAAAAAGAGCAAGGAATCTACGCTGTATCCTAGCTCTTTGCTTCGTGGGCAAACGGTAGGAATCATTAGCCCTTCGGCTGCTACTGCAGATCGAATGGAGTTTACTTACGCCAAAGAAGCTTTAGAAGCCCTGGGGTTAAAAGTAAAGTTGGGAACAAATTTCAAGAATCGATTTGGCCATTTGGCAGGAACAGACCAAGAACGAGCTGCAGATTTGAATAGCATGTTTGAAGATCCTGAAGTTAAAGCAATAATCTGCCTTCGAGGAGGATCTGGAGCAGCACGAATTTTACCTTTAATAGATTACGAACAAGTAAAAGCTACTCCAAAACCCTTACTTGGATATTCGGATATCACAGCACTACATTGTGCACTTCAAAGTCAAGCAGGATTGATTTCCTTCCATGGACCAAATGGATCTGGGAGTTGGAATAGTTTTAATTCCAATCAATTTCAGCAGCTTTTCTTTGAACAAAAATTACTTACCTACAAAAATGAAATCAGCAAAGGAGATGACTTGGTCGCCAAGGGAAATCGGATTCAGACGCTCAGTTCAGGCAGTGTAGAAGGGAAAATTCTAGGAGGAAATCTAACTGTATTAACAGCTTTATCTGGAACTCCTTACTACCCTGATTTTCAAGACGCTATTTTATTTATAGAAGATGTGGGGGAAGACCCTTATCGCATCGATCGAATGATGAGTACACTCCAACTAAATGGCACTTTAGAGAAAATCAAAGGGTTTGTATTTGGACAATGTTCTGACTGTAAACCAGGAGGAGGTTATGGTGCTTTCACCGTAGACCAGATTATGGACCAGTACATTATTCCTCTTGGCATCCCAGCTTATTTGGGCGCCATGATCGGACACATCCCTCGTCAATTTATAATTCCTGTTGGCGCCCGTGTTCGTTTAAATGCCAGTTTAGGTACCCTGACCTTACTTGAGAATGTATTTAAAACTAGCTAAAAGAATGTCTTCGATTTTTCAATTTCCCCTACTGCTTTTATTCTTGATTATCATGACATTTTCCATACCAACTTCTGCACAGAAAACTTCCCTGAGCTACCTTGCTTTAGGAGACAGTTATACCATTGGAGAAGGAGTAGACTTGGGTGACCGCTATCCTATGCAACTTGTACGGGAATGGAATAAAAAAGAGAAAACCCCATTCACAGCTCCCTTAATCATCGCAAAAACTGGTTGGACAGTAGATGAACTTGAAGTTGGCATTCAAAATGCAGCTACAGCAACAGAGGGGTATGACTTGGTTACCTTATTGATCGGAGTCAACAATCAATACCGAGGACGTTCTGTGGAGACATTTGCAATAGATTTTGAAAGGATGTTGGTTCGGGCCATAAGCTTTGCAAGAGGAAATAAATCGCATGTCATCGTGCTTTCCATTCCTGATTGGGGAGTGACTCCCTTTGCTACCAAAAAAGGAGTGGACCCAGATATAGTGGCAAGAGAAATAAGCAGCTACAATCAACTAAAAAAAGAGATTTGTGAAAAATACGGGATTAAATTCATTGATATCACATCCGATTACAAGATGGAAGGAGGACTTCCTGAATCCGTTGTTGCAGACGGCCTTCACCCTTCGAAACAGATATATGGAGATTGGATGCAAAAAATACTTACTGAACTGAAGCAGATTAACTTTGATTAATTCATACGGAAGATCAATTAAATGCATTCATCACTTTTTTGATTGTTTTACGCCAAATTTGACAACCCGCTCGATTAACTAAAAATTACCATGAAAATCATTTGTATAGGCCGAAATTACGCGGCTCATATTGAAGAGCTTAAGAATGAAAAGCCCGGAAAGCCGGTAGTATTTCTTAAGCCAGATACAGCTCTATTAAAAGGGGGAGCCCCTTTTTATTATCCTGACTTTTCATCCAATATCCATCATGAAATTGAATTGGTACTTAAAATCTCTAAAGAAGGAAAATACATACAACCCCAGTTTGCACATCGATACTTTGATGAAATCGGTCTAGGAATAGATTTCACAGCACGAGACCTTCAAGACCAATGCAAGGCCAAAGGCCTGCCTTGGGAAATAGCCAAAGCATTCAATGGCTCTGCTCCTATAGGTGAATTCAAACCAGTGGCCGAATTGGGAGATTTAACTTCAATCGACTTTCATCTTGAGGTCAATGGAGTACTTCAACAAAAAGGAAACACTGGATTAATGCTTTTTGATTTTGCAACACTCATCGCGTACATATCCCAATTTTTCACTCTCAAAAAGGGGGATCTCATCTATACCGGTACCCCAGCTGGAGTGGGGCCTGTGCAAGTGGGTGATCAATTGGTTGGATTTATTGGAAACGAAAAAATGTTACATGTCGAAGTTAAATAAGCGGTCCCATTTCCTTTTTGCTTTTGCATTCGCTTGTTACTCATTAAATTTTGCATTTGGCCAAGAAATTCAAAAAGGATACTTCCAATCACCCGTGAAGCCTGGGCAACGAAGTTACCTTTCTGGAAATTTTTCAGAACTTCGACCAAATCACTTTCATACCGGTTTGGACTATAAATTTGGCGGGGTAGAAGGCGAACCTATCTATGCAGCTGCTGAAGGCTGGGTTTATCGAATAAAAATTTCTTCTTTTGGCTATGGGAATGTTATTTATCTCAAGCATCCTAGTGGACACATCACACTTTATGGACACTTAAGAAACTTCAATCCCAGGCTACATGACTGGATAAAGAATAAGGTCTACGAAACCAAACAAAATGAATTGGAGCTATTCTTGGAAGAAGGTCAACTTCCCATTAAGAAAGGAGAATTGATTGCCAATGGTGGGAATACAGGCAGTTCTGGAGGTCCTCACCTACATTTTGAAATCAGGGATAGTTTGGATAGAGCACTTGATCCCTTGCTCGCTGGATTTACTGAAATTGTAGACAAAACCCCACCCACGCCCCAAAAAATCGCTATTGTCCCTCTAGAGCTCGATAGCCGCGTAAATGGAAAATTTCAACGGGTAGAACTTAGTCCTTTATTCAGCGGGGGCAATTACCGCATTCCAGAAGTAATAAAAGTTACTGGAAAAGTAGGATTAGAAATACAAAGTTACGACAAGTTGGATGGCGCAGAAAATCAAAATGGCTTTCCAAGATTCGAATTAGCTGATGACTCCGGGCACTTATTTAGCCTTCAAATTGATCAAGTGGATTTTAATTATACCCGTCATTTTCTGCTGCATACGTACCGAAATCGTTTTACCAAACTGTATTATCAAAAGGACTTAAAATTCTCATTCCTTTCTCCAAATGATCCGAATACCGGAATATTAGAGTTAGAAGAAGGAACCAAGAAAAATTTTCAGCTTAAATTAATTGATGCTTACAACAATACACGTTTGGTACAACTCAGTCTACTAGGAACAGACCTTGATTCAACCAAGTCCGATGGAGCTTCCCCAGCAAAAGCTCAGGTTAGTTACTTCAGAAACATCCTAAAAATCAAAGTTGCCCAAACTTCGAAGGGAGGACTCGCCAAATTCGAGGTGGGCAACCATAGCTACGAAATTCTTCCTGCTTACCAAGATGCGGCTAGCAGAACTTACCTTTGGGACCTTAGATTTGGAATCCCAGCGAAAATTGACCTGTGTTCAGAAATTTACATTCCAGATATTTTAGGCCACTTTCCAGTTGGTAAAGAACACCTCCATGCGATTGATAACTTACAGATACGAACGTACGAAAAAAGCCTTTTAGAAGATTTGTACCTTCGTGTTACCCAATCAGGAACACCTACAGCTCCAATTCTAAACTTAGGAGAATCCACTTCTTACCTCTGGAATCCAATTGAAGCTACTTGGGAGGTCAGTGGATTTAGTGGAAACAAATCCAAGACGCATGTCTACCTCCGTGCTGCTAACGGTTCAAGGAGTTTTGTGGGTGGGGAATGGAATGAAAATCAGATTCGATTCAAAACCAGAAATTTTGGTAGTTTTGTTTTGGCGGAAGATGTAGTCAAACCAAGCATCACTCCAATACGAGTTTCTAACCAAGGCTTGCGCTTTTCAATCAAAGACAATTTGTCTGGAATCAAAAGTTTTGAAGCCTTTGTGAATGGGGAATGGATTTGGATGCGTTACGAACACAAACAAGCTGTAATTTGGTCAGAATCGCTAAAAGGCCAAGCGCTAAAAGGTGTTGTCCTTTTAAAAGTAACTGACCAGGCAGGCAATGTAGCGGAATGGCGCGGCATCCTCAACTAAATTTGTCATCACCTTAATCACCCATACCATGACTTTAGAAATTGGCCAATTGGCACCTGATTTTGAAGCAAAGATTGAAACTGGAGCTTCCATCAAACTTTCTGACTACCGCGGAAAAAAAGTGATTCTTTATTTTTACCCTAAAGATGCCACTCCAGGATGCACTGCCCAAGCCTGTAACCTTCGAGACAATTACGAGCAATTACTCAAGGCGGGTTATGTAGTCTTTGGAGTAAGTTCGGATACCGAAAAATCGCACCAAAAATTTATTGAAAAACAAAATCTCCCCTTTTCTTTAATTGCGGATACGGAACTAACCGTACACCAAGCCTACGGAACCTGGGTAGAAAAATCCATGTATGGTCGAGCTTACATGGGGACTGCTCGTACCACCTTTGTCATCGATGAAGCTGGGAAAATCACTGAAGTCATTCAAAAAGTAGATACAAAAAATCACACAGCACAAGTGCTCAAGTAACCTATACTCATGAAAAAACATTCCCTAACTGAGCTACAAAAAATTTGCAGCCAACTACGAAGAGACGTATTGCGCATGGTTCATGCCGTGCAATCTGGACACCCTGGAGCACCCTTAGGATGTGCTGAATTTTTTGTAGCGCTCTATTTTGATCAGCTCCATCATAATCCCGATTTCAAAATGAATGGACAAGGAGAAGATCTTTTTTTCCTCTCCAACGGGCACCTATCTGCAGGTTGGTATTCTGTTTTAGCCCGAAGCGGGTATTTTCCAGTAGAGGAATTAAAAACTTTTCGCAAACTAAATTCAAGGCTACAAGGTCATCCAGCTACCCATGAAAAGTTACCAGGAATCCGCATCGCATCTGGTTCTCTGGGCCAAGGTTTATCTGTGGCGATAGGAACTGCTCAAGCCAAGAAAATAGATCAAGACAAGGGCTTGGTTTATGTACTCCTAGGCGATGGGGAATTGCAAGAAGGACAAGTTTGGGAAGCAGCGATGTATGCTGCTCATTATGGTATGGATAATGTGATTGCAACGGTTGACTATAATGGACAACAGATTGATGGTCCCACTGAAAAAATAATGGACCTAAAGAATCTTAAAGCCAAGTGGGAAGCCTTTGGATGGGAGGTCATCGAAACCAAAGAGGGCAATGATCTCACAGCTGTGATTGCAGGTTTGGAAAAAGCCAAATCGCTTACAGGAAAAGGGAAACCCATCTTGAACCTCCTTTATACCGAGATGGGCTATGGAGTAGATTTCATGGTAGGTACCCACAAATGGCACGGTTCACCTCCAAATGATGACCAGTTAGCCTTAGCTTTGGGTCAATTGGAAGAAACACTTGGCGATTATTGATTTATCCATTACAAAACACAAGAAAATGAGCTTAGACTTAAAATATACATATACCGAAAAGAAAGATACCCGCTCAGGTTTTGGCGATGGATTTTTAGAAGCAGGAAGAAGAAACCCCAATGTGGTAGGACTATGTGCCGATTTGATTGGATCCCTAAAAATGGGAGACTTTCAAAAGGAATTCCCAGATCGCTTCTTTCAAACCGGTATCGCTGAAGCCAACATGATTGGACTTGCTGCGGGAATGGCACTTGGAGGAAAAATTCCCTTTACCGGTACCTTTGCCAATTTTGCCACTGGACGTGTCTACGATCAAATTCGGCAATCCATAGCCTATTCGGATAAGAACGTAAAAATCTGTGCCTCTCACGCAGGATTGACGCTTGGAGAAGATGGAGCAACGCACCAGATTCTTGAGGACTTGGGGATGATGAAAATGCTTCCACACATGACGGTAATCAATCCATGCGACTACAACCAAACCAAAGCCGCGACAATTGCTATAGCAGAATATGAAGGGCCAGTATACCTTCGTTTTGGTCGCCCAAGCTGGCCAATTTTCACTCCTGCCAACCAAAAGTTTGAAATCGGAAAGGCTTGGAAAATGATCGATGGTAAAGACGTGACCATTTTTGCTACGGGACACCTCGTTTGGGAAGCAGTAGTGGCAGAAGCCATGCTTCGAGAAGAAGGAATTCATGCCGAGGTAATTAACATCCATACAATCAAGCCATTGGATACCGAAGCGATCTTGGAGTCGGTGTATAAAACTGGTTGCGCTGTATCTGCTGAAGAACATCAACTCAATGGAGGCCTAGGAGATAGCATAGCGCAAACCTTGATTCGTCACCACCCAGCACCCTTGGAGTATGTGGGTGTTAATGATAGCTTTGGAGAGTCAGGTACGCCAACTCAACTTCTAGAAAAATACGGTCTTAATGCAGAAAACATTGTTAAGGCTGCCAAAAGAGCACTTACAAGAAAATAATCCTGGAGGTTTTTCTTTGAACCTCCAGGATTTTGGAAAATTCGAAAATTAAAACCTTAGAGGTAAAAATACCTCTAAGGTTGACCCCATGCCCATTCGACCTACTCTTCTCTTTTATTTAGTTTTTACTTTAGGCTTATCCGCCAAAGGACAAACACCTTCTTTCTGGCTAACCGACCCCAAGTCAGGGATTCTTTTTCAAAAACAGTCCAGTACAACTGTTTCAACTGGAGAATCTACAGCAAAAATCAGTTTGTATACTGATTCCCTATACCAAATTATGGATGGCTTTGGATTTACGCTAAGCCAGGGTTCGGCTACCCATTTTTTAGAAATGTCTGATTTGGCAAGAAAAGCTGCGCTTCAAGAATTATTTGGGGATGGAGAAAACGACATACGCATCTCCTACTTGCGTTTGGCAGTAGCTGCCTCGGATCTGAATGCCTTCCCCTTTTCTTACAATGACCTAAAAGATCCAAAAGGGATAGACCCCACACTAAGCCAATTCAGTTTGAGTTACGATACACTGGATGTGCTGCCTATCCTAAAACAGATTTTGGAAATCAATCCAAAGGTGACACTGATGGCCTCCCCTTGGTCACCTCCAACTTGGATGAAAGACAACAAAGATACTCGAGGTGGATCTCTTTTGCCTGAATTTGAATCCAGCTATGCCCAGTATTTGGTTAAATACATTCAGGAAATGGACAAAAGAGGGTTTGACATTGATGCCTTGACTATCCAAAACGAACCCCTACATCCAGGCAACAATCCTTCTCTACTCATGCTACCAGAGCAGCAAGCTCGGTTTATTGGGCAACATTTAGGGCCAGCTTTTAAAAAGGAAGGGATAAAAACGAAGATTATATGCTACGATCACAATGCAGATCGACCAGACTACCCCATCACCGTTCTTAGTGACCCTTTAGCAAATAGCTATGTGGATGGCTCCGCCTTCCACCTTTATGGAGGTAAAATCGAAGCCCTTTCCGAGGTACATCGCGCATTCCCTGACAAGCATCTCTACTTCACTGAGCAGTGGGTAGGTGCTCCCGGCAACTTGGAGGAAGATATGGCCTGGCATATCAAAAACCTGATTATCGGTGCTACTAGAAACTGGGCAAAAACAGTTTTGGAATGGAACTTAAGTTCAAATCCTAAGCTAACGCCTCATACAGACCGCGGAGGCTGTGATCGTTGTTTAGGAGCTATTACCATTATCGGTAATGAAATTGTTCGAAATCCTGCTTATTACATCATTGCCCATGCCAGCAAATTGGTTGATCCAGGCTCGAGAAGAATTGGCTCATCCGAATCAATCCTGCTTCCCAATGTGTCCTTTCTTCGTCCCGATGGAAAAAAAGTATTGATCGTTCACAACGATTCCTCCAAAGAAATTTATTTTTCTATCCAGGAAAATATTACTTCTTTTCCTGCCTCACTCCCAGCAGGTGCTACAGGTACTTGGCTTTGGTAAGCCAAACTGTCAAGCATAAAAAAAGTCCCTGAAAATTGGGACTTTTTTATGCTATACTTTCTATTGAAATCCTGCTAGTATACCCTTGAATTAAAGCACTAAGTTAAGGTTCTGCAGCATGCGCCGTGGACTTGAGACCATGTCGGCGATTGTTTAGGGGTGATTATAGAAAATCGAAAACCTACACCTTTGGCACTACCCAACCATTGTGGTAGTGAGCCTTGATCAATTGATTGGCTTCAGTGTCTGTGAACAAGTTTTTGCTTGCATCCCAATAGACCTTTTTACCTGTTTTATAGGCAATATTACCCATCTGCGCATTGATTGCAGCTACAGAACCTGTTTGGATTCCACACTTCAATAACTTGGGATCGTTAGCAGTCATGGCCTCTACAAAATTGACAGCATGAAGATCAAGTGCTGAAGGGCCTGAAGGACGCGTATGTGGTATCTCCTCCACTTTAGGCTTACGCTGTCCATCAACAGTTTCAGTTTCTGGAATAACCTTCCAGCCTCCACGGTTGACTACCAGGGTGGCATTGTTTCCAATAAAGGCAATTCCTTCTGTAGTACCGTAATTACCTCCATCAATACCAGTTGCATGCTCCCAGAGCATATTAAAACCCTCGTACTCATACACCGTCTGTAGGGTGTCTGGAGTTTCGGAGGCATCGTCAGGATAGGCAAATTTTCCTCCTGAGGCCATTACGGATTTTGGTGCACTCACCCCCATTGCGTAAAGTGCAATGTCAATTTCATGGACTCCCCAATCGGTCATCAAGCCTCCAGCATAATCCCAGAACCAGCGGAAGTTGAAATGAAAGCGGTTGGCATTGAAGTCACGTTTCGGTGCAGGTCCAAGCCACATATCGTAATCCACCCCTGCAGGTACTGCACTATTGGCTACCACAGGTACTGGCTTCATCCAGCCTTGGTAGGCCCAGCACTTTACCAAGCGAATTTGGCCAAGCTTGCCTGACTTTACATACTGAATGGCCTGATCATACTGCGAACCAGAGCGCTGCCATTGTCCTACCTGGACAATCTTGCCGTAGCGCTCTTGTGCTTTCACCATAATTTGGCATTCTTCAATGGTATTGGCAATAGGTTTTTCAACATACACATGCTTGCCTGAGGCTACTGCATCCACCATGTTGAGGCAATGCCAATGATCTGGTGTGCCAATGATGACCACATCAATGTCCTTATTTTCAAGCATTTTTCGATAGTCTCTGTATTGCGTTGGACGTGTTCCACGTAATTTGAATACATCCTCCGTACGCTGATCAAGCACCGTTTGGTCTACATCGCAAAGAGCCACACAATTGACCTGTGGGATTTTGAGATGTGCATTCATGTTGGACCATCCCATTCCTTTACAGCCAATTAAGCCGTAGTTAATTTGGTCATTCGGTCCAATGGTGCGCGTAAATCTTCCAAAGTCAGCAGCAGTTAGAATGGAAGGCATGCTCATGCCTGCACCAATCAACATGGTATTTTGAATAAATTTTCTTCTTGAAGTCATGGGGTTACTTGTTAATGATTGATAAAATAAAAGATTAAATACGATCTATGAGATACGAAGTACGATTTGGTGAGTTAAGTCCTCCATTTTATTCAAACTCTAATTTCTGTTAATGAATTAGCGAGTACAGGTAAAGGAGTCTACTTTAATTTAGATGTCGTATTTCGTGCTTCACAAAGGTCTAACCCAAATATTTCGAAAACGCACTGGGTTACCGTGGTCTTGAAGTTTAATTGGCAAGACATCTGCATGCGCTTTGTAATTAGGGATTCCAATGTATTCAGTTGGTCCTTTTAAAATTACGTTGTTTTGCACCAAGACCCCATTGATCAACACCGTAACAGTGGCTGGAGAAGTTAGCATGCCATTTTTATCAAAACGAGGAGCTTTGAAAATAATGTCGTAGTAGTTCCAATCACCTGGACCTCTCAATGGATTCACCAATGGTGGGTATTGTTTATAGATACTTCCAGCCTGGCCATTGGTGTAAGTTTTACTTACGTAGCTATCCAGAACTTGCACCTCATACAAGCCCATCAAAAAGAACCCTGAGTTTCCTCTTCCCTGACCTTCCCCAACAATTTCGGTAGGTGCCGACCATTCTATGTGGTATTGAGCATCCCCAAAAGCAAGTTTTGATTGAATATCTCCTGTACCCTTCTGTACAACCAATTCACCATTCTCAATTTTCCAGGCTGCAGGACTAGATCCATCTCTGGCAGAGACAAAGTTGGAAAGACTGCTCCCGTCAAACAAGACAATAGCATCCGAAGGTGCTTGATGGTTCATTGCTCCTGGAGTCACCTTAGGAGGCACTGGCGTATAAAATTCAGTAGCCTGTGGAGGCATTGGAGGTGGAGTGGTACTTTGCTGCGCAAAGCCTAGTGTTACTGAGCCTAGGCTGGCTATACCTACGGCGATGGATAAAAATTTTTGATTCATAGGGAAAGTTGGATTTGAATTGCAAACTAAAATTTTAAAGTAGTACAAAATTTTGGGTAATTGAAAACCACTGATGGATTTTTAGTGGAAATGCCCTTTACCTTTCCTACTTTTCTAAAAAAAATAAACCCTATGAAAAAATTAGTTGTCGGACTCATTTTTGGAATTCTTCTTCGTATTCCAGCTTTTGGACAAGAAGACTATTTCTTTCCCGGAGAGAAATTCAACCCCCAAATCCCTTCTCCCTCCCAATTTTTGGGTTATCCTATTGGAGATTGGCATACCCGTTACGATTTAATTATCAAATATTTCGAAAAATTAGATGCTGTCAGTGATTTGGCTTTGTTACAAACCATTGGCTACACCCACGAACATCGACCAAAGGTGATATTAACTATCGCTTCTGCAGCAAACCAAGCCAATCTAGAACAGGTTCGTCAAAAACAGTTGCAACTCGCAGACCCTAGTCAACCCTTACCGGACATCAAAAGCATGCCATCCATTATCCATCAAGGGTATGGCGTGCATGGCAACGAACCTTCTTCTGCTGAAGCAGCTATGCTAACCGCCTACTGGTTACTCGCCTCCCAATCAGAGCTAGCTAGCCAACTTCGAGCCAATGCAATAGTGCACATCGACCCAACGCTAAATCCGGACGGTCGAGATCGACATAGCCTTTGGGCGAATTCCAACAAAGGATTTCCAGCTGTAGCAGATCCCTTAGATAGAGAACACAACGAAGCTTGGCCTGGAGGTCGTACCAATCATTACTGGTTTGATCTCAACCGTGATTGGTTGCCGCTAGCACATCCTGAATCAAAAGTGAAAGTTGCTTGGTACCACCAATGGTATCCCAACGTGACCACAGATTTCCACGAAATGGGTACCAATAGCACCTATTTTTTTGAACCTACAAAACCATATGGCTCTGAAAACCCAGTAGTTCCTCGTAAAAATTACGACGAAATCAACCCGAAATTTGCCCAATACTTTGCCAGATACATGGATAAAATAGGGAGCTTGTATTGGAGTAAAGAGGTGTTTGACAACAGCTACCCAGGCTATGGTTCTACCTACCCCGACATGCATGGAGGATTGGGATTAGTTTTTGAAACCGCGAGTTCCCGTGGGCATGTACAACGAAGCCAACGTGGGGACATTACCTTTGCCTTTACCATCCGCAACCATGTGGTCAATTCCCTTGCCACCATGGAGGCAGCTTTGGACAACCGAGTTTATATGCACGAGTACCTTCGCGAGTTTTTTACGAGTGCGGTGGCTGAAGGAAGCAAGGATCTAGCAAAAAATTACGTGTTTGGAGATGAAACTGATCCAAGCCGAAACCGACTTTTCTTACAGTTTCTATTGGACCACAAAATTAAGGTTTTTGAAAATACTGCAGACCTTAGTGCTGCTGGACAAACATTTAAAAAAGGATCCTCTTGGGTAGTACCTACCCAGCAACCCCAGTACAGGATGGTACGAACCATGTTTGAATACGTAACCGATTTTGCAGATTCTGTGTTCTACGATGCTTCTGCTTGGACCATGGCTGCTGCTTATGGCATGCCTTTCTCAGCTGCACCTACAGCAAAAGTTGGAACAGAAGTAAAGGAAGTTACCGCACCTACTTTTGGTTTTCCACAGGGGGATGCTTATGCCTTCCTGATTGACTGGAGAGATTATTACGCACCCAAACTCCTGTTTGAACTTCAGAAAGCGGGGGTTCATGTAGAAGCGCTGCACCAAAACTTCTCCTCATTAACCCAGGATGGCAAGGTGGACTTCGGTCGAGGAACGTTGATGATCCCCATGGGTTTTCAATCCCTCTCTAGGTCCGAGGTGATCCAGCTACTCCAAAATATATCTCAAAAGAATGGACAGAAGGTCTATTCCGTTCAAACCGGGCTGAATCTAAGTGGGATTGACCTAGGATCCAATAGCGTATCTGCGGTACAACATCCAAAAGTTGTCCTTGTGGTAGGTACCGGAATCAATGCAGCCGAAGCTGGAGAGATTTGGAACCTCCTGGATCATCAAATCGGTATGCCGATTACCAAGGTGAATGTGGAACAGTTTGGCAGACTCAACCTGCACGGGTACAACACGGTAATCCTTCCATCTGGAAATTATGGATCGATTTCCGAAGGTCAAGTCAATCATCTCAAAGATTGGGTAAATCGAGGAGGAACAATCATATCTATGAAGTCCGCCTCCCTTTGGCTCAACCAGAAGGGCATTACCAAGGAAGAAGCCGTAGCTTCAACAGCAGAGAAAGGGGCTGCAAGTCTTCCCTTTGCCACGCGAAACGATACCGAAGGCGCTAAGGAAGTTGGGGGAAGTATTTATCTGGCCGAACTCGACCTAACACACCCAATTGCCTATGGATATAGCCGCAAGAACCTGCCGGTATACCGCAATTCAGAAATCTTTATCAAACCATCTGCAGATAAGTACCTCACACCGATCCGCTACACTGCCAATCCACACCTGGGAGGCTATATTTCCAAGGCCAACTTAGAAAACCTGAAGCAAAGTGCCAGTGTGGTCATTTCTCCATCAGGTCAAGGACGTGTTATTCACTTCTTTGATAGCCCAAATTTTAGAGGGGCTTGGTTTGGAACCAACAAACTCTTCTTCAATGCACTCTTTCACGGCAACGCCATGGATTAGGGGTAAGGCATTAAAATCAAAAAAGCCTCAAAATCACTGATTTTGAGGCTTTTTTTTAAAAAAAAACTAAAGTTTGAATTGTACCGGTAGAGTCAACTTGGAGGCAACAGCCTTTCCTTCCTTTTTTGCTGGTGTCCAAAGACCTGATTGAGAAATCACTCGCATAGCCTCTTGGTCACATCCAGAACCTATTCCACGGAGAACTTCTACTCCTTCCACCTTACCTTCAGCCGTGACTACAAAGGTGACCACCACCATTCCTTGAACATTAGCTTCCTTGGCAGCAGTTGGGTAAGACAAAGTTTGAATCATGTAGTTGGTAAAACCAGTCATACCCCCTGGAGGTGATGCCATTTCATCTACGGTGGATTTCACGGTTTCCTGCGCCTGAACAGCAGTGGAAAGGGATAGGCCAGCTCCTAGCACAAGCGAGAAAAAGGCGATTCGAAGCATAGTGTTGATTTTCATAAGGCGTTTAATTTATTCAAAGAATAAAATTTACTTGATCATTTCAAAATAAAATGCCTTATGCGGAAGGCTTGGATACTTTTTCAAATAGATAAAATAATTCTGCTGCAATTTGATGAGAGCTTTCGCTGTACATTTTTTTCTCAAGGGGGCTATCGTCAAA
>Ga0222714_10003771_pt1 | contig 15204 bp, 10 predicted proteins | sample C33_3DmetaG_FD_165048 | JGI IMG/M metagenome (GOLD analysis project Ga0222714, IMG submission 165048) | Estuarine water microbial communities from San Francisco Bay, California, United States - C33_3D | ecosystem: Environmental > Aquatic > Marine > Unclassified | place: USA: California... | reverse complement strand
GCAAAGCGGCGAAGAGTTTCACAAACACCGAATTGTCGACCGCACGCTAGTCGTCGATGGAGAACGTTGGATTATCGATTTCAAAACATCGCGTAAAAATGAGACACAATCCGAAGAGGAATTTATTGCCACGCAGATAGAGGAGTATCGCACCCAACTAGAAAGTTATGGTTCACTTTTTGAAGGACTTGAAAATAAACCCCAGCGACTTGCGCTTTTGCTAACGTCGATTGATAAACTCGTCGAATTGTAAAAACCGGTCACTCTAAGTCGACGTCAGAAACGGCAAAAATTCCTGGTGCATTTCTAAGATAGCCTTTGTAGTCTAGACCGTATCCAAAGACGAACTTATCTTCGATTTGCAACCCTAGACACTCCGCCCGGACGCCTTCGATGCGACGATCATGAATCTTTTCGACGAGCACAACGCTATAAGTTCTCACTGCGCCCTGCTCAAGACAATAATCGCAAACAGATTTCAGGGTATTGCCTTCGTCCAGGATATCGTCGACGACAATAACTGTCCTACCGTCCAAGCGCTCTTTTGGATAGCTAAGCCAATTAAGCGCGCCACCACGAACTTTATTTCGATAGCGAGTGGCATGCAGATAGTCGATCTGCAGAGGGAAATCTAGCAGTGGCGCCAGCCGGCCAGTGAGTATTAACCCGCCATTCATAACACACAGCAACAGCGGATCGCTGCCAGCAAGCTCTCGTGTAATCTGCTTGGCCATTCCCGCTATAGCTGCCTCGACGGCCTGTGCATCGTAAAGGCAAACTGCGGTACGGCGAATGTGTTCAATGTCTGCAGTAGCAGCAGTCAACGCACTTAATTCCATCAGCGCGAATCCTGCATAAGTTGGATTTTTTCTAATCCGTCGAGAGTCCGCGTTGGAAACGCAAAATCAGCGCCATGCTTATGCACAATATCAATGATTTTCAGCATCACGTCTTGCTTTATCTCGTGGAATTCAATCCAGTTTGTTGTCTTGGTAAAAGTGTAGATGAAGAAGTCTAATGAAGACGACGAGTAGGAAACGAAATTCACAATCAGCGTTTGCGAGGTATCGATCGCTTCATGATAATGCAGCATGGCTTTCACTTCTTCTACGATCACGCCCATCTTAGCGGCATCACTGTAGCGAATTCCAATCGTCTCTTTTATACGACGATTCGTCATCCGCGAAGGGTTCTCCAGCGCAAGTTTGTTAAATACCGAATTGGGGATATACAGAGGCCGTTTATCGAATGTTCTAACGACTGTCAGACGCCAACCGATCGTTTCGACCGTTCCTTCGATTTCTCTATCCGGCGAACGAATCCAGTCCCCGATCGCGAAAGGCCTGTCGAGGTAAATCATTAGGCCACCGAAAAAATTGGCTAGTAAGTCTTGTGCGGCAAAGCCCACTGCAATACCACCGACGCCACCAAATGCCAGTAGCGCTGTGATCTGTATCCCTAGAGTGGGTAATAAAACCAGTATCGCTGATATCACAACCGATAAACGCAATAACTTTGCAAGAGCAATTAGGGTCGTGGGGTCTAATGAGGTTTGAGTAGCATTTTCACCTAAGAGAATTTTACGTCTTATGCGCTCTTCAGCGAGCGAGATAAATCGAACAAGAAACCAAGCCATTAATACAACTAGTGCAACCTGACGAGCGAGGGTAATGTTTTCAGCAGAAAATAAAGAGTTGTCTATATAACCATCGCTTACACCAATCGCAGTGAGAACACCGAGAACTAGGATGAGAGAGCTAAGTGGCCGCTTTGCCGCTTCAAGCAGCGCATCGTCCCAGACGTTAGTAGTCTTATCGAAATGTCGAGCTAGTACTATCAATGCTCGCATTGCGATGAATCGAATCAGAAGTGTTAACGTGATTATAAGAAAAAGCTCTGCTCCCCAGTCTAGTTCACGAAGCGCCTCTACTGAAAAATACTCTTGCATTTTTAAACCTTCTATCAAGAATCTGTTTACTACGTTGGTAATGCATCAATTATTTGAATCGCTCGAGACCACCTCGCAGAGTGATCAAATTGGTAATCGATCACCTCAGTATTACGCGCCATCAAAGAAAGCCGAAGATCGGAGGCGTTATCTCTGCGCTCCGGATTACGCTCAAGAAAATCGGCGACGCGAGTGGCAGCCTCGCCGTCGTTACACACAAGGACCATATCGCAGCCAGCAAGAAGTGCGAGGTCTGCTCTTTCCTCGATGCTGCCGGCACTGTGCGCTGCATCCATCGTTAAATCATCACTAAAGATAACGCCACTAAATTTCAGTTGGGCTCGCAGAATTTTTTTCAGCCACAATGGCGAGAAGCCAGCACATAAAGAATCCACTTCTGGGTAAAGCACATGAGCCGGCATTATTCCGCCGAGTGATTTTGCGAGCGCACTAAATGGAATAAGGTCATGCGCGGTAATCTCCTCGAGAGAACGCCGATCAATAGGCAGCTCTACGTGTGAGTCAGCATCAACTGTCCCGTGACCTGGAAAATGCTTTCCTGTTGCAGCCATCCCTGCCGAATTCATTCCTTTTACATAGCTCAGAGCAAGCTCACTTAACCCCGCGGGATTTGGTGAGAACGCTCTATCACCGATAACGCGACTGGTTTCGCTATAAACATCGAGTACCGGAGCAAAACTAAAGTCGACTCCTAGAGCGACCAGTTCCGCTGCCATCGCCCAGCCGCACTCTTCCGCTGCTGCAAGACCGGCCGACCTATCTTCGCGGTATAGAGCACCCAGTCGTGCTAAAGCGGGTAACGAAAGAAACCCTTCCCGAAAGCGCTGCACACGCCCCCCTTCTTGGTCTACTGCGATTAGGATATTCGGGTTGATGCGCCGAACAGCCTGAATTAGTTTGCTAGCCTGTGATTTGCTTTGGTAATTGCGGGAAAACAATATGAGGCCGCCCACACTTTGGCGGCCGAGGAGGCTCTCATCAGCCGTATTTAATTCAGTTCCCTCAATACTCACCATGAGAGCACCCCGAGTAAGAGGCATTGAGGATGCATGTAGCGAGGTTGAAGCGATTATGTCGTAGCTCTCCGAATGTCACTGAAGCGAAGATTATCCCATAGGGCTGCGCCGAGTTGAACGTAAAGCTCAGTTCAATTAATTGCTTGCAAAAGAACGTTTACTGTATATAATCACAGCTGTTGATAAATACAGGGGCGAATCATGTTAAAACTTACTCTCCGACAGCAACAAATACTTAACTACATCAAAGATTATCTCTCTGAAACAGGCTACCCACCTACTCGTTCAGAAATCGCGCAAAAAATGGGCTTCCGCTCACCGAACGCTGCAGAAGACCACCTGCGCGCGCTAGCCCGGAAAGGTGCTATCGAAATCCAGCCAGGTGCGTCTCGGGGGTTACGACTGCCGATCAATGAGCAATTAGGACTACCAATAATCGGTCAGGTTGCCGCAGGTAGCCCTATCCTTGCTCAGGAATCTATTTCCGAATATTGCGATATTCCCCCGACACTCTTCACCCCCAGCGCAGATTACCTGCTCACTGTTAAAGGTATGAGTATGATCAATGTGGGTATTTTCGAGGACGATCTGCTCGCGGTGCATAAGACAGACAGAGCGAACGACGGAGATATCATCGTCGCGCGAATCGACGAGGAAGTGACGGTAAAGCGCCTCAAAAAAGGCAAGACTCCCTACACGCTCAGCCTCATTGCCGAGAATCCGGACTTCGAGCCTATCGAGGTAGATGTGAGACTCAACGATTTCGCAATCGAAGGCATAAGCGTAGGCGTGATTCGTCGCCACTAGCGACCTTCAGTTCGCAACCTGTGTTTTAAAGACCGGCGAAGATCTACTGCAGTATCAAGGTTTCTTCGCCGCTTTTGCGGTTTCTTAAGTCGCGGCCTTTTTGGCAGCTTTCTTCACGGCTTTCTTAACCGTCTTTTTAGCTGCCTTCTTAACCGTTTTCTTGACCGTTTTCTTAGCTCCGGCTTTGCCGCTACCCTCTGACTTCCATGCGCCATCAGTATAAAAAGCCTTCCAGCCGGAAGCCTTTTTGTCAATTTCACTCTGAACGTAGATTTCGGCTGTCTTTCTGCTATAGCGAACAATGCTTGGGTTACCGGCATCATCTGCAACTGGTGCTTCCATCAAATACGCATATTTGGGATCTATCTCGGCAGCATGGGGCAACAGTTCCGATACAAGCGGCGCTCGTGTCTCGCGATTTCGTGGGAATTGACTCGCCGCTAAAAACAGGCCTGCCGCCCCATCGCGCAGAATATAATGATCGTCAACAGTCTCACATTGAAGTTCTGGCATTGGCACCGGATCCATTTTCGGCGGCGCTGCTTGGCCATTCCTGAGCAATTTACGAGTATTTTTGCAGGACTCATTGCCGCAGCCAAAATACTTACCAAAGCGGCCAGTTTTAAGTTGCATATCCTGTGAGCATTTGTCGCATTCGATAACTGGGCCTTCGTAGCCACGAATTTTAAATTCACCATTTTCGATTTCGAATCCACTACAGTCCGGATTGTTGCCACAGACGTGTAGTTTACGACTTTCATCAATGAGATAGCTATCCATCGCAGTATTGCAGAGCTTGCAGCGGTGCTTCTTTCGAAGCAATACGTTCTCTGCAGCCTCGGCTTCTTCCGCCGTGTCTGTGCGAATAGCGTCCTCACCCGGAGTCAAATTAATCGTTTGCTTGCAACGCTCTTTAGGAGGTAATGCATACCCCGAACAGCCAAGGAAGACTCCCGTGGACGCAGTACGAATCTGCATGTTGCGACCACAGTTCGGACATTCGATGTCAGTTTCGGTTGGATCGTTAGCGCGCATTCCACCCTCGGAGGCTTCGGCTAGCGCCAATTCAATGGTGAAGCGCTCATAGAACTCGTTGAGCAGTTCTTTCCAATCCTTCTCACCCGAGGCGACTGCGTCGAGAGACTCCTCCATCTTTGCGGTGAAATCATAGTCCATTAGATCAGCAAAACTTTCGATCAAACGCTCAGCAACGATATCGCCCATCTTGAGCGCATAGAACCGTTTGTTCTCGACCCGTGCATAGCCTCGATCCTGGATGGTAGAAATGATTGCGGCATAGGTCGAAGGACGGCCGATGGCTTTCTTCTCTAATTCTTTTACGAGGCTTGCCTCTGTATATCGCGGTGGCGGCTTGGTAAAGTTTTGATGTGGTGTTAGCTCATTGAGAGTTAGCCTGTCTCCTTCGCCAACTGCTGGCAGGACCACGTCTTCGTCCTTAGACGGCATCGCGCGAAGGTAACCATCGAACTGCATTATTCGACCTTTTACCCGTAACTCAAAATCAGCAGCGCCAATGGTGATGCTCGAACTCAAGTAGCGCGCAGGCGGCATTTGACAGGCAACGAAATATTGCCAAATAAGTGTATAAAGCCGCACCGCGTCTGGCTCCATTTGATTCAGCAACGTTTCAGTCATACGCACATCTGTCGGCCGAATCGCTTCGTGAGCCTCTTGAGCACCCTCTTTCGAGCTGTAGTATAAGGGCTTCTCTGGCAGATACTCAGGTCCAAATTTTTTGCCGATATACTCGCGACACATCGCGATCGCATCGCCACTTAGGTGCGTGGAGTCTGTTCGCATATAAGTAATGTAGCCTGCCTCATACAGGCGCTGCGCCATCATCATGGTCTTCTTAACGCCGAAGCCGAGACGTGTGCTTGCTGCCTGTTGGAGAGTTGATGTAATGAGAGGGGCTTTGGGCTTCGATGAGGTTGGCTTATCGTCGCGCTTTAGCACAGTGAAATCGCTTGCGTTGAGCACCTCTAACGCAGAGTCCGTTTCTTGCTTACTTGTCGGGCGGAAATTAGCACCCGCTTGCTTTACCACCTGACAACGAAGCGCCTCAGCCTTGCTCGTTTCGAGTGACGCAAATACCTCCCAAAACTCATCGGGGATAAACGCTCTAATTTCACGCTCCCGTTCGACGACCAGTCGCACGGCTACCGATTGCACACGTCCTGCAGACAGACCACGTGCGATTTTGGCCCAAAGTAGTGGTGAAACCATGAATCCTACGACGCGATCGAGGAAGCGCCTGGCTTGCTGCGCCTCGACATAGCGCATATCTAGCTCGCCAGGCTTGGAAAAAGCGTCCTGAATTGCACGCTGTGTAATCTCGTTGAATACAACTCGTTTATATCGGCTCTCGTCGCCACCAATAGATTCTTTAAGATGCCAGGCGATTGCCTCTCCCTCGCGGTCCAAATCCGTTGCGAGATAGATTGTGTCGGCTGTCTTAGCGAGCTTTTGCAGTTCCGATACAACTTTTTCTTTACCGGGCAGTACTTCGTATCTCGCGGCCCAGTCATGGTCAGGGTCAATACCCATGCGTTTTACGAGTTGCTCTCTAGCTTTTTTCTTTTTATAAGCTACTTTCTCATCAGGTGCGAGTTTTCGTGTCTTTGCCGCCGCAGCTGCGCGCGCCTTTGGATCGACGGGAGTCGCAGATCCGGAAGTAGGCAGATCGCGGATATGTCCCACACTCGATTTGACGATAAAGTCAGAACCGAGGTACTTATTAATAGTTTTCGCCTTGGCGGGCGATTCGACTATTACTAATGATTTGGACATAAACGCAACTCTTAGGGCATTGGGCCGAGGCCGGAAGTGCGCGAGTATATAAGGAAGGGTCGTGGGTCGGTCAAGTCTTTACGCAAATTAGCTAACAACCAATTGCTAAAAAGGCGGGCCATCTATCGCAAAAATCACGCTAAATGGCCCGCCTCGGTCTAAGACTCGGACGAATAGAACTCGAAAGCGCTTCGGACCCTCACGCTACATCGACGGTCCAGCCAAACTCGTCATCAGCTTCACCCTTTTGAATCCCAACCAGCAAATCATAGAGCTGCTGCATAACAGGCCCCACGTGTTCGGGATTTCCGACATCATGCCAGTCGCCATCAAACCAGATACTACCGACAGGAGAAAGAACCGCGGCGGTTCCGCACGCTGCCGCTTCGCTGAAATTAACAATTTCCTTGCGCAGCTCGATTGGTCGCTCTTGGGTGACGAGGCCGAGTTTCTTCTCAGCGAGCGTCATAATCGAGCGCCGCGTAATACTAGGTAAGATCGCGTCAGACTTTGGCGTAACCACTGTGCCGTCGCGCATAACAACAACGATATTGGCCGAACCTGCTTCGTCGATGAACCGACGCTCTCTAGAATCAAGGTATAACGCCTCGTTAGCGCCAAGTTCTTGAGCCCGTTTGGTGGCTAACAAACCGCCTGCATAATTAGCCCCTGCTTTATAACTTCCTGTACCACTTGGTGCTGCTCGGTCCATCTCTGAGACCGCCAATTTGATCGTGCCGAGACCGGCCGTCTTGTAGTAAGGACCGACGGGCGACACAAACACTCTAAACTCATAAGATTGCGCCGGTTTTAGACCCAGGTTCTCACCAACGCCAATTAGCATTGGACGAATATAGAGAGAAGCACCTGACCCATAGGGCGGAACCCATGAAGCATTAGCCCGAACCGTGTCTCGCACAGCGCGCACGAACATTTCTTCAGGAACCTGTGGCATCAGTAGACGCTCAGCAGTGCGTTCCATCCTCTTAGCATTAAGATCTGGCCTAAACAAAAGAATGCGGCCGTCTGGCGCGGTTTGCGCTTTCATGCCTTCGAAGCACTGCTGTGCATAGTGTATGGAGGGCGCGCCTTCGTGAATCGCGATGAATTCATCGCTAATCATTTCACCCTCGCGCCAGACTCCGTCTCGCCAAACCGCGCGGAAGCGATAATCTGTTTTCTTGTACTGGAATCCTAACTCTGACCAATTGAGAGACTGCTTTTGATCGCTTGCGTTCACGCTTAATTCCTACTCGTTGCTTGTTTATTATCAACTTATTATCAGCTATCAATCACTCAAACGCTAGCCACCCTAACTAACGAATCTTAACACGTCAGCAGCGCCTGATAGGTTTCGTATGGCGCCCCTCTGGGCTAAACTAGCCGCAAATTCGGACTGCAGGCGCGTCCAAGCTAATAACCTGATCGAGCTAACACCATGCCCCCCCCGCTTCTCTCTCTTATCGATATCGGCGCTAACCTCACGCATGATTCATTCGATCATGATTTCGATCAGGTTATCGAGCGAGCTCAGGCTGCGGGCGTGGATACAATCGTGCTTACAGGCACCGACCTGAGTAGTTCTCACAGAGCGGCTAGGTACAGCCAGAACAAACCGCACCTATTTAAGAGTACCGCTGGTTTACACCCGCATGCTGCAAGTGAGTGGACCGCAGAGATTGCTAATGAGATCCAGCAATTATTGAATCATGATGAAGTAATAGCGGTAGGCGAATGCGGCCTCGATTATAACCGCGATTTTTCGCCCCGTCAGTCGCAGCGAGTAGTATTCGAAGAGCAACTTAAACTGGCTGCACGAGTAGAGAAGCCTCTTTTCTTACATCAAAGAGAAGCGCACGAACCTTTCTTTGAATTGCTCAAAAAGTACCGACATCAAATTGTCGGCGGTGTTGTGCATTGTTTTACTGATACAAAAGAGGCGCTCGAAGATTATCTGTCCTTAGATATGTATATTGGGATAACAGGCTGGGTATGCGATGAAAGAAGAGGTGCTGAGCTGCAAGAAATCGTCAAGCACATCCCAGCCGACAGGTTATTAGTAGAAACCGATGCGCCTTACTTACTCCCTAGGACACTCAAACCAAAGCCAAAAACTCGGCGCAATGAACCATGCCATCTTATTGAGGTCGTCAGAACGCTCGCGCAGTGTACCGGAAGGGACATCGAAGAATTGGCGGTAGAAACGTCGGAGAATGCGCGCAGGCTTTTCAACCTCACTTGACGCGTGAAGCGCGCTACTCTTTTGATTAGCCTAGTGGATTAATGAAACGTGCTAGCAGCTCTTCATCGAAAGGCCATCCAAGCTCCTCTCCGTCGCGTGCCCTTTTTAAAACCGGTATAAGGATTCCGTATTTCTCCACAAGCGCTTCGTCGTCGGCGATGTCTATCGCATCAACAGTCAAGGTGAACGACTGAGAGCAGGCAACCGTAGCGAGCATTCTTTCCGCTTCCTCGCAAAGATGGCAGCCAAGCGTTGTGAACAACAGAAGATCTGCTGGCTCGTCGAATGGCGATTGATTCGCGTCAGCCTTCTCTCTCATCCTTTACGCTCTGCAGCTCTCTCTTCAGACGCGCTAACGCTTGCTTGTGCGATCTCTTTTAGCGCACTTTCTATCAATGCAGGCCCTTCATAAATGAAGCCAGAATAGAGCTGAATGAGATCTGCACCGGCCTCAAAACGCGCAGCGGCATCGCGACCAGTCATGATTCCACCCACACCGATGATCGCCATTCTGTCACCAACCTGATTTTTGATCTTAGCAAGCGTCGAACAGGCTTTCTCAGTTAAAGGCGCCCCACTCAACCCGCCTGTTTCTCCTGCGTAACGACTACTCGCCACACGCTCACGATCAAATGTGGTATTGGTTGCGATAACACCATCAATCTTATGAGCAAGCAGCTTAGAGCAGCAGAGGGTTAGCTCCTCGTCGGACATGTCGGGCGCGAGTTTCACGGCAAGGGGAACATAGCGTGCATGAGCTTTCTGAAGAGCCTCACGCTCAGCCACCAAGACACCTAACAGACTATCAAGCTCCTCTCCATACTGCAGAGACCGGAGTCCAGGCGTGTTGGGTGACGAGATATTGATAGCGATATAATCTGCAACCGGATAGCTTTTCCGAAGACCAATGAGATAATCTTCATTTGCATCACTTAACGGAGTATCCGCATTCTTGCCTATGTTGACACCTACGACGCCACGTCTTTTGCGATTCGACAACTGAGAAAGCAGATGGTCGATTCCTTTATTATTAAAGCCGAGGCGATTTATAATTCCTCTCTCGCTCGCTAAGCGAAACATTCTCGGCTTGGGATTACCAGGCTGCGGTCTCGGCGTAACCGTGCCCAGCTCAAGCCATCCAAAGCCTAGTTCCTGCAATGCATCGGCGTAATCAGCATTTTTGTCTAGCCCGGCTGCAAGCCCTACGGCATGTGGAAACTCAATCCCCATGACGGTTTTCGGGGTTGAATTGAGTTTTGTATTTGCCGCAATAATCCCTAAGACCCCCATTTGCTCGCAAATGCGCATAGCCTTCAACGCGATATCATGCGAGAACTCCGCGGGAAACCTGAAAAGCAGGCTTCTAATCAATTTGTACACACTATTCCCCTATACCAACTGCGACAATGTATAAAACTCTAGACGGCTAGGCCAAGCGCTTAAGTTCACGTAGCGCAACGGTTATCATCGCGAGATCTGGCGTACTCTCAGCACGTAGCTGGGCGAGCACATTTTGCGCTCTTTTGACCGCGACTAAATTGCTTTGTAGCCAGTTCTCAACTCTTTTAGTTACGGTCTTTTGCCCGCGCGTGTCTTCAAGCACCGTTTTTGCAAGCACTCTTTGCCGCCAGGACAAATCATCAATTGCAGTCGACTTTAAACGCGACTCCCAACTACTAGTCGGCACTATGTCTTGAATTAACTCACCAAGCCAATCAAGCCTCAGCGTTTCACCAACCAGATAGTAGGTTCGCACCATCGTCTCTAGGGTTTCAGACACCTTCTGAGACGCTTCAATCAAGCCGAAGGCGGGTGACAAAAACGCGTTTCTAGCGACGATCTCTGCGAGCTCTGAGGACAAGCCTTCGCCCATAAATGCATCTCGCTTCTTAATAAACCTACTCTCAATATTCTGCGGGAACCCCGAAGGTAGCATCGCACACATCGCTTTCACCCCATGAGCATAGGTCTCTATTTCTCTGGCTAAATCGCCGCCATCGGAATGATTGCGTAACACCCAGCGCGTTGCGTCTCTTACGAGTTTAACTAATGCAAGCATAATCTCGTCCTGGCAGGACGACGCCACCAAATGATCGAGAGATTCAATAGCTTGCCATTGCGACTCCGCGTCGAAAGCCTCAATAGTGAGAATAGACGCCCTGACGACCTGAGCCGGACTCGCCGATGAGGAAGTAACTAATTCGAAGATAAAGTAGGCACCCACCCTATTCACAAGGTAATTGGCTAGTTGAGTAGCAATCAATTCGCTACGCAGAGGGTGCTGATCAATCGCGTCGGCGTAGCCCTTTATCAATGAACTCGGAAACGCTTTGAATAAATGCTTTCGAAGAAGTGGATCTTTCAAGTAAGTGGCTGAGACAAGCTGCTCTTTGAGAAACATTTTCATGTACGACGTAACGACTGCTAGTTCTGGTCGCGTTGGAGCAAGACGAGAACTCGCTCTTTGTTCGAGTTGGTCAGTGCTAGGCAGAAATTCAATTTCCCGATCAAGTCCAGCGCTAGTCTCAAGGAAGCTAACGAGCTCATTGAATTCTTTACATCCGAGCTCTGGGTCAGCAAACGTTAGTGCGAGTGTTTGAACTTGGCGGTAATTATTCTCTAAAACTAATGCAGAAACCTCATCAGTCATACCTTCGAGCAGCGCGCTTCGCTTTGCGTTGACATCGGATTGTGCTTTCTCAGAGCGAGCGGGCGACTTATTCGCAACCTCATTGAGCAGAATTTTTATATTTACCTCATGATCCGAACAGTCCACGCCAGCCGAATTATCGACAAAGTCAGTGAAGGACACTCCGCCCTTCAATCCGTACTCTATTCTCGATAATTGCGTCATGCCGAGGTTACCACCCTCACCTATTGCCACGCAGCGAAGATCACGTGCATCAACACGCAGCGAGTCATTAGCCTTGTCTCCGACTGCAGAATTGCTTTCAGAAAAACTTTTTATATAGGTGCCAATGCCCCCGTTCCAGAGAAGATCTACGGGCGCCTTCAACATTACCGAAATGAGTTGATCTGGCGTCAGTGATTTGGCATCAGTGGCGAAAGCGATGCGCATCTCGTCCGTCAATACGATTGATTTCGAACTTCTATCGAATACGCCACCACCTGATGAAATCAATTCTCTTTGATAATCGCCCCACGACGACCCGACTTGTTTAAAAAGACGCTTTCGCTCTTTAAAACTTACCGATGCATTTGGTGTAGGGTCGACAAAAATATGTAAGTGGTTAAATGCACCCTTTAGCAGTATCTTTGGCGAGAGCAGCATTCCGTTACCGAACACGTCACCCGACATATCGCCGATTCCTACAACACTAAACTCCTCTCTTTGAATATCAATGCCACGCTCTCGAAAATGGCGTTGTACAGAGATCCACGCCCCTTTTGCGGTGATACCCATAGCCTTGTGATCGTAGCCATTACTTCCCCCAGAGGCGAAGCCATCGCCTAACCAAAAATCATAGCGGGCTGCGATTCCGTTCGCGATATCAGAGAAGGTTGCTGTGCCTTTGTCCGCGGCAACTACCAAATAGGGATCATCTTCATCCAGACGGACCACGCGCTCGGGCGCAATAAGTGTTCCGTCTTTCAAATTGTCAGTAATATCTAATAAGCCGGCAATAAACGTTTCGTAGGCGCGAATGCCCCGTGCCTGAAATTCAGCACGAGTGGCAACAGGGGCCGTATCCTTAACAACAAAACCACCCTTTGCTCCAACAGGTACAATGACTGAGTTTTTGACCTGCTGAGCTTTGAGCAACCCTAAAATTTCTGTACGGTAATCTTCACGCCTATCCGACCAACGCAGGCCACCTCGAGCCACTTTTCCACCACGCAGATGAACGCCTTCGACTTTGCTCGAGTAAACGAAAATTTCATACTTTGGTAACGGCTTTGGCACTCCATCGATTCGCTGCGGCTCAAATTTAAACGAGAAGTAGTCTTTTAATTCTCCAGCTAAATCAAATTGAAAGAAGTTCGTTCTCAGCGTCGCATCAATGAGTCCGAGATAGGCTCGCAGGACGCTATCTTCAGACAAGTTCGACACAGCATCAATCGCCTTAATAATTCTGTTTCGACACATTGCCGATCGACGCTTATTCTTGTTTGGCTCAAATAGTTCAGTGAAAAGCGTCATGAGATCACTTGTAATCTGCGCATGAGAAGACAGCGTCTTGGCTATATAACCTTGTGAATAGTCGAATCGGATTTGTTTTAGATAGGCGCCTAAAGCCCGCATCAAAGCAGCTTCGCGCCAGGTAAGGCCTGAACTAAGCACCAACGCATTGAAGGCGTCATCCTCGACTCTTGCAGACCAGATGGCATAGAAGGCCTGCTCAAAGCATTCTCTTCCCTTATCATTCAGTGGCGAAGAGGCATTGCTGCGATAAACCAAGAAATCGTGAAGCCAAATACGCGGGCCGAGCTCGTCGGATTCGATCGCACTATTACCGCGCAGAGGATAAGTACTCTCACTTGTGATGCGAAGACCGAGATTTTCCAAAATCGGCACCACATCAGACAGCATAAGCTGGCATTCTAAGCTAAAGAGCTTAAAGCTAAACTCAGCGCGTTCGACCTTTGATTCACGCAAATTAACGGCGATATCACCAGAACTTGCGACTGCGTTAATAAACTTAACATCTTCGACGGCTTCGGCAGCGGTGTACGCCTCTTTGTAGGCAGTTGAGAAGCAGTCTGCGTATTGACGGTACTGCTGCTGCGCTTCGTCCTCGGAACCAGTTTCGCGCAGGCGCTCCATAAAGTCCTCTTCCCACGGACGAATGAGCTCGACAATTTCTCTCTCAAGAGCACTTTGATCAATCTTGAGCGCTCGAATGGTTGGCACCTTAAAAACCAAGTGAATCCGCGCTTGGGAGGATTCGGACAAATAGGTATTAAAATCGACATCTTCTGCCTGCAACCTGTTCTGAAGCAAAGACTGAATAGCAACACGTGATTTGGTATTAAACAATTCGCGGGGAATGTAGACGAGACAAGAAACAAAACGGCCATAGAAATCTTTACGGACGAAGAGCTTACTTGTTCCAGTGTCGCGAATTTTAGTAATTCCGATAGCTATATCTAATAATGACTTGCTGCTGATCTGAAAGAGCTCGTCTCGCGGAAACGTATTAATGACCTGCATGAGGTCTTTCATGTTGTGTCCGTTTTTTGTGTAGCCGGAATTTTCGAGCGCACGGCTCACTTTTTTTCGAATTAAAGGTATCGAAAGCGCTTCTCTAAAATAAACTGACGAAGTGTACAGTCCAAGGAAGCGGTGCATGTGCGTCACTCGACCCGCCTTATCGAATTCTTTTATCAAGACATAATCATAATAAGCGGGACGATGTACTTTCGAGCGCTTCGAAGATTTTGCAAAGCTCAATAATTTGGGCCGGCTGATGAAATCAGCCGCCGCTCCGGGCAGCGAACTTACCTTGGTTTGAGATTTGAGCTGAGATTTATAGCGCGAGACGCCTAAGAGCGTACCTGGTTCGAGTTCAATAATATTCTCGCCGGATTTTTCACGTATACGATACTTTTCGTATCCCAAAAATGTGAAATGATTATCAATAAGCCATCCGATAAATTCTATCGACTCGGCGACATTTTCCTCAGAAACAGGCAGGTATTCAGCGTTCGTGAGTAGGTTGCGGCGAAGGTTTGCTGCAGCTGAGGTCATTTCTTTATAGCTGCTAACAGCTGCACTGACATGATTAAGCGCATCGCGAAGCTCAGATTCTATATCCTTAGAATGCTCGCTTGGCCATCTAGCGCAGGTAATGCTACAGAAGGATTCAGCGCTAAAATCATCGTCGCTACGAGCAGCCAAATCAACCAATTTACCAAAGCGTCCTAGACTATCCCTCGCAGCACCTGGTTTGCGTCTAACGCTGAAGAGCACAGTGTTACGTACCACTTTGATTGTTGCGCCTGACCTCAGCAGTGCTTGGCGTAGCGAGTCCACGATAAAGGGCTTGTCATCGAGCAGCACGCGAACAACTGTGGTGGGTAACTGCCTGCCATTCTCTTCGAGCAGTGCCTCCTCGAAAGAAATGAGCGGCCGGCTGGATTTTCGCTCTTGGATAAAATGCCACGCTTGCGCGATATCTTTAACAACCTGTTCGGTGGCGTGTGTAGAAGAGATTGGCGCAGGGTTATTGCCAACATAGCGCTTGGTGAATCTGTGCAGAAGGTCGTCTTTCGCGGCCGATCTGCCGCCTATAGCCTGGGTAATTGCGGACAAAATTGTGTCTATCTGTAACTCACGAGTACGTGATTCCTTGCTCATTGCCTAACTTCTCCACAACTTAGTAAGACCCAGACGCGTA
>Ga0222714_10003769_pt1 | contig 15206 bp, 11 predicted proteins | sample C33_3DmetaG_FD_165048 | JGI IMG/M metagenome (GOLD analysis project Ga0222714, IMG submission 165048) | Estuarine water microbial communities from San Francisco Bay, California, United States - C33_3D | ecosystem: Environmental > Aquatic > Marine > Unclassified | place: USA: California... | reverse complement strand
ATGAATAAAAAATTAGATTATTATAAAAATGTTATACAACAATACACAGGTATTTCTTGGTGGACATACATTAGACATTTTATAATTCAAAATTAATAATATGAATAAGAACTACTATACCATTGATAAATTAGGTAATTTTGATTTTAGAGATTTACAAGAAGAAGATAAAAATTTTACTTGGTTTATTTTATATCATGGTAATGATAATTCATTATTAAGAACCATAAATTTTTGGAAAGTATGAAAAAAACATTAATGATAATAACCCCACATATGTCAACTGGTGGGTGTCCTCAGTTTGTATTAAAAAAAGTTGAGTTATTGAAGGATGTATATAACATTGTGGTGGTCGAATATCAACAGTTGGCTTGGATTTATGTTGTACAAAGAAACCAGGTAATAAACATTATTGGTGATAATTTTAAAACATTAGGTGATAATAAAGAATATGAGTTGTTCGGGATAATTGAGGATTATAATCCTGATTATATTATGTTAGAAGAAATACCCGAAACATTCATGGATATGAATATTGTAAAAAAACTATATTCTGAAGATAGAACATACAAAATTTTTGAATCTACACATAATTCACACTCAACACCTATTTGGAAAAAATTCTTACCTGATAAATTTATTTTTGTTTCACCATATAGTTGTCTTGTTTTTAAAGATTTGGGAGTTCCTTTTGATTTAATTGAATATCCTATAGATATTAAAAAATCTGATAAAACGGAATCACAAGAAATTTTGAATTTAGACCCATCTTATAAACATATTATTAATATTGGTTTATTTACTCCTGGTAAAAATCAAGGTTATGCTTTTGAAATTGCCAGATTACTAAAAGATTATAAAATTAAATTTCATTTTATTGGTAATCAAGCCACTAATTTTGAGGACTATTGGCGTCCACTTATGGACAATAAACCCGATAATTGTATTATTTGGGGTGAAAAAGATAATGTAACTACGTTCATAAAATCTTCAGATTTACATTTATTTACATCCAATTTAGAATTAAATCCGCTTTCGATTAAGGAAAGTTTAGAATATGAAAAACCAACTCTATTCTTCAATCTGAAAACTTATTTGGGTAAGTATGATAATACTACGAATGTTCATTTTTTAACTGGAAATATTTTGGAAGATGCAAATAAAATTTTAGAAATTTTGGGTTATCAAAAAATTGAATTTAAAAAACCTAAAATAAAAGTAGTTCATCTTTTGCTTGACCCAAATGAACCAAAAGATATTCCATTAAAAAGTTGGGAGTCAACGATTGAAAAACAAACATTATCAATCGAATGTTGGGAAAATTTAAGTCACAAGTTTGATTCATATATACAAAGGTATACAATAGTCAATAGAACTGAATTACCTATCGAAAATTGTAAAGACCCATCTATTATAAATTTTTCTAAAGAATTTAAGAATGAACCACCAGTTTTGAGTTATGGTCATTATGGAGCGTATGTGGCACATACGCAAGGTATTAAAGAAAATTTTGATGATGATATTGATGTTTTAATAATAGCTGAGGGTGATTCTTGTACTGATTATACCGCAGACGAATTTTATGATATTGTCATTAAAGCATATAATTTATCATTATTGAATGATGGTAAAATTGTTAGTTTGGCAGGTAAATGTTATATGAGTGGTGGTGAATGGTGGAAAATGGAAAAAGATTATGGTGAATTTTTAGAAGTACCACATTTCTTGATGGGTACGACATATATGATAATGAAATCAGAAAGAGAAAATATTTTATACAATATTGATAATACCGGATGGCATTCTCCAGATTTTTGGTTGGCATGGAACTATCATGATAAATCTAAACTTTTTGTTACAAAAGAAAAAGTTACGTATCAAAAAGAAGGTTATTCAGTATTAGATTATTTAGATAAAGATTTCAAAAATTTTTAATTTAACATTCACTAAATCAAATAATTTATAATAATATACATATGGAACATTTTTATAAAAAAATTGGAGAAGATTGGTTTACCTACCCCAATCTTTATAAATCAATGGTAGAAAGGGCAACTGACTTTTCACACTTTGTTGAGGTAGGGAGTTGGAAAGGAAGAAGTGCTTCTTTTATGGCGGTTGAAATCGCCAATTCAAATAAAAAAATAAAATTCGATTGTGTGGATACATGGGAAGGTTCTGTTGAACACGTTGATTATGATGTTATTGTTGAGAAAAAATTATATGATGTTTTTAAATCAAATATTGAACCTGTAAAATTTTTTATAAATCCTGTTAAAATGGCGTCACTAGACGCGGTAAATTTATATGAAGATGAATCATTAGATTTTGTTTTTATTGATGCGTCTCATGAATATGAGGATGTAAAAAACGATATTTTAGCTTGGTTGCCTAAAGTTAAAAAAGGTGGTGTAATTGCTGGTCACGATTATTCAGATGCGTGGCCTGGTGTAGTTAATGCGGTACACGAAGTATTTGATATTAATGATTTTATTACTGACGAATATTGTTGGATTTATACTAAGAATGATAAAAATCGTTTTTATAATATTGATGAACAACGTTTTTGGAATATTGAAGAAGTTTGGGAAAATAATGGTCATGAATGGTCAGGACCGTTTGGTAATACTGAAAATTTATGGAATAAATATTTATTTGATGACCTTAAAGAATTCAGAAATAAACGAATTGTGGAGATTGCACCTGGGTTTGGAAGAATATCTCAATTCTTAGCTATTCTAGCTAAAGATTTAATTGTTGTTGATTTAAATTCTACTTGTATTGAAAAAACTAAACAAAAATTGGGACATCATATTTTGGCTTATTTTGTAAATAACGGAAATGATTTACCAAATATAAAAAATGAATCACAAGATTTGGTCTTTTCATTTGATTCTTTTGTTCATATGCATAAAAATGTTATAGATGACTATATTGGTGAAATAAAAAGAGTTTTAGTTCCTGGAGGTAAGGGTATTATCCATCATTCATCTTTTGCTGAAGGTTCCGATTATTCATTCAACAATATCGCGGGACGTTCTAATATGGACGCTGTGGTTTTTAAAAGTTTAGTAGAAAAACATGGTATGGAAATTATTGAACAAAAGACTATTACATTTGAACCATTGAATGGATGGGATGGTAAGGATGTTATTTCAATATTTCAAAAAAATAATTAAATTATCATCTTCTACGATAACCATTTAACTCATTGAACTTATTGAGGATTTCTAATGAGTCAAAATAATTTTTTTCTGCACGTTCAATAATCCTTGGATTATCAGTATTCTCCAAAGTTTCGAGGTATTCTTTTTCAGATTCCTCAATTAACCTTTCTATTGTTTTCAGAAGTTTCATCACTTTATAAATATCACCAAATTACTATATTGTTTACATGGATTGGAGATATGATTTAATTTTTGTTTCAGCGCAGCCTGATGTACCTTATTTTCATTGGCAATGTGAGGTTTATTTAAATAATTTTATAAACATGGGTATCCCACCCCAAAGTATTCATGTTATTTTTGCAATAACTGAAGATAATGGAAAATTATCAGAGGGTGCTATAGCTTTGAAAAAATACACACCCAACGTACATGGGTTTGAAGATAATCGAGAACGAAAACACTATATACCAAGTGTCAAACCGTATTTAATTTCACGATGGTTAGAAGAATATCCTACATTAGGTAGGTTATTTTTTCTCCACGACTCCGACATCATTTTCAATGAATTGCCTGACTTTACCAAAATAATAAATGATAAGGTAAATTATTTTTCGGAAGCTGGAGGATACATGAACTTTCAGTATATAATGGATTGTTCGACAAGATACGAAGAAAAACATTCTTTATTAGACAAAGGTCAATTATTGAGAGAAATGTGTGATATCGTGGGAATAGAACCTGGTTTGGTAAAAAAGAATAATGATGTAAGTGGAGGGGCTCAATATATATTCAAATTTCAAGAGTGGTACCATTGGTATAAGTTTTATAAAGATTCTATTTCCATGTATGATAAATTATTAAGATTTCATTCGAAATATCCTATTGAACAGGGGGAGATTCAATTTTGGACATCTGAGATGTGGGCAATTCTATGGAATCTTTGGTGGTGGGACCGACCAACAAATATCTCTGATGAACTTTCGTTTTGTTGGGCTACCGACCACATTGTTTCGTGTGAACAAAATAAAATTTTACACATGGCTGGTGTTACTGAAGATTCAAAAGAAAATAAATTTTATAAAGGGGATTTTATTGACCAAAATCCAATTGAATTGATAAAAAATAATCCAAGTTATTTTGACTATGTTGATACTACGTCAGCGACATATAAATATGTACAAGAAATTAAGAAAATATCACAAAAATAAATATTGTGTTATTTATAGGAATAGTTTTCTCTAATGGCGGCATTAACACCTTGTACAGTTGTATTCAATGATGGTAATAAAATTTATTACACAGAATATCCAAGCACTAACCCTGGGATAGATAGTGATGCATATTTTTGGTTTAAGGCTGCAGAAGCAACTATTTGGTGTACAGATGTTGCGGTTACTTCAAATAGATTGTTTTTACTCGATGCATATAAAGATGCAATTTACGAATATAGTATTAATTACAATGACCAGTCATATAGTTTTCTAAGAAAAATACCCGGACTTGTCAATAGTGTAAATTTAAATGGTCTTACGGCGTTAGATAATGATACTCTTATTGCGGCGTCAAAAAATGGTTATGTTTATGAAATTGATATAACTGGAAATAGTTGTGTTAACACACAAATTTTCCAAATGTTGACACCAGTTGGAACTGGTGTGGTTCAAGCGGATGGTGATGTAGTGTATGACGATAATACAGATACTTTATATGTTACCTGTGTAGACCAAGGATTAAATTCTGTAAGATACTTATGTTCTTGGCAAAATTATAGTACAATTACTGGTAACCCATCCCTAACTCCTTTTAATTACGGCCAAATTCCATATGGTGGTGTTAATAATGGATTATATTTTTATGACGGGTATCCTTGGATTGTCAATCAACAACAATATGGGTCAAGTGCCCAAAATTATTCGGGGAAAGTTACCTTATTAAATGGTTATTATGACTTTGGTCCTCTAATAGGAATAATTGGAATTTCTAGTGCGGGTGCTTATGGTAGAATAAATGGTGCTTCACAGAGAGGTGGTTCTGGTTGTTTCGTTTTGTGGCCAGGTTGGCCCTCACCCACACCTCCACCAACTCCTACACCAACCCCAACGTCTATTCTTCCTTGTACTACAGGTTGTTATACTCGTGAATATGAGGTTGTTGCTGAAACTGCTTACATTGATGTTATTGAATGTAATGACCAACTTTCACAATATTATCCTTTACACAGATATTATTTTTCAACACCAGTAAATAATAGAATAGGAAATATTGTTGAAGTATGTTTCTGTTCAACGGCTAACACAACGGGTTTAACACCAATTGGGGATATTACTCCAGGGGCGGAATGTGGTTTTGAGTGTTTTGATTGTAAAGAAATTTTTATTGACTCGTTGGGTCAAGCTCAGTGTGCGGTCTCATACACTGAATGTGTTGATGGTAGAGCTTCTTATGTTGTTACAAACCAACCTATTCCACTCACAGGATTGACCATATGTGCTTGTGAGACTTCAGTTACTAATGTTGGAATTGATGAGGCAACATTTACAACTGTTGGACCTTGTACTGGAATTACAGTTCCTTGTAATGTTACTACGGACTGTTCGTCAATTGACCTTACTAACCCATCGCTTACATCTAGTGTTGCGGTTTCTTATGTTGATTGTTCAGGGTCAACAGCGTCAATTACGGTACTTGCCAATAGCACTGAAACAATATGTGCATGTGAAGAAACAATTGCTTATGAACCAGTTGATAATGGAGAAGGTGGGTTTGTAGAACTTACAATAGTTAATAACGGGGTTGCACCATGTATTGAGTATCAAAATTGGTATTTTTTAAGTTGTTGTAATCCTACTCAATATATAACTCTCGCAATCAAACCTGATAATTTCTCAGGTTCGACTACTGTGGTATATGATAGTGGATGTTACACCAAAACTGATAACGAATCGTTTGAGACTCCCTTGGCTTATTATGATTTTCCCCAATACGGAAGTTGTTCTGATTGTTTGAATGATGCTGGTATATCAAACTCGGGGTGTACATGTTATTGTACTTCAGTAGAAATCACTCAAGATGCGTTGGATAGTGCTTCAGGTAATACAAATACTACGTTAAATAATAAAGTTTTTATTGATTTAGTTGACTGTTCCACTGGTTTTTATACTCAGACTACTTTAAATTATTCTATTGCTGGACATTATAATGTTTGTACTATATCTGGAGAAACAATAGATTTTTATTATTATCAAGATGATGCTACGATTGGATTTAGTGGTGATAGTGTAACATCCCCAACAATCTGTTCATGGTTAGTGCCATGTGCGGTACCTGTTTCACCTTCACCTTCACCGACACCATCAATTAGTATCAGTAAAACACCTTCGGTAACACCATCTATCACACCATCTATTAGTATTAGTCCAACTCCATCTATCAGTATTAGTAAAACACCTTCGGTAACACCATCTATTACACCTTCAATATCTGTTAGTAATACACCCGGTGTTTCGGCAACCCCTTCTATTTCAATATCTAAAACTCCATCTATTAGTATTAGTCCAACTCCATCTATCAGTATTAGTAAAACACCTTCGGTAACACCATCTATTACACCTTCAATATCTGTTAGTAATACACCCGGTGTTTCGGCAACCCCTTCTATTTCAATATCTAAAACTCCATCTATCAGTATTAGTAAGACGCCTTCAATATCTATCACTCCTTCGATAACTCCATCAACAACATCTGCACCTGTAACACCTACACCCTCACCTAGTGAAGAAGGGTTTGATATTTATTCTTTCCAAACTTGTTGTTCAGGTCTTAGTCCTGATAAGTTCCGATATAATTATGTTTCGGGTACATTAATCGTAGGTCAAGTTTTTGAAATCACAGGTGGTAGTGGATATAACGGATGTGCTGAAGTTATTCCTTACGAAGTAACCGGACCTATTTATTATGGTTCAGGTGTTATTTTCACTGAACAAGAAAATTGTGAGGACTGTACGACAGGTTATCCTTGCCCGAGTCCAACCCCCACTCCATCAATTTCTATTAGTTTAACACCATCGCCAACTATTTCTATTAGTGTTACTCCTTCTATAACCCCAACACCAAGTTGTGATTGTATGGATTATACAATAACGAATCCTAATTTCACAACAGTCTTACTAACGTATGTAGATTGTTATCAGACAGTTCAAAACATTAGTGTATTGGGTTATGAAACTGTCAACTTGTGTGCTTGTGAGGGTTCATTAGTGTATGAAGGTGGTGATTTATTTGTAACAAATACTGGTGAATGTAATGGTCCAAGTCCAACCCCACAACCTTCACCTTCAACTACTCCAGCACCAACAGTGACACCATCATCAGGATGGAACCTTTGTAGTGAAGATTTTTGTCTATATTCATTTGACCCTGTCATCTCATTATATAATGGAAATTACACGGTTGCTGGATTCTATGACACCAGAAATTATTTCCAAGGTGATGTCATTGGTTTTATTTATTATAACTCCACAAATCAAGTTTGGTGTTTAGCGGATACTGTTGGTGGTACGTGTATATTCTCAGGACCAACTCCATCAACATCCGTTTGTCCTGACTTATGGGATATAGTATTTACCAGTGGTTCTTGTAATACAACAACAACGACTACAAGTCCATGTGATATATTCGATTTTACGGCGTATTTTGACTGTGATGTCCCTTCACCTACACCAACAATTTCAATAACGCCAACACCTTCTATTACACCTTCTATCACACCATCTGTGAGTAGTTGTATCGGAGTTGGAGGTGATATAACAATCTCGGGATATACCACGACTACGACAACCATAGGTCCGTCACCATCACCAAGTACGATAGTTAGAAATGTGGTTGTGTCGGGTACTACAACCTTCTCTAATGAAATGATTGTAGTTTGTCCTGGTGACACTTATATGTTTATCAACATCAATACGGAAGAAGTATTTTATGTTGAACCCAATTCATCTTTTGTAGGTGTAATTCTTTCAACAGGATTTACATACTCGATGACTATAAATTCTGTAACAAGTTGTTACAATTATTTAGGGATAAATAACACCTCACCAAATGGGGTTGTAACAGGAACAATTACAACATATCCAGGTGAATATGAGTGTAACTTCCCAACATAACACTAAGTAATAGTAAGATGCCAGTACAAGTTACCATAAGTTCATTATCAGGAACACCGAATTACGATGTATACGTTTGTAATTCAGGAGGAACTTCTTGCATATATGTCACCACAATAACAGGACCAAGTGCGACCATAAATGTACCACCACCTTTGGATAATGATTTAAATATTTGTGTGAAAGTTATAGATGCCCTTGGATGTGAAATTATAGAGTGTTATTCAACCCCTGAGGTATCACCATCGGTTACCCCATCAGTATCAATAAGTGTTACACCATCAATATCAATAAGTGTTACACCATCTGTTACACCAACGATATCGATAAGTACTACTCCTTCGGTAACGCCATCAATTTCAATCAGTGTTACACCATCATTAAGTATTACTCCTTCAATATCAATCAGTCCTACAATTAGTGTAACACCAAGTACAACCCCAAACCCTTACCCATATACGTTAGCGGGATATTGTAATAGTGGTAGAATGAGTGCTGGTGGTAGTTATTCTAGTGAATGTACAAATGTCCAATCGGGTAGTGGTTCATCTACAAGATATAAATCAAATTATCCATTTAGTTACCTATTTAATGGTACTTGGGAAACTGTCACAATGTATATATACGATTCTGTAACCGCCAGTTTGGTGACATCGAGTGCTATTACAGACGGATGTCAATATTGGGAGACTAATAGTTCAGGTGTGGTTGCTTTAGGATATCCTAATACTGGATTTGGATGTTCAGGAAGTTTGGACCCTTGTTGTCCTGGTTCCCCAAGTTAATAAGATTATAAAATGGCGATAAGAAAAACCATATTTAGAGAGTGTAGTAATCCTGAAGCACAGTTAGTGTTTCAGTATAATGATTTATATTTTACACCAGGATTTTCGGCTTTCTATAATGGAACTTGTTATCTCGATACGGAAGTTTCAAGTACCCTAATTCCTGTCGCCGATGTCACATTCAATGGATATGAAGATTGTGATACATGTGTTTCAAGTAACCTAAGTGGTATTACCCTACAAAACTGTGTTACAGGTGATTTTTATATTGCCACAGTCCCGACCCCAAGTTTACCTTTAGTTGGTCAAGTAGTTTATTTAGACCAATCGTGTTGGGAAGTAATCTCATATACAGGTGTCACATCTCAAATACAAAATAGACTTTCAGTATTTGAAACATGTGAAGATTGTACTGAACAATCAGAAACAACTGAGGAATATGAATTAGGGTTATTCGTAAATTGTTGTGCATCAGCAGATACCAAAACATTTAATATAATACCAAGTAACTTTGGATTCCCTTTTGGAAGTACTGTCGTTTATAATTCTACATGTTATTACTACAATTCAAGTGGTACTCCAGGTATTGGTGTTGCAACTTACCAATCTCCAGATTTTTATGATTGTAGAAGTTGCTCGGGTGAAGTACCATGTCCTTCACCGACACCATCAATTTCAATAACTCCAAGTATAACTGTTACACCATCGGTTACACCTTCGATTAGCCCAACACCATCGTTTACACCATCACCTTCTAAAACACCAGGTCTTACACCAAGCCCAAGTTATACTGCAACGACAACAACTCGTAGAATTCTTAAGAATGAATGTGAACCAATCACGTTGTTTCCTTTAGGTGTTGAATGTGATGTGGTAGACCCTACAACATGGGGTGGAGGAAATGGTTCAGTTAGTCTTACTATTACAGGTGGTACTGCTCCTTACACTATTGTTTGGAATACAGGAGTAACTGGTGTTAGTTCCTTGATTAACTTAGTTCATGGTACCTATAGTGCAACAGTAATTGATTATTGGGGTGATTTTACAGGAACTACGGAATGTGATGTTACGGACCCCACACCATCACCAACACCATCACCAACGATTACACCAACACCATCTGTAACTCCGTTGGCACAAAGTACTTTGTGTTTGACGGTTTATGTGAGTGATTTGGGACCTTACCAATTTGAATTCACACCATACACAACTATCAATGGATACCCTGCTTGGAGTGCTGCCACTACAACTACTCCTGTTACAACAGGAAGTCCATTATTCCTACATTGGAATAACCCTGGTCCTTCGTTATCTTCATTACCAACATTGGGATATTGGTCCGTGACCGGCTGGGATGCATCTACTCAAGGAGTATTTAATTTTAGTTTGAACTCGAGTACGACTTCTGTTCCACCAGTTAGTGGATGGAATGTGGTGGGTAATTCACCATCGGTTACAAATCCAACATTTGTTACTGGAGCTTGTCCTACTTACACGGCTTTGACATTACAGACATCATCAAATAATGCGAGTTGTTCTAACGTAACAGATGGAAGTATATGTTTGATTCCTGTCGGTGGTTCAGGTACTTTTGAATATTCTATTGACAATGGTACAACGTTCTCAACAACCAATTGTTTCTTCAATTTGGGTACGGGTAGTTATTCATGTTTGGTAAAGGACTTAGTTACAACACAAACAGCAACATCAACTGTTACAGTTGGAAGTAATTCAACATCTTCATCTGTTCAAATTGGATTTACACAAACATCCTCAACAATTGTACAAAATACAAATACTGTTTACCGAAGAGATACATCATATCAGATGAATACATCTAGTATACCTGCTGGTGTAACATTATCATTGTCCTTCAACTTAACTAAACAGTATAAAGAATACTTACCAGGTGGTGGTGATAATGCAATTTCTTCGTTTACTATTTTGAAGAATGGTAGTCCTATTACAATTTCATCAGGTGTACCTGTTGGACCTACTTTGGTAAACAGACCAGGATGTCAACCATATAAAATTGAGACTACTACTGACACTTATGTTGCGAATACTACAGTCACTAACTCTGACACTCTTACAATTCAAATAATAAATCGTGTTGCAATCACATCACCTCAATATGACAATGGTTGTTCTACTAGGGTTGATAATATAATGACGGTGAGTAGTGATTTCACATATTCAGGCGTAAGTCCTTGTGTGGTAATAAATGCAGGTAATTTATCTGTCAATACCATTGTTACGAGAACATATGGTGGATAAAAGTTAAATAAAAGTATTTAGTAAATATGGGTTACATAATCAAAGATACCGCAGCACTTATCAGTACAAGACTTACTGATACTGGTAGACAATACCTTTCACAGGGTAATTTTAATATTTCATACTTTCAGGTGGGTGATTCTGAAGTGTGTTATAATTGTGCATCAGGTGTCAACCTTACTAATGGGATGGTTTTGGAACCTCCATTCAATGCACAAAATTCTTCAGGTGTCCCTCAAAGTAATAAACAAAATGTTAAATACCCATTTTATCTTCAAGGTACTGCCGGTAACACTTATGGTGTTCCAACTATGATTTCTACAGATACGCCAATTTACAATTTTACAGATGAATTAGGGTTTTTCACAGGTTCTGTTGGAAGTTATAGTGCTATTACTACGTCTGCATTCACAATAACATCTGAGTATATTGTAGATATGTCTGATTGTGTTTCAGGAAATACAATTGATTTAACATATGATGGTAGTTGTTCACCAAGTACTGGTACACCAGAAGAGAATCAATTTATTACGTTTATTTTTGATGGAAATGGTGGTTGTGGGGATATTGGAAATTATCCAATTTTAACCTATAAAATCCAAAGTGTTACAGGAACTACAAGTCCATTTACTATTGAATTAGATAGAAATTTACCCGATTTCTTGAATCAAGGATGTTTAGGTAATGCTCGAGCATTGATTTATCCAAGTGGAATGACACCATTCTATGATAGTGTGACACCTCAGGATTATTTTTGTAGTGATTGTTCAACAGGGTCAACAGTTGATGTATGGAACATGAATATTCCTTGGAGTGAATCTCCTGCTGGTATTTTTCCTAATATAAATGAAGACTATACAAAATATGGTTCTGTAAATTATTTGGGAACCAAAGAATATTTGGGTTATCAAACAAATGAGGGTCAAGTATTCCAAAACAGTTCGGGAACTACGGCTCAAACAGATACGTGGTATTATAATTCATACGATGAAAAAATCAATGTATTACCAAGTCAACAAAAAGCCATTGCAATTGTACATTATACTAATCAAAGTGTTGTCAATTATTATGGTGAAAAATTTGCGTTTGAACCATTCGATAGTGCAAACCCAACTGAGGCGGGTTATGCTAGAAATTTCAAAGTCACATTACCCACATTGATGTGGCACAAATCAACAGGTACAACAATAGGGCAAACTTTTATGGTTGACCCTATTGGTTATGATTTATTAGAACCATCTTACATGTTGAGTCTGAAAAATGAGGATATGAATTTACCCGGAATGAGATATTACCATTTATATGATGATAATCCCGATTCCAACGGAAATTTAAATAGAGTTGGTAAAGTGTTCCCTGATTCAGAATTAATTGTTTTTGATGATGAAGAAATCGTAGCAGCACTTTCATATAAATCTAATAGAAACTGGACTCTACCTGCACCAAAATTAGGTTTGATTGTTCCGAACATTTGTGATACAGGTGTTGATACAGTTGGATTGTTATCTGCTGACACTCAATCGTTATGGGTAACATATAGATTTGGTTCTACAGCATTTACTGAGTCGTTACATTGTAATTACTACTCAGAAATTACCGGTCCAAGTTCAGGATGTTCAACAACATCACAAAATGTTACTGTAAGATTCGGAAATGAATTCCCATTCTTAACTCAATCTTGTTCAGGTTTTTCGGCAACAGATTTGATTCTGTTAGCACAAGTCACTGATGCTGGAGAACAACCAAACCCTACATTATGGAGAGAGATTGATGTGACTCCTGAATTGTCTTCTACGATTGTCAATGGGCAATTAACAGCTTCAGGTATTACGGGAACAACATTTACAATAAGTTTGAATGATTATTCTGGTGCTACTATATATAACCTGAACAATTATTTGGATTTACCTTTGAATGGTGAAACAGATATTTTAAATTTTGGGGATGAATATTATTTTTATGGAAACGTTGTTTCGGATATTCAAGCAACCATTTATGAGATGAGATATGCTGTAAATTTATCTGAGGAACAATTTACAGACAGTAGTAATCCTACAGCGACAAATGCATCTAATTTATATGTTACAGAAATTGGTCTTTATAATTCTAATAAAGACCTTATGATTTTATCTAAATTACAGTATCCATTATTAAGACAAGGTATACAGCAATTTTTGATAAAATTCGATTTCTAACATATGTCAAAAAAAACATTTCAAAATAATCCCAAGATTTTAGGATTAGATGTTTCAACCAAAACTATTGGTTGGGCATTATTTGATATGGTGAGTGAGGAACTTTTGGAATTAACCCACGTGTCACCAAGACCAAAATTAAAAACAGAAAATAAAGTTGAGGAATTGATTGCCAAATCAGAGGTATTCAAATCTAAAATAAAAGAGTATGTGAATTTAGGTATCACTAAGGTTGTTATCGAAGAACCTCTATTAAATTCTAATAATATTTATACTGTACAGACTCTTCTCCGTTATAATTCATTTATAACGAAAGTTATTTATGATGAATTGGGAATAGTACCTGAATTTATATCTACTTACAACTCAAGAAAATATGCGTTTCCACAATTGTTACAACAGAACGATAAGGGTAAAGTCGTGTTATTTGGTGGTTTACCCAAAGATACCGACAAAAAACAAATTATTTGGGATTTGGTCGCAAGAAGAGAACCTCAGATTACGTGGCAATACACGCGTAACAATACACTCAAAAAAGAAAACTACGACCAAACAGATGCCTATTGTGCTGTTTTAGGTTATATGAAATCCATCGGTGCTTGGAAACGATAATTTTTTTGTGTATGTCAAAATAATGTTTTATCTTCGTAAGGTAAAAATTATATGACATGAAAAAACTAGCTCTCTTACTCCCCCTTCTTTTGATGGTTCTATCCTCATGTGATAAGAACATCCCTGACAATGGAACTGATTATCATGGTACCGCAATTCGCTTGAATCGTGATGTATATGGTGAATATCAAACTTATAATGAAGGTAATGTGGGTACACACCCTATTTGCAACGGAGCCTTTGATTGGGGTCGTAACTTCGGTAACTCATGGTCATTCAATGAGTTTGACAACGGTAATATCAAACACTACGACAAATACTATACTGATAGTATTGGATATATCACCTTTGGTGAAGGTGGTTTAGGTGAATTGGTAATGGTAAACCAAGATAGTATCCAACTTAATATTCCATTCACATATGAGATTCTTGGTAAAGACAGAAACAACTATTTCTATCGTATTGATTGGGAAGATGTAAAGGTTCGTACTTATGTTCAATATGATAATGGTGGTTCTCCCATGGGCTCATTCCAGTATCAAAGTTTGGGTGAAGGACTCTATATGTGGGAGGGTTCCATGAATGATTTTGATGGTGTTTACCAATGGTGTGGTAACTATGTAAGTTATTTCAATAATGACTTCACGAATTGTTATAAGTAAAATAGATTAGGGGGGGTGACCCCCTTTTTTATTTCAATTTTTTGTATATCTTTAAAGGATGAATGAAGAGAAAGAAATAGTCATTGATTTATTGAGAGATTTTTTAGGTAAGGAGAAGGCTCACTATGATTTGAAGTGTCAGATTACGTTTGACTGTCCTGTTTGTTCATATGAAATTAAGGGTTTAGACCGTGGTGATGGTAAGGGTAACTTAGAAATCAATTATTGTCGGCACCTTTATAAATGTTGGAGTTGTGGGGAGACTCACGGAACCCAAGGTCCTTTGGGTAAGTTATTTGATAGGTTTGGAACCAAGATGGGTAAGAAAACCTATAACTTGGTCCGT
>Ga0222714_10003768_pt1 | contig 15208 bp, 15 predicted proteins | sample C33_3DmetaG_FD_165048 | JGI IMG/M metagenome (GOLD analysis project Ga0222714, IMG submission 165048) | Estuarine water microbial communities from San Francisco Bay, California, United States - C33_3D | ecosystem: Environmental > Aquatic > Marine > Unclassified | place: USA: California... | reverse complement strand
GTGATTGGATATGGTTTGCTCTATGGCGGATTGATCGAACTCGCTCAAATGTGGCTAACTACCTTTAGGCAAGCCGATTGGAACGATTTTTTAGCCAATACCCTTGGAGTGCTTGTTGGAGTGGCCATTCATCCTTGGATAAGCGCGTTTCTCCTAAATGCAAAAAGCAGAAATAATTAGTCCCTTTTTCGAATTAATATTTAAATTAGCGAACATCAAAACGTAGTCTATGGAACCTAAAAAGAATCCAAAAGCCGATATAAACCGTAACAGTGGATTGTATTTCGCTATAGGATTGGCCTTTACCATGTTTGTTATTTGGCGAGCACTTGAGTGGAAAAAGTACGATGAGGCGGCAAACTATGATATTGCTTTAAATGTTGAGGATCAATTGGACGAAGAAGTTCCATTGACTGAGCAGCTAAAGACTCCGCCACCTCCGCCACCTCCAGCTGCTCCTGAAGTAATCGAGGTTGTTGAAGATGAAGAAGAGGTAGAAGAGACTATTATTGAATCTACAGAGACTTCTCAAGACGAAGAGGTTATTGAGATAGAAGAAGTTGAAGTAGAAGAAATCGATGAAGACATCTCTGTTCCTTTTGCCGTTATTGAAGACGTGCCTGTTTTTCCAGGATGCGAAGGAGCTAGCGATAAAAAGGCCTGCTTCCAAGAGCAAATGAATAAACATATTCGCAAGCATTTTACGTACCCGGAAATCGCACAAGAAATGGGAGTTCAGGGTCGCGTCAATGTGATGTTTGTGATTCAGAAAGACGGGTCAATTGGCGGCATTCGAATGAGAGGTCCAGACAAAAACCTTGAAGCAGAGGCGCTTAGAATTATCGAATTATTACCTAAAATGTCTCCTGGTAAACAACGAGGAAGACCGGTAAAGGTTCCTTTCAGTATTCCTATCACCTTTAGGCTTCAGTAAAAGTTTACAAAATAGGAAATAAAAAACCGGGCTTTGGCCCGGTTTTTTGCTTTGTGCTTGAGCTAGGTCTTATCTTTGCCCATTGAATGGTGACCTTGGATCGATTTGCATTTTCTTCTTTTAGCGCTTTCTTGACTGATTTAAAGGTTTTGGTCAAGATCCGATTGTCAATCAGCGTTGTATTTTCGGCAATTGCCGGATATTTACTGGCCGCAGACCCATTCTCTTTAGCCGACTTATTATTTCTTTCTTGCGGTGGACTCGCTCTTGTTTCGGCTTCTAACGCATTCAATCAGGTTATTGAGCGCAAGCTAGATGCCAAAATGCAACGCACCCAATTAAGACCTTTGGTCACACAGAAAATGAGTGTTTCGTTCGCTATGGTGGTGGCTGTTAGTCTTACCCTTCTTGGCACAGCCATGCTCTTTGTTTTAAATTTTAAAACGGCTTTTTTTGGCCTATTGTCGGTGGTGATGTACGTGGCAGCGTACACTCCACTTAAAACGAGGACGCCGCTCTCGGTATTTGTTGGTGCATTCCCGGGAGCGATCCCCTTTATGCTTGGATGGGTGGGGGCTACCAATCAATTTGGTATAGAAGCCGGAACCCTTTTTATGATTCAATTTTTTTGGCAATTCCCCCATTTCTGGTCACTCGGTTGGATACTACACGAAGATTACCAGCGAGGTGGTTTTAAGATGCTCCCAACCGGAGATCGAGACCGAAAGACGGCCTTCCAAATAGTGGTTTATGCTCTTTGGACCATCGTCACTTCAATTGTGCCCGTTTTTGGGTTCACGGGTGCACTGCAGCTTTCGGTCTACTCGGCCCTCTTGATTTTTGCATTGGGAATTTATATGCTTCTGCCTGCTTTAAAATTAGTTCAGACCCTAGAGCTGCGTTATGCCAAATCACTCATGCTTAGATCGGTCATCTACTTGACGCTGATACAACTTATTTATGTACTCGATCGTTTTTTTATTTCATAAAATGAATACCCTATGAATCCGATAGATGAACTTCAAAAGCAACGGCGTGCTAAGAAAATGATGCTCTGGTTTTCCCTCATCAGTCTGATTATGGGATTCGCCGGTTGGACCAGTGCTTACATCGTTAGCAGCAAGCGCAAAGATTGGGTGGCTGAGATTGACCTTCCGCGGACCTTTTGGGTTTCTGCCGCCGTGATCGCCCTGAGCAGTCTTACCCTTATTTGGGCCAGAAGACAGATTAAAACAACTCAGTTAAAGCAAGCTAAGGCTTATGTGCTTTTCACCATGGTATTAGGATTGATTTTTGTCGCTTTACAATTCATGGGTTTCAATGAAATGATAGCCGCCGGATACTATTTTACCGGCCCAACGAGTAGCATTAAAATTTCGTATGTATTTCTAATTGCCTTTGTACACTTAGTTCACCTATTTGCAGGTCTGATTGTTTTGTCAGTTCTCGCATTCAAAACCGTGAAAGAGCGCTATTTACCCGAAGAAATGCTTGGCTTTGAACTGGGAGAGACCTTTTGGCACTTCTTGGGCATTCTTTGGCTCTATTTGCTCTTATTTATGCATTTCGTAAAGTAATTCTTTAAAGCTATTTTTGAAAATCAACCAAACCGTTACCTTTGCGCAGTTAACACCTACTTATGGATACTTCAATCTCACAATACACTGAAGAAGACCTCTGGGGAGGCGGAGAACAGAAGCCTTTAAAGGCGAGCTATGGAAAACTCATGATGTGGTTTTTCATCGTTTCAGATGCCTTGACTTTCTCGGCTTTTCTAGCCTCATACGGATTCTCGCGTTTCAAGTTCATTGAAACCTGGCCTATTGCCGATGAGGTGTTTACCCACGTTCCGTTCTTTCACGGAAACTTTCCGATGATCTACGTGGCCTTTATGACCTTCGTGTTGATTATGTCTTCAGTCACCATGGTGCTAGCCGTTGACGCTGGTCATCATATGAATAAGAAGAAGGTAGTGTTGTACATGCTGTTGACCATCATTGGAGGAGCTATTTTCGTAGGTTCTCAAGCCTGGGAATGGGCCACTTTTATTAAAGGTGATTACGGAGCGCTTGAAACCAAGGGTGGGCGAATCCTTCAATTCGTTAATGTCGAAACCGGCGAGCGTGTGGCACTTGATGCTATCGCTCTAATCGACCCTTCAGAGACTGAAACCTATCATGAGTCGTCTAAAGGTATTTGGTTTGAGAGTGGAGAAAAACCTTCTACCTATAGCTTGGATGAGGTAAAAAGCGGTTTTCTGGCGAACCAGGCGCTTACCATCCGCACGGAGACAATTAATGAAGACGGAGAAAAGACCGTGCTTTCTCGTACCGAAGCCATTGACAAATTAAACGACGCCGTTAGGGTAGTGGAGGGAGCAAACCTAATTCGCAACGAATACGGAAGTCGACTCTTTGCTGACTTTTTCTTCTTTATAACAGGTTTTCACGGCTTTCACGTATTCTCAGGAGTCGCCATCAACGTGATTATTTTCTTTAACGTGCTTATAGGCACCTATGAGAAAAGAGGGCACTACGAGATGATCGAAAAAGTTGGGCTCTACTGGCACTTTGTAGACCTTGTTTGGGTTTTTGTATTCACCTTTTTCTATTTGGTATAATCATGGCGCACGAACATAAACTTTCCATATTTCGCGGCTTAGTCACCTTTAAAAATAACCAACAAAAGATATGGGGCGTTCTGCTGTTCTTATCGTTGGTAACTGCCGTAGAGGTTATTCTGGGTATCATTAAACCTGCCTTTTTAGTTCAAGGCACCTTAATGGGCACCAAGCTATTAAACTGGATTTTTATCATCTTAACATTAGTCAAAGCCTACTACATCGCTTGGGATTTTATGCACCTTAGAGACGAGCGATCTTCACTTAGAAGGGTGGTGGTTTGGACACCGGTTTTCTTAATTGTATACCTCATAACCCTACTTCTTTTTGAAGCGAATTACGTTTATGAGATTTTCAATACGACCTTCTTAACTTGGGATTTTTAAGTAGTGAAGGTTTTTTACTCAGCTTACAAAGGCAGCCCTAATGTGGTTGCCTTTTTTTATTTTTGCATAATGCTTGTGCTATGAAAAAGACGGTTGTATTGGGTGTGCTGTTTATTCTGCCATTGGTGGTCTATTTGTTCTTCGCCTCTGGGGTGACTAACTTTGGTAAATTGCCCACGCTTAATCCAAGAATTGACTGGTCGGAAGGTTCTGATGCGTCTGCGCTTGAAGGAAAGATTAGTCTGATCATCTTTCTGGGTAATGCCGTAAGCGAAAACAAGGGATATCTATTTAATTTCAATCAAAAAATTTACAAGCGATTCTCTGAATTTGAAGACTTTCAAACAGTGTTGGTCAGCACATCTGATCAGGAAGTGGTCGCGAATGAAGTGTTGGCTGAATTAGCAATGATAACCGATGTGTCTCGTTACCGAATGGTTTTTGTTTCTACTGAAAGGGTCCAAGAGCTGTTCGAGGGCTTGAAATCACCGTATATATTAGACAGCAATTTCTCGAGCCCCTACGTATTTATCTCTGATAAAGAGGGAGCGCTCAGAGGTCGTAATGACGATGAAGATGAGGGGTTTAAATACGCTTACGATATGCGTTCGGTTGCAGAGTTAAACAATAAAATGGAAGACGACATGAAGATCGTACTTGCTGAATACCGTCTTGCCCTAAAAAAGAACAATGCCAACAACCCATAAGCATTCGCGAAAGATGACCATACTCTGGATTTCGGCGATCGTTTTGATCTTCGGGACCATTGTGACACCCTCTATTGCCAAAAGGCTGAAAAGCGATCAAGTCGTAGACATAAATCGTATGGCCATGACTCAAGATGTCATGTATTCTGAGTCTAAACTCAGCTATATCATGGGGGAAGACGGTCCCAGAAAAGTACCCTATTTTGACTTTGTCGATCAAAACGGTAACGCTTTTTCTGCTGAAAGCCTAATGGGTAAGATAACCGTAGTGGATTTTTTCTTCACTACCTGTCCGACAATCTGCCCTATAATGAGCTCAAATTTGAGTCGGTTAGTCGATACTTTTAACGAATTCCCAAACGTTCAGTTTGTGTCTATTTCTATTAATCCTAGGTATGATACGGTAGATCGGCTTGCGGTTTACAAAGAAAAATACAATGCGGCTACCAAGCAGTGGTATTTACTCAACGGCCCTGTCGAAGAAGTATATGGGTTGGCTAGAGATGGATTCTTTATGATTGCCAAAGAAGACGATGAGGCGCCTGGTGGTTTTGAGCATTCTGGCCTTTTTGCATTAATAGATTCCAATGGCTACTTGAGATCGAGCACAGACGGTTTTGGAAACCCCTTGATTTACTACAGGGCAACGATTACTCCTGAAGAAAAGATAGATGAGAATGGAGAGGAAGAGCAGATTACATTGCTTACCGAAGATATTAACCGTTTAATTAAAGAGACGCATGGCAACCATTGAAGCTAAAAAAGCCCGCCTAGGAATAAACATTATTTCGGCCCTCATTCCGATTGTGGTGGCCATCCTTTTTGGAGTGCGCCTTCCTAATGTGGAACCCTTGAGTTTTCTTCCGCCTATCTATGCGACCATTAATGGCCTCACTGCTGTGCTTTTAATCACTGCTCTATGGGCGATAAAAAGGGGTAATCGTCAGTTGCACAATCAATTAATGAATGTTGCTATTGTGTTCTCAGTCGCCTTTTTAGTGATGTATGTGGCGTATCATATGACCTCCGATTCTACGCGTTTTGGAGGTGAAGGGGCTATTCGCTATCTCTACTACGCAGTACTCATCAGTCACATAGCCTTGTCTATAGTAGTTATTCCATTTGTGTTGCATACCTATCTCAGGGCCTTTTTAGGAGAGTATGAACGACATAAAAAATTGGCGCGCTATACTTTTCCTATTTGGCTCTATGTAGCTGTAACCGGTGTAGTAGTTTACCTCATGATCTCTCCATACTATGCGCACTAGCCTTGTTTTTGTACTCATAACTCTATTTTCAGTGAGCTCATCGTCTGCCCAATGCGCGATGTGTAGAGCCGTTCTAGAGAGTAATACAGATACTTCGGTTGCAGAGGGTATAAACAACGGTATTGTATACCTGATGGCCTTACCATACCTGCTTGTTGGCGTAGTTTTTTACGCGGTCTATCGAAAATTGAGCGCCTCTAAAGCCAAATAAATTGCACCTTTTTAATTTGCGTGGGCTTTTATAAAAGCCTCTTATAAACTTTTTTTAAAATACTAATAGTGAGATAGTTTCGACCAATAACTAATTATCTCATCATGAACAGTATTAAAAATCTTAAGCGCCTTGAGCGCTTGCACGGACTCATTCTTTCTGAATGTACAGGATCTCCGTATGAACTTTCTAGACGTTTATGAATCAAGGGATACATGGCTAATGGTCATGGATCCGGCAATTGGAAAGCTTGTCCGTGTGCGAAAGAAAACCTTCGCTACGCTATGGACTGGGGTGTTTATGTGTATTAAACCAAAAGGGCTAACTACCTGATTTAACATATCATTTGGGTCTGTACTGTAACAAATTCGCATCTTTGTCGTCAAATAAAAGTGCCTAACCGGCTTTCTTCAATGATTGAGATTAAAGATTTGCATAAATCGTACAAGATGGGGAGTAATTCGCTCCACGTGTTGAAGGGGATAAACTTCTCTGTTAAAAAAGGGGAGCTTGTCGCTATAATGGGCTCTTCAGGTTCTGGAAAGTCTACGCTCTTGAATATTTTAGGAATGCTTGATGAGGCCGATGAAGGTTCTTACACGCTTGATGGAGTACCTATTCAGGGCCTCAATGAGACTAAAGCTGCCGAATACCGCAACAAATTTTTAGGTTTCATCTTTCAGTCATTTAATCTCATCAATTACAAGACAGCGAAAGACAATGTGGCCTTGCCGCTATACTATCAAGGTTTGGCGCGAAAAGAACGCAATGCAATGGCTTTGGATTACCTGGAGCGCGTAGGTTTAAAACCTTGGGCCGAGCACCTTCCTAGTGAATTGTCTGGAGGGCAGAAGCAGCGCGTAGCCATTGCTCGTGCGATGGCCTCTCAGCCGAAAGTGCTTCTGGCGGATGAGCCCACTGGGGCGCTAGATAGCACCACCTCGTACGAGGTCATGGATTTAATTCAGAAAATCAATGACGAAGGAAACACCATTCTTGTGGTGACCCATGAAGAAGATATTGCCCACATGTGTAAGCGCATAGTTTACTTAAAAGATGGGGTTATTGTTGAAGATAAGCCTGTAGACCAGGTGCGTGCGTCGAATTATGTTTAGCAGGGATACCTGGAAGGAGATCTTTGATACCATTCGCAAGAATAAACTGCGAACCTTTCTTACGGGCTTTACAATGGCCATAGGGATCTTTATTGTGGTGATATTGGTGGGATTCACTAACGGCCTACAAAACACTTTCGAGGAATTTTTCGGAGACGACGCCACCAACACTTTTTTTATCTTTCCCGGTAGAACCTCTATGCCTTACAAGGGCTACAAGTCAAATCGCCAGATTCAGTTTGTAAACGATGATTTAGAAGACATAGAGGCTAATTTTGCTCCGCTACTTCAATACATCACTCCGCGTATCACGCGCTCAAACTTGGTTCGTTACAAGGGGGAATCTAATAACTATACCAATCAAGCGGTAGCTCCGTCGCATCAATACAGCGAAAAGACCCTCATAATGAAGGGTAGATTTATCAACGAAAATGACTTAAAGATCAACGCTAAGTATGCCGTTATAGGTCGGCTGGTTGAGCAAGATCTTTTTAATGGAGAAGACCCACTGGGCAAATACATTACCCTCGGAGATAGTGCGTTTAAGGTAATTGGAGTTTTTCAAGACGATGGTGGAGATAATGAAGAGCGCTTTATTTACATACCCTATACCACGAGACAGCTAATCGAAAAAGGCACCGATCGTATTGAACAGATTATTGTTGGGTTTAATCCGGCTATAGGCTACGCAGGAGCCATGGGTTTGGAGAAGAATATACTCAAACTGCTCAAGGAAAAAAAGGTGATTGCCCGAGAAGACCGAAGCGGTATTTTCATTCGAAACATTGCTGACGAGCTTAAGCAAAACCAACAATTTGCGCAGGTACTAGGATTTATTGCACTGTTTTTTGCTATTGGCACTATTGTTGCCGGTATCATAGGGGTTAGCAACATTATGATATTTGTGGTGAAAGAGCGTACCAAAGAGATAGGAATACGCAAAGCGCTAGGTGCTACTCCTAGAGTTGTCATTATGGGAATCTTACTAGAAGCTACCACAATTACCACTTTATCTGGATTTTCAGGAATGCTATTTGGTGTAGCGATTCTTCAGAATCTCGGTGATCGACTTGAAGATTACTTTATCACTAATCCGTATATAGACATGAGCTTTGCTGTAGGAGCGACGCTTGTTCTTATTGTTTTCGGAACCATAGCCGGATATGTGCCTGCCAAGCGCGCAGCGCGAATCAAACCAATTGTAGCCTTAAGAGACGAATAATGAAGTTATTATTTAAAGCAGATACTTGGGATGAGATCTTCAGTTCGATCAATAAGAATCGCGTGCGCACTATTCTTACAGTAATTGGGGTATTGTGGGGAATTTTTGTCTACATCGCGATGTCTGGAGCGGCAAAGGGATTAGATAACGGATTTGAACGTCAGTTTGAGTCGGTGGCTATGAACTCGCTGTTCGCGTGGTCACAATCTACATCTAAACCGTATAAAGGTTTTAGAACTGGACGACGCATACAGCTTAAATTGTCAGACGTTGAGGTGCTCAAAAAGCGTATTCCGGAGATTCAATATATCGCTCCTCGCAATGCGACCGGTGTTTTTGGAGGTTCGCCTGCTCTTACCGTTAGAGGGCAAAAATCAGGCAATTACAACGTCTACGGTGATTTTCCGGTTTACACTAAAATCGCCACCAAAAAAATATTTGATCAGGGTCGATTTATCAATCAATCAGACATAGATTATGACCGCCGGGTATGCATTATTGGTGAACGCACCAAGCGCGAATTGTTCGAGGACAGTGAGGAAGCCGTTGGATCATTCTTACGCATTAACGGTATTTATTTTCGTGTAGTGGGGGTTCACAAGTTTGTTCCTGGTGGAGGTTTCGAGTCAGACGGAGACATCTTTATCCCCTTTACCACTTTTAATAAATTGTACAATAAGGCAGATGGAGTTGATTTTATGAGCATCGCCGCCTTCGATGACGCAGATATTATTCAGGTTGAAAAAGATGTAAAGACGGTGCTCAAGTCTATACACCAAGTCGATCCCACTGATGAAAGGGCCTTTGGTTCATTTAACCTGGGTGAGGTGTTTGGACGTATAAAAGGATTCGCAAACGGATTGACCTTTTTGTCTCTCGTCATCGGAATTGCGACCATTTTGGCTGGGGTAATAGGGATCGGAAATATTTTGCTGATCTCCGTGAAAGAGCGTACGAAGGAGCTTGGTGTGCGCCGGGCTTTAGGGGCCACACCTTCAGAGGTGAGAAACTTGATTTTATTGGAGTCTGTGTTTCTAACCGTGATCTCTGGCGTTATGGGTATCATATTAGGCGCGGGTACATTAAGCTTGGTTAATAAGCTTACTCAAGACACCGATTTTCCGTATACCAATCCAACTGTGCCTATACCCTATGTGCTCGGAGCCTTAGTGCTCATGGTAGTGTTGGGCACCCTAATTGGTCTCATACCGGCTCAAAGGGCTGTTAGTATCCGACCTATTGAAGCGTTAAGAGAAGAATAATTGAACAGTAAAACCTAATCAAACTAGTTACTAAATATCTATCACTATGAAAAAAGCCGTTCGGTATAGTATCATCGCAGTCATTGCCTTGGGCGCTTTATGGGCTGCCGCATTCTTTGTTAAATCGAACAGTAAAGCTTCGGTTACCTATGAAACGCTTAGTCCATTCTACGGAAGTATAGAAGAGAAAACAGTGGCAACCGGAACCGTTGTTCCTGAAGACGAGGTTGAGATTAAGCCTCAGATACAGGGTATCATCGATCGTATTGTAAAGTACGAAGGTGACTTTGTCAACCAGGGTGATCTCATAGCGGTCATTAAGGTGGTACCAAATGAGCAGTCTCTTATTGCTGCCATGGGGCGCGTAAAGAATGCAGAGTTGCGAATGAACAATGCTAAGCTCGAATTTGAGCGTAACGAAGAACTGTTTCAGCGTCAGGTTATCTCTAATCAAGAGTATAATAACTTGAAGCTCACCTATGAGCAAGCTGCTCAAGAATTACGCAACGCAGAGGCGGATTATCAGATTATTAAAGACGGGTCTATTGGAGGCTCATCATCGGCCAACACCAATATACGCGCGACCACTACAGGCACTATTCTGGAGATTCCCGTTGAAATCGGAGATCAGGTCATTCAGTCAAACTCGTTTAATGCAGGTACTACAATTGCCACAGTTGCCGATTTGACCAAAATGGTTTTTGAGGGTAAAGTAGATGAAGGTGAAGTAGGTAAGCTTAAAGTTGGAATGCCACTTAAGGTAAGCCTTGGAGCTATTAGCGACAAAGAGTTTGATGCACGCCTCAGATTTATTGCCCCTAAGGGACTAGAAGAGTCTGGAGCCGTTAAGTTTAAAATTGAGGGTGATGTAACGGTGGAGAATGATTTTACGATCAGGGCAGGATACAGTGCCAATGCCTCACTTATTCTTGACAGAAAAGAAAACATATTAGTGCTGCCTGAGGCTTTACTTCAGTTTGATAAAGTGACTGATGAGCCTTATGTTGAAGTAGAAATTGGCGACCAAGAGTTCGAGCGACGTGAGATTAAAATCGGTATTTCTGACGGTATTAATGTCGAGATCTTAGAGGGTCTTACTGAAGCCGATAAGGTGAAGCAATGGAACAAGACCGAGCCTATTAAAATAGGTTCAGAAAATGCGCCAGAGCGCGGAGTGTAATACTCAGTTATTAAACTAACACTACATAAACAATGAAGTTTCGATTATTTAGTATACTGACACTTTCCGTAACACTTGCTTTTAGCCAAACCAAAAAAATGTCGCTCCAAGAATGCGTCGAATACGCGTTGGAGAATAACCTGACCATAGAGCAGTTTGAACTAGACCTTGAATCTGCCGAATTAGGAGAGCTTGAAGGTCTTGGACAGTTTTTGCCCCGCCTTAACGGTTCGATGGGGGTAAATGAAAGTAAGGGTTTCGGTATTGATCCACGAACAAACACGGCGAACCCGTCTTTAGTGGTTTTGCAAGGAAACCTAAACCTTTCTGTGGGTTACACCCTATTTGACGGGTTGAGAAATCTAAGAAGAGCGCAGCGCGCTGAAATGAATACCATTTCGAATCAGTATCGACTGGCCAACTTAAAAGATGATATTCGATTGCGTGTGGCGAATGCTTATCTCAATGTGATTTCTTCAAAGGAATCACTTAAGGTTGCTAGAGCACAGTACGGGGTTACCGAACAAGACATGAACCGCATCAAAGAATTGGTAGAATTGGGTGTAGTTCCGACGGGAGATCTGTTAGAAATTGAGGCTACAGCGGCTAATCAAGAGCAGGCAGTAGTCAATGCTGAGGCTAGAGTTATTCTGGCTCGAATCAATTTGGCGCAATTGCTTCAAATCACCGATTACGAAAATTTTGATATTGCTGACGAAGCCTTTGACGTGCCTAGCTCGACCATCTTAGATAAGTCTCCAAAACAGATCTTCACTAAGGCGATGAGTTTCAGAAACGACATTAAATTAGCCGAGACTAGCGTTGTGCTTTCTGAACAAGATCTTAAGATTGCAAAGGGGGCTGCGCTTCCAACGCTGAATGCTTTCATGAATTACAATACGTTTGCCAGTGACCGTTTTCAAATAGACGATACAGGTAACCTTGTGCGTCCAGACCTAATCGCTCAATTAGAAGGAAATGACGGTGTTTCGTATGGACTATCGTTGAACATTCCAATTTTTAATGCGTTTACTACCGCCAATAGTATTAAGCGTGCGGCGCTAAATGTGAAGCGTTCGGAGTTGCAATACGAGCAAACCAAACTAGACTTGGAGAATGCAGTGAACCAGGCCTATAACGATGTGAAGACCTTTGCCAAGACTTATGAGGCGGCCCAAAAGACATTAGATGCCCGACGACTAGCCTATAACTATGCAAAAGAGCGTTTTGAAGTGGGGTTGATGAATTCCTTTGACTTTAGCCAGGCTCAGTCGCGCCTTGATAATGCGGAAGCTTCGGTAATTAGAGCGAAATACGACTATATCTTTAGGCTTAAGATCCTTGAGTTTTACTTCGGTATTCCGATTGCCGTAGTGGATTAAGGCTTGTTTTCAGGTCTTTCTCCTATCTTTGAACATGGCATTAATACTTGCATTTGATACTTCAACAAAGGGCTGCTCTGCAGCCCTTTTTGATCGAGAACAATGCTTAGCACACACTGAAGCCATCGAAGAGGGTTTCGTGCATGCTGAGCGATTGCATCTGCTTGTTGAGTCGTTGTTTGAGCAAACTGATCGTCAATTTGACGCAATAGAGGCCATAGCAGTCGGGGCTGGTCCGGGATCTTACACCGGTTTACGAATAGGAATTTCTGCAGCCAAAGGATATTCTTTTGCCTTAGAGAAACCCTTAATCGCGATAGACAGTCTCGCCATCATGAGTGAGTCAGTTTATGCGCAACTCAAAACAGAGCAGCCTAAGACAATTGGGATTTTTTCGGCTATTGATGCTCGAAGACAAGAGGTGTATGCTAGGGTTCAAAATGGAGTTGGGGAGCTCGTAACGCCTTCTCAAGCTTTATTGTTAGAAGAATTTGACGTCCGTTCGCTGACCAACACTTTCGAAACAATTTATGTTGTAGGAGACGCCAATGAAAAACTAAAGGTTTTTTTCGCTGACCAGCTCGATCAGCATGATTTTAGGTTTGTAGATACCTTTCCTCAAGCCTTGCACATGGGTAGGCTAGCTTTAGAGCATTTCCGGGCAAAAGATTTCGAATCTACTGAGTACTTTGAGCCTAATTACCTGAAAGAGGTATATATAACCCCTTCAAAAGAATCGAAGTAGAATTCCACTAAGGTTTTAAACTTCAGCATTAATAAGCACGCGATGTGGGAACGGAATCTCAATGCCTTCCTCGTCAAATCGTCTCTTGATGTTTTCGATCATATCAAATCGAGTGGGCCAGAAAACATCGGTATTTGCCCAATAGCGTATCGCTAAATTTACCGAGCTGTCAGCTAGTTCATGTACGAGAACTGCTGGCATTTTTTCTTCTTCTTTAAGTATACGTTCATCGGCCTCGCACAACTGCAGCACCACTTCTCTCGCCTTTTGGATATTGCTCGAGTAGCTGATGCCGATAATGAGGTTTTCTCGTCTCAGTGGTTCAGAAGAAAAATTGATGATTTTATCATTAGAAAGGTTGCCGTTTGGAATAATAACCGCCTGATTACTAAAGGTGGTTAGTTTGGTGTTGAATACAGTGATCTTATTCACGGTTCCTTCAACCCCTTGGGCAGAAATAAAGTCTCCTACCTTAAACGGTTTGAAGATTAAAATCAGTATTCCGCCTGCAAAATTGGATAGAGAACCCTGAAGGGCAAGACCAAGGGCTAGACCCGCAGCACCCAGCATAGCAATAAGTGATGAGGTCTCTACGCCTAGTTGTGTAATGACCATTACCAGAAGAATGACCTTCAAGGCAATACTAATGAAGTCTTCAAGGAACTGCTCTAAGGTGCGATCGTAGTCTTTGCGCTCAAAGAATTTGGCTACACCTATATCCACTAAGCGGATCACCCACCAGCCTACAAAAGCCGTAATCATCGCCGTTACCAAATTGGGCAGCACCTCCCACAACAAAGAAATTAATTGCTCTAAATGCTGTTCGTAATCTTTAAATGTTTTCTCAATCATGATCGAGTTGGTTAAATAGTTCTTCTGCAGAATAAACAGGTAAAGAACAACTGCCCTTAACGCAGACAAAGATAGGAGTTTGCTTTAAATCGGCTTCTTTGTACAATAGCCCATTTGAGATCGGTTTTTTGGCTGCTGCCAACACGCTATTAGGAAGGTAGTGTCGATTTACTTCACGTGCTTTTTGGACGTATTCTTCCCCTAAAATAGCAACCTCATGAAACTCAAACTGATCGTATAAGGCCAGCTGCAGCCAGGCTGAATAACTTCGTGGGTGCTGTGTACATTGAGGTTTCATAGCCTGCACTAGATCAGACGCCCTTTTGCTATATTGAGGCTTGCCTAAAAGGGCTCCGATTCGAAAAAGGTTTTTACCCATTAGTGCGTTTGAACTACTGATTACATTGTCTTCTACCTCTAATGTTCGCCGTACCACTTGTTTTTGAAGGTCAGAGGTGAAATAGAAGAAGCCATTTGGCGCATCAAAATGGGTACTGACATATTGGATCAGCCGTTTAGCCTGATTGATGTAATTAAGGTTGAATGAGACCTCATAGAGATCAATGAAGCACTGGATACAAAGCGCATAGTCTTCTAGAAATCCGTCGATATCTGTGGTGGCGGTATTTTTTATGCGTACCAAACGCCCATCTTGATCGATGCGTTCAGATAGCATTTGCGCAGTGTTTTCTGCTAAGCTTAGGTAACGGTTTTTTAAGGTATCGGTCAAATCTAAGTAGCGATAGCTATGGGTAAGCGCGCTTACAACTAAGGCATTCCATGAACTTATGATTTTGTCGTCACAGGCCGGTTTTTCGCGTTTCTGCTGAAATAGCTTGAGTCTGCTCAGTCCGGTTTCTATCAATTTCTCTAAAGTTTGAACCGAAATTGTTAATGTATGTGCCAGATCTTCATTGGACTGTGTTCGGTACAATAAATACTGACCGTGTTCCCAGTGTCCGAGTTCGTTAACATTGTAAACCGTAGCGAATAACTCATAGACATCGCCTAAAGCTTGCTTTAATTCTTCTTGTGTAAATCGATAGTATGCTCCTTCTAGCTGTTGGCCCGATTCGTCCATTGAGTCGGCATCTAAAGAGGCGAAAAATCCTTTTGTAACTTCATCGTATAGCCAATGTTCTAAAAAGTCTATCGTTTTTATCGCAACCTGTTGATACCATTTATTGCGAGTCACTGTAAAGGCCTTCGCATAAAGACTGAGCAGTTGCGCGTTGTCATAGGCCATTTTTTCGAAGTGCACAACGTGCCAGCGATTGTCTACGCTGTAGCGCGAAAATCCGCCGTTAATGGGGTCGAATAGCGC